>Ga0098050_1000017_pt1 | contig 78574 bp, 113 predicted proteins | sample 14_taG_FD_77070 | JGI IMG/M metagenome (GOLD analysis project Ga0098050, IMG submission 77070) | Marine viral communities from the Subarctic Pacific Ocean - 14_ETSP_OMZ_AT15311 metaG | ecosystem: Environmental > Aquatic > Marine > Oceanic | place: Pacific Ocean | collected 2015-01-18
AATTACTGCAAATGGGTATAGTAACATTCCAAATAATGAGAACCATGCCATCTTACGTTGAGCATCTCTCATTGCATCAGCATCTTCTAGTTCTTTTCTTTTGAACTCTAAGTGCATTTTTGCTTCTGTATCAGATATATGTCCGTCACCATTAATATCAGCGGCCTCCATTCCTTCGATAGTTTTAAAACCTCTGGAATCGTATTTTACGCCGCCAACTGGTGCCTCTTCACCTGCTTTGGCTTGTAAGGCATCGTACTCGGCACGACTCATCGTGACTTCTGCTTGTTCTTTCTCTGCCATTTTTTCCTCCTACGAAAAATTGATTATAACAGTATTTATCTAAAATAAACGATAAATAACATAAAGGACACACAGACGCATGATATCATATTTTCACCTAAGAGATAAACAAACAGGCAAAACTTTAGAGACTTGGGGATTATTCAAACGTAATGCAAGTTCTTATATAAACTCGTTAACAGACGCAGATCAATCATCATATCACCATGAACTAATTAGAGGCATAACACTTGATATGCAAGAGCATAGTTTTGCTGAATGGTGTCCTACTGAAGGTACTCTAGTTAACTTTGGTTCATATGCTGAAATAAAACATAACAACATAAAGTTCTGTATTAGAGATCCTATGCATAGATACTGCTCTGGTCTAATTATGATTAATCATGATTGGGATATAAAGTCAGCAACAGAAAGCACTATGGATCCTTACTATCACAACGGCGGCAAGGAAGAAATTGAAGCAATGTTTCCGTTAACTGAAGATACAGCCGCTCACAGAACGAGGCAAATGTATGTGTGGCAGAACTTTGTAAGAACAATAAAAAATACAGTATATTCAGATAGCCAGAAGCCGTATATAGATTATACATTTGGTGAAAACCATTTAGATCCAGTATTAACAGTAGTTGCATTAACGCCATACTTCAACCAACAAGCAAATGTAGAGTTCATAGACTTGAGAAATTGGACTGAGTATACAACAAATAAGTTACACATTGGCGAGGAACGTGAAGAAGTTAATCGCTGGAACACTCCTAAGAAACATGGGATAAGAGACCAAATTGGCCAACCGGGCCATGACATGTTTAAAGTTTTGCAAAGAGAAATGCCACGTTCTTTTTTACAAGATCCTTTAGCATTAGAGAATCCACAAAACTGGAAAGTAAATTTCGAAGACTGGCTGGCACCCGAAGTGGAGATGTATAACTTTCTTAGACAGAATCCTAAGATTGCACATGGCTCTGCCGAGATGGATAAACTCACAGACCTGTTATGCGAACAAGTAAAAGATCCTTGGTTCTTTGCTAGATCCTTTTCTGTAAAAAGAAACTTTGCACATCCAGGGCTCCAATCAAGACTTCCCAAGAGACTTGTTGCAGAAATAAATGCTTCTATAAACAAACTCCATCAATGGGAGATAGACCAGGTGACTAAACGCGATAGACGTGATACTCATAAATTCTAACTGTTAAACTAAATAGTTTATTTGATGTGAGGCTGTAGTAGTCTGAATTCTTCCGTTGTGATCGTAAACAGTAACAACATAATTAGTCTTTTGTATTTTGTCACCATTAGCAGTAGGGACAACTTTCTCCACTGATTGCGTAAAAGTATAAGTGCTAGGTAGCCGCTGAACTGGAGTTATTTCATTCATGGTATTGTGGGTGGGGAGACTGCAGACTGTTATAATTAATAACAGATCTCCCCTTGATTATTTATTCGTCCCAGACTGCATTAACATTTTCTGGGGTGATTGGTGCGGTGTTAATAGTTGAGTACACATAGTTATTCTGTATCTCAGGATAAGGAGCATCGTCCCAATTACCTTCTTTACATTTCTTTATTACAGAGTAAGGCACACCAGCAATTTCCATTTCCTCATAACTGCTTAGAATACGTCCTCTTGAAAAAGGTTGCATCATGCAAGGCTGAGGTACCATTTGCCAAGTACCATCTTCTTCAACATGGTCTTTGTTATGTCTACCGTTATAAAATGTATTAGCAGTAGGTAATGATTTGTATATTGTTAATCCTTTATCTGGTGTGTGAAATAATGGTGCTGGGCTATGTGCATCTGGAAAATTAAAATTTATACTTTCGTCAACAATAAATGCCATGTCACCACCGTTGAGTTGTAGTTGGCTCCTTGCCATATGATCTAGGTACTCACCGTTTCTACCAAATCCATTTTTACGACCTTCCATTTTTCCGTTCTTTGGTTCAATACCTTCTCGATCATCGTCTGGTTGAAAGTAACCAAGTTCCTCTCCGTGTAGTTCCGATATCCAATACTTTTCTGTGACTTCCCATTGACCTGGACTTACAAAAGTTTCATTACCATTGTATATTTTTGTGTAACCCTCGTGGCCACCTTTGTGTGCAAGGTAAGATAGGTTCTCGTCAATTGTGCATTTTAACTCTTGGGTATCTGCATTGTGTACCCATTGTAGAACTAAATGTGGCTTGTCTTCTGACATGTTTAACTCCTGTATAATTAATGTATACTATGTATTTATCATACTATTTGGTACCCGGAGACGGACTTGAACCGTCATGCCATTGCTGGCGAGGGATTTTAAGTCCCTTGTGTCTACCAATTCCACCACCCGGGCTAAACTTTTACTTACTTAATTTTCGTGTTTTAATCAAATGCTTTGCTACACCACGTGCGGCTGTGCTGAACGTTTTATTTTGTTCTTCTTCTGACATGTACAAACTATTAATAACTACTTCTGGCTGACTGTAATTATCCTTCTTGTGTAATGCTCTCTCGGCATGTTCGATCATCATAGTAGCCGATTCAAGAGGATCAATTAGTGCTTGTTTATTAACATCGTCTCTACCTATTAATCCAGTTTCTACAAACCCCCAACTAAAATTAATAAGTCTACAACTGTTTTCATATGGGTATTTAAAACTCTCTAGTACACAATAGTCCTTTAATGCTTTCTTATCCTGTGCATAAACATTAGACTCATCAAGTATACTATGAGGTACATAGGCAGTAATAGAGCCTGTGTTAACAATAACTTTGTTTGTATCTGACCATTTTTTATGCAACTTAGTACACAACATATTCTGTACACCAGGATGCCATGCGTTGTTAAAAAATATATCAGGGTCAAATTCTATGATGTCTTGCATCAACGCTCTACCGTTTGCTTCTGCAAGATTCCATCCGTTGCTTCTGCTATAGCATTTAAGTTCTAGTTTCTGTTGCCCGTACCCGCTTGTTAGCTCTAGTACATCTTTAATTGCTTGTCCAATGCCACTAGTGTGACCTGTAATTGCTACTTTCATTGTTCAATGTTCCAATCTGATTACATTTACTTATAGTTATTTGGGTTCAAGCACTACAAATAATGACTCTAATGTATCTACCCCTGATGCAAATTGGGTATCCTTTACACTAATGATGTTAAAACTTTTGCTGAATAGTTTTTCTATTTCTTCTATGCTTGATCTTGATTTTAAAACTTTTAAAAACATTAATTTGCCAACAGTCTTTGTTATGTTCTCAATGTACAATGTTTTAATATTATCTCTAACCCAATGAAAACAACCTCGGTCTAATACATAATCGAACTTTGTATTCAGTTGAGTGTTTAATATATTGTCATGTAGGAATGTAACGGGTAGAGGACAAGAATCGAAGTCCGGGCATGTATTACAAAAATTTTGTTTTGCATGTTCTAACATACCCTTGTGTATGTCTGTGCCTGTTACTGTAAAACCTATCTTAGATAAGTGTAATGCTTGTCGTCCATTCCATGTGCCAATGTCTAAGAAAGTACCTGTGTCTATTTTACGTTTGTCAATCTCTTGCTTTAAGTCATGGTCCAATTCATCAGTGTAAAATGCATAGTCTTTTGCTAGGCTCTCAAACTTATAATCTACTGTTGACCAGCCTGCTCTATCAAATGGTTCCATGTTCTCCTGGGTAGTTTGCTTCTACCAAATACTTATAAGAATTAAGTGGTGGGCCCTGTAGGATTTGAACCTACGACCTGCCGATTATGAGTCGGATGCTCTAACCATCTGAGCTAAAGGCCCTAATTGGCGTCCCCGGCAGGAGTCGAACCTGCAACCTACGGCTTAGAAGGCCGTTGCTCTATCCAATTGAGCTACAAGGACTTAAACGTTTTATCCCTTAGGTCTGTACTTTTCGTACATTTTATCTGCAATCTCGTCCATGCCGAGACCACAAAGTATATCACGTTGTCGACGTATGTCGTCACGTTGATCACGTCCTCGTTGCCACACCTTGTGGTCGTCGCTGTACTCATAGTACCAATCGTGTGTCTTGAGCAGTCGCTCTAGCTCTACTAAATCCGGGTGCATAACTTTCTCCTCACCGTATGAAGTAACACGGCTCCTTCTTTTGTTGTTTGAAATAATTGTGTGCATTACCATTGCGCCTTTGAAAACGATTCTGCTAGTTTATGTTGCAATCGCCTTGCTTCTTTCTCCCAAGGCTGATCCCAATACTCAACGTTGTCGCAATACTTGTTGCTCTTCCATTGCGACATTGTGCTGTTTAGTTCGCCTCTAGCAAACTGTCGTACATGCACCATTTCGTGTGCAAGTGTTGTAATCCAGTCGCCCCATGTAGCAACATCTATGGTGAAGTTGCGGTTAGAGATTGGCTCACATAGTCCTTCGCAGTCTCTAGAGTCTGCAAAACTTAAGGTTATTCCTTCGTGTAAACGAACTAGGATGTTCAACTTCAATCGTTGTATGCCTAATTGCTTTGCAAAGTGTTTGACTGCTAACATTGTGTAAGCCTGCCGCATTGGATCTAGTTGTCCTTCGCGGGGACCTGTAACTGCTATACGCATTTGCGTACTCCTTTACTTAGTGTTTAAGACTTTAATACGATTCACCATAGTTTCTTTACCACGGTGGTATTTGCTAATGCTATGACTCTTGACGTAGGCACCAATAGTAATAATGTCACCTACTTTAGATTCGATGTCATTGTTAAAGAACTTAACAATGTTTTTGTCATCGACACTTGCACAAAATAATTTAGAACCTACACTAGCAATGTATCTAATGTTTTCGATCTTGATAGTCAAGTTGTCACGTTTGCCAACTGTACCAACATAATCAGAAACATCTGATAGTTTACCTTCTCGTTCTGCCCAAACATCTGAATCTAGTTTATTAGAATAAACTTTAGGCAAACTAGCGGCAATGCCAATTCGGTCTTTACCAATGCTATCTGATGATACTAACTTGAGAACATTTTTCTCAAAGTCTGTTAGGTCACGTTCCATAGCCTTGAAAGTTAAACCCTTTAGGTAATCAATAATTGCTTCAGCCTGTTGTTCATCACCGGGACGTATCTCAACTAGGTCGCGTTTGTTCTCGCCACTAGCCTTATCAAATGTTCCCAAGAAATGGTTATACAGAAACGAGCTATTTGCTATTGTGCCTTCATCAGGCCTAGCATCTGCAGATTTAATAAAACCTTTATTGATTCTGTGTACAGCACATGCGGCTGATAACACTTCGTTGACTGTAAACAATGGATTCTTGTTTGACATATTCTACTCCTAAATTCCTAATTACCCAACTATTATAGCAAACTTTACTTAAATGTCAACCACTTCATTACCATTTGCAAACAGCAACAACTCTTGAGCAACTTGAAGAGCCTCTTCACGAGTGAGCTGGACTTTGTTAAACATGCTGTCAGCAAACTCAGTGATTACTTCTTCTTTACGTTGAGTGAGTTGAATACAAGTACCGCGTTCTTTACCACCAAAAAAACGTGTTTGGGTGATTTCAGACTGGCTTGGGATATTGCGTAGCTCGGTAGACATATTGTCTCCTATTTGCTGTAAGTAAGTGTATATTATAGCAAATTACACGGTTTTGTCAACCGTTATATGGGTGCGTAACCTATTGATTTATAATATAATTATAAATTTCTTGCCAATTTTTTACTACATAACCCTTAGGTTCTGTCATATTATGCCCGTGTTCTACCAAAATACCTTTAAATCCAGCATTGATTCCTGCTTGTACATTGTCAGGCTTGTCCTCAATCCAGAAGTTATTGGTGTACTTGGTACCTAATTCTGCAAGGATATCGTCCTTATCAGCACCAGTATCTAAACAAATAACATCAACGAATGCATCGCCAAATAACTTGTTCAAGTTCCTAGTCCTAAGTTCTTTAGCATAAGGATCTAAAGACAGAGAAGTAACTGCTATAAACTTATAGCCGTGTTGCTCAGACAACTTCTTAACAAAATACTGTGCATCTCTGAGGGGAGGGAGAAAGCCAATTGCGGCACTCTCATTGAATACTTTGACTAGGTTGGAACCTGCTTGATAAGACATACCGTATCGTTCTCCGATAGAGTACATGAACTGATAACCTTCAACTTTTGTGTGTCCATGATGTTCAGCCCAAACAGAAAAGCCCTCTTCCCAATCGAGGACTACTCCGTCTACATCTGTTAAAATAATTTTTTCTTTCTTTACCATATGCAAGTAACTTTTCTCCTATCTAGTGTAATGGCTTTCACACAATGGGTCCATGTGTGTCCCAATGCTGTTAATACCAATAGTTACTGTAATCTCATTACCGTTGTAAGGGCTTCTGCCTGTTCTGGTAATTTGAGGCTCAACATAGTCATCAAGTGCTACAACTTCAAGTCTATCAGCAACATTAAGCATGTCACGTCCTAAAGGCTCATCTTCAGTTGCCGGAAATGCTTCTCTGTAAAAGTTGTACCATCTTGAATGATATTCAGGCTTACCTTCGGCAACTACTTTTTCAACATCAGCAACTGCATTTTCATAAAACTTAATAGTTCTAGTGATACCAGCCTTAGCCGCACCTTGTGATTTGTAATTAGACCCTTTCCAACTTGGTCTGCTAGGCTCAACGTGTAACGTGCCTTTCTCTGTATTTACTATTGTGAACATAAAAACTCCTACCTTTTTATTAATTTATACAACTATTATAGCAAGATTCTAGGATTTGTCAACCTTTTTCTACGATGCCAAAACCGCTATATTACTATGGTCTAAGTGTATAAATACAAGTATGAAGAAAACTGCACCCTCAATGTCCACTTATCCTGTATTCCCTAACTGGGTTTTTGAGGGTAAATTAGAGCTAGATAACGAAATGAAAGCAATGGTGTTACAGCAATTTGCTAATATGCACAAGGTAAAGTTACATTTTGGACACATTACAAAGATACAAAAAGTTACAGATAGTGTGTTTAGCCTTAGCCAGTTGTGTAGTAAAATGTTTTTTGATAATGTTGTAAACCATTTTCAATTACCAGCAGGGTTGCAAAACTTAGAGAGCTGTGAGAACCAGTTGGTGTGTATAGATTCGGGTATGAACATACCTGCTAGTATAAATAGAATGCGTTGGTATCAGTGTGTTGTATTTGTTGAAGGAGATGAGACTACGAGTAACTTATATCTAGATTCGTTAGATACAAAATTGTATGCTACACCAGACCCTGATGTACAAGAGTACACACATTTTATCAAGTACCAACCATGGAAGGTAGTATTCTTCCCAGCACATATACCGTGGGGATTCACTCCCAACTTATCTAAGAAAAAGGCTATGTTTTTTACACACTCATACCACATGTTACCAAGGACATCGTAAATGACATTTGTAGTAGGAAGCCCTTGCGTTGGCTGTAAAGATACTGAGTGTGTAACTGTTTGTCCTGTAGACTGTTTTTATGAAGGCCCAAACATGCTTGTCATTGATCCAGATGAATGTATTGACTGTGCGTTGTGTGAACCAGCATGTCCGGTTGATGCTATTTGGAGTGAGGATGAACTACCAGCAGATCAAATTCCTTTTATAGCCATTAACGCAGAAAAAGTAGAAGAATACAAAAACATTATTGATCAGCAACCTGCTATGGCTGAAGCCTCACCCTATTCAACACAAGAAGCAATAGATCTAATCCTAGCAGAATAACAAGTCAAAAAAAAGCACACCTAAGTGTGCTTTTTAATTCTATATAGTTTATACTAATCTTAGAAGTCGCAAACGCCTGCCCATGCAACACCAGCCTGTCCAAATGCGTCTGATGAATCATCAGCAACTGCTGGTCCACCTTCGTACGCAACATGTACTGCTGTTGTAGCCGCTACTGCAAAGCCGTCAATACCTGTAACTGAGTAGTTCAAGTTTTGAAGTGCTTGGATAAGACCATCCATCTTAGCCTGTGTCATTCCACCTGCACCTGCGTGAGTGGCTGTAGCCACGTGAATGTCTCTTCCGAAACCGTTTAAGTCTTTAGTAAAACCGTTTACTTTAGTCTGTGCCATTTTTAATTCTCCCAAATGTTTATGTGATAAAGAATATCTTTATCGTTACTATTATTTATCACTTTAGCCAAAAAAATACCCCACTAAAGTGAGGTATTTTAATGTTTTAAGTTAAATTAACTATTAAACGTAGTTGTAATGTACAGTAATTGTACCAGCACCTGCTGTAGTAGTTGCCGCTGTAGAGCCATTGCTCTGCATAAACTGAACTTGTACTGCCGCATTCTTAGTTAGTTCTAAATCACCATCTAATTCTACGATATAAGTTCCGGCTGTTGCCGCATCTGCGTCATCCGCCGCTACTAATGAATCACCTGCACCGCCATTCTCTTTAACAAGAATTTGGTTAAATGATCCACCACTAAATGCAGTACCAATTTTGATAACAACTTTACTTGCGTAGTAAGTTCTACCACTAACATTTGGCATAGCACCTGTGTTAATTGTAGTTGAACCTGATACAAGTGCTTGACGAAGCATAAGCCCGTCGCCGCCATTGTTTTCAACATAGTCGATAACTGCCGCTGATGTTGGAATACTAGTATCATTGTTGTTATTTGTAATTCCGTCTGCTTCATCAACAAACTTAGTTACTGCAATGCTTTCACCTGAGTCGGTTAAAGTACCAAAACTTACAACACCTGATGCTGTTACGCCTGTTGCCACTAATGCACCAACTTCTAATCCAGCCGCTGTAAGAGTTAAGTCTCCAGTACCTGAACCGTCTGCTGTTGTAGTTGCCGCCATAAACCTGTCAGCACTTTGATCCCAACCAAAGAATCCGTTGTTACCATCGGAGCCTCTTTCGTATATGTGACCAATGTCATTAGGGTTAGCACCTGTTAAACCTGATTGTAATACAACCAATGTATCAGCAATCGTTGTGTTAGTACTGTTTACAGAAGTAGTTGTACCACTTACTGTTAAGTTACCACCAACAATCATGTTACCTGATGTTGTTAAATCAGTAATACCAGTTAAAGCACCTGAGCTTAAACTTGCTGTACCGTCTGTTAATGTAGTTGCACTAACTGATGTTAATCCACTTACTGTTGCATCTAAGGCTACTGTTAGTGTGTTACCTGAACCAGTTGTAGTAATGTTACTACCACCAGCAATATCAAGTGTTTCACTATCTAAATCAATACTTAAAGCACCACCGGCATCGCCTTGGAAGTCTAAGTCAGCCGCTGTTGCCACTGCATCAACATAGTCTTTAACAGCACCTGAAGTAGGGATAATAGTATCGCTATCTGTAAGTGATGTTTGGAAACCTGTTGCTGTAATAGAACCATCGCTTAATGATCCAAACTGTACTGTTCCACTTGCTGTTACGTTAGTTGCACCTGTAATAGCACCACCAGTTACAGTTAAAGTACCGTCAGTTAAACTACCACCTGTTACTGCACCACTGGCAGTTGTATTAACTAAACCAGTTAATGATCCTGCGTTTAATGTTGCTGTACCATCTGTAAATGAACCACCTGTTACTACACCACTAAATGTACCTGCAACACCTGAAGTAATACTACCAGAGTTAATACTTAATGTACCATCTGTTAATGTACCACCTTCTAATGAGCCACTAAATGTACCTGCTACACCACCAGTTATAGAACCAGAGGCTAAAGTTGCTGTACCGTCAGTTAATGATCCGGCTGTTACTGCACCACTAAATGTACCTGCTGTCATACCTGTTAAGGTAGTATCTAGGTTTACAGTTAATGTATCTGTTGCACCTGCTACAGTAGTAATATTAGTACCACCTGCTATGTCAACAGTATCTCCACCTGCTACAGTTTGTGTTCCTGAATCACCTGTTAATGTCCAAGAAGTAGAAATAGCCGCTGTACTAGCCGCTGTAACTCTACCTTGTGCATCAATTGTTAATACTGGAATTGCTGTAGTTGTACCATATGAACCAGCCGTTACTGCTGTGTTATCTAGGTTTATTGTTACGCCATTGCCTGAACCTACTGAACTTAATCCTGTTCCACCTGCAATAGTTAATGTTTCACTGTCTAAATCAATAGCAAGTGCTCCACCACTGTCGCCTTGGAAGTCTAAGTCTTGAGCTGTTAGTTGTGTATCAACATAAGTTTTAACTGCTTTTTCAGTTGGAGTTGCTGTATCACTGTTACCTGCTAGTGTTCCATCTGTACTGAATTCAGTAATTGAAGCACCACTGGCGCCTGTTAATGAAGTACCTACTATTGCACCACCGGCTATATCACCAACTCTAATGTCTGATGCTGTACCAGTGAATGTGTTTGAATTATCAGTAGCATCTGCTATGAATACAAACTCACTTGCTGAATCATCATAACCAAAGAAACCTGTCTTTGCCGCTGATCCATTGTGCCAGTTAAATTTAATACCTCTGTCCAAGTTGTCATCAGCACTTATACCAGGATCACCTAGTTCAAATGTTGGGTCGTCTACTTGTACTGTTGTACTGTTTACTGTAGTAGTTGTTCCATTTACTGTTAAAGTTCCTGAAACTACTGCATCACCAGTAATTGTAACTGTTGATGATGTAATATCATCTGAGTTAAGTGTACCAGTAACTGTTAAGTCGTTACCTATTGTTACATCACTTGGTAGACCAATAGTAATCTTGTTGTTAGATACTGCTGTTTCTATCTCGTTTGAAGTACCTTCAAAAGTTAATGTATCAGTACCTAATGCTACTGTGTCATTACTTCCACTGTCTGCCGCAATAGTTAAGTTTGTTGAGATACTTGCAGTACTAACTGCTGTAACTAAACCTTTAGCATTAACTGTAACTACTGGAATTGCTGTGGTTGTACCAAACGATCCTACGTCACTGTTAACTGTTGCTAATGTACCTGCACCTGTTACATTACCTGAACCATCAAACGATGCTGATGTCCATGTCATGTCACCTGTCATACCGATAGTTCTACCAGTTGCTAGTGCAGTTGCCGTATCGGCATTACCAGTTAAGTCACCAGTAATTGCGCCGGAGGCGTTTATTGTTGTGAAAGAGCCTGCCGCGGCAGTTGAACCACCGATGATGACTCCGTTAATTGTACCACCTGTCAGTGTTACGTTTGTTATGTCTTGTGTAGCAATACTACCAAGTCCTAAACCAGTTCTAGCACCAGCCGCCGTTGTTCCACCTGTACCACCATTAGCAATAGGCAAAGTGCCGCTTACTTCTGATGTTAAAGATATCGCCGAGCCTGCACTAAATGTACCGCCTGAGACTTTGATAATACCTGAACTGCTACTAAAGTCTTGCCCAGTACCACCGTACTGAGATCCAATAGCCGTGCCCGTCCATGTACCTGCGGTAACACTACCGAACCTTACGTTCTCTAGTGTTGACCCATTGGACTGAGTAAAATCAAATTGATTATTGCCGCTGTCGTATTTTAAACGACCGCCGCTTTTACCCATTTGCACGTCTGAAGAAAGACCTTTTATACCAAAGTTCTTAATATCAGCCATTTGTTTCTCCTAAAATTGTATTATGCATAACACATTCAAAATGATTTGTGTTACTTGTATTTATCGTTTTTTAGATATATGTGAGCTTAACAGTTACTACTCCAGCGGATGCTCCATAGTGATTACATCTTGCTTTTACCTCTAGGTCCTGCGTCTCTGTTGAAGGGTGTACATGCTCTGAGTTAGGCATGAATGTCATTACTTCTGTTAAGTCATTACTTGGATCATCTACAAACTGATCAGGGTCTGCTGTAGTACCAATTTCAATACTAGGTGTACCACCTGAGTAGCCTGTGAATGCTGTGGTTACTTCAATAGCAACCGAAGTTATTTTACCACCTGGTGATATATTACCAAGTGTGTTAGTTGTAGCAGTTCCAAAACCGCTTATTGGCATAGTAAATGTAGATGTCAATGTTCTAGCATCAACTACACTACTGTCAGCATCAGATATTTTAACCCAACTACTGCCATCATATAAGTATAATGCCCATTCGCCATCTGCCGCCGTAAGTACATGAGCCTGATCACCTGTTTGTGCTGTTAAGTTATTCCTTGCGGCTATGTTGTTAACAACTGTAACTGAACCTGCTCTGATACCTTGTTCTACATTTAATGCTAATGGGTACATACCGTTATGTCCACTAGCAATTCCTGTATTTACTCTAAAGTGTTCGGTGCCTTCGTAAATTAATATTTCGCCACCATCTGTTCTTGTTAAATTTAGTCTGCTTGTACCTGGTCCATTTGTTGTAGCATTTAAACCTGATATATTACTACCACCTACAAAAGGATTACCATTTGTATCACTTGTTACATTAGCAATAGTTATTGTATTACCATTTGCTTCAGTGAGTGTTAGTTGAGTATCTGCACTATTGGCACTTGCTGTTAGATTAGGTATGCCTTCGTCATTGATATCTTTTGCCATGTCGCTTGGTATAGAAACTGCGGCACCGTACTTGGACTGTCCGCCAGTTGTCGTACTAAACGTTACTGTCGTCACACCAGATCCACTATTAAATGAAGCGGCAAACGATGGGTAACCACCTACTAATCCGTATGCTGTACTATCAGCATCACTGCTTACAATATTCTTTGTTGGTACTGTACTTGCTGTAGTGCTATGTGTACTTGTACCATTGTTAATAGTACTAGTCATTTGACTTATTGTTGCGTTAGCACCGCCAGTACCTGCAAATGTAATTGTTGTACCATTTAGTTTTAGTACATGCCCATCTGGTACAGTAGGTCCGTCTACTGTTCCTTCTAAAAGTGTTGGTATAGAATCTTGTATTTTTAAGAATGCAATTTTACCTGTATCAGTTGTTGTTAGATCACCGTCAGTGTCAACATAAATGTAGTCGCCTCTACTTCCTGGTATGCCTGGTTCGAAGTCAATTATTCTACTGTTAGGTGAAACCATAAACATGTTAGGACCTGGACCATCTTCAACTACTATGCCGATCATTTTAGCCATTGTTGATGATGTTGCTTTAACATAACCAGAAGCATCAGCACATATTACATCGCCTTTGTTAAACCCATGTGAGGTTTTTTCTAGTACATAATTTAAACTTGGATTCAAGTATTGGAACCTACTCATTACTGTAGCATAAAAACTGCTAGCCGCTGTAGTAGGTAATGGATCTAACATTGGTAGACCTAATTCGTTTAATGAGAATATAATAGCAGAACCTGTGCCGAATATACCGTTACCATCACTTGCTTTAAAGGTGTTATAACGCAACCAATCCTCAACAACACATGTAACCGTGTTCGTTGTTTTACTATCTATGCTGACAACTTTAACACATTGGCCAGTGGTTGCTCCTGCTATCCAGTCGCCTACAGCGACATCTAATCCATTATAAGTGAAGTCATCTCTGCTTAAATGTGAACCGTGATTTTGACTTGTTACAGTAAGTGTAATAGTCCATTGATAATATTTCTTACTACCAGAACCGGAGTACCAAATGTCTCCTGAACCGTTTTGATGGTCCCAGTAATTTTTTCCTGTAATCGCTGATACTGAAACACCTAATACTTTATTAGGATGATTTAGTTTTATTTGACTGCTTTTGTAATTAATCAAAGCCACTATTGAATTCCTATTTTAATCATACATTGTGAACTGAATCCAGGCATGAGTAGTTGTTCCAAAACTTCTACTGGCTCCTGTTTCTGCTTCACGTAATCTCAACTTTACTGCAACTGCTGAACTGCCGTTAAACAAAGTAGGTGAACCTGATGAACCACCGCCTGCTATTTGTCTCAATCCCATTGTAGTTGACATTGGTACCAGTAAGTAGACATTGTTGACGTAGTCATATCCATATGCCATTACAGAACCTGGAGGATAATTATAAGTACCGCTATCGAATGTTATAGTCATGTCGCCACCACTAGCACTATCAATAATAGCACTACTTATTCCTGTGCTTAGATTAGATGTTGATGTTAAGTTACCCGAACTATCATAGTTTAGTTTGAATCTTAATACTTTAGCACCTGATCCGCCACCACCGCCGCTGTTATTATCTGCCGCTGGTGCCCAACTGGTACCGTTATATTTTAATACTTGTCCTGATGTTACACCTGCTGTACTAACATCTGTTAATCCATTTAATGCAGTTGCACCACCGCCACCACCTGATTGGTCAACCCATGATAGGCCACCTGAACCATCTGTTTTTAATACTTGATCTGCATCACCGTCTGTTGTTGGCAATGTTAATGTATAGTTTGCACCAGCACTATGAGCCGGGCCTTTAATTGTTATACCGTGTGAGTTATTCTCACAATTTAATTTAAACTGTCCTGAACCTTTAGTAGCATTACCTTTGAATACTACAACACCTGTTCCATTTGGATCTAAATCTATATCACCATTACTTAGAGTTACAATGTCTTTACCGTTAACATCTAAGTTGCCACCTAGTTGAGGTGATGTGTCTGAAACTACATCTGCTAGTCCACCACCTGCTGGTCCAGTTGCACCCTGTGGTCCTGTAGCACCAGTATCACCCTGCGGTCCAGTTGCTCCTGTATTACCTGCTGGTCCTTGCGGTCCTGCTACAGTACTGTTTGCTCCTGCTGGTCCTGTTGCACCAGTTGGTCCTGTATCACCAGTGTCACCTTTTGGGCCTGTTGGACCTGCTACGGTGCTGTCTGCACCCTGTGGCCCTGTTGCACCTGTTGGTCCTGTAGCACCTGCACTACCGGCTGGCCCTTGTGGTCCAGCGGCACCAGTTGCACCTTTTATACTACCCAAGTTCTGTACAGAACTATTTGCGTATGTAAATATTAATTCGTCACTTGTGATTGCAACGTTAGTTACGCCGTTACCAGCGGCTCCTGTGCTTCCTGCTGGGCCTGTTGGACCTGTACTTCCTGCTGGTCCTTGAGGTCCTGTAGCACCTACTCCTGATAAATTTACTGTAGTACCATCATATGTTAAGTTACTTCCACTTAATGCTATAGTTGGTCTACTTGTTAAATCGTTAAATAATCCACTAGTTGCTACTGTACTTAAAGAACTAGTAGCCGCCTTAGTGGCTATTGAATTTGTTACTGTTGTGGCAAAATTAGGATCATCACCTAGTGCCGCCGCTAATTCATTTAGTGTATCTAATGTGCCTGGAGCACTATCAGTTATTGCCGCTACTATTGTTGATTGGTTTGCAAATCCTTGTGCTGTTAAGTATGAACCAACATCACTATCTCCGTATGCTGATGCTGGTGTAGTAAATGTAAATGCACCACTACCGTTTGTTGTTAGTACTTGTCCGTTAGTTCCGTCTGAACCTACGTCTGTTAATGCTAATAAAGTAGATGAACCACCACCTGACTCTGCGGCATTTACCCATGCCGTACCATTATACTTTAATACTTGTCCGCTACTTGGTGATGATATAGTTGTATCTGTTAAACTTACAACACTTGCAGTTCCGCTTGAACCACTGTTTGTAATTGTTAAAGTATCTGTTGCACTATTAGTTGTTATTGTAATACCAGAACCAGCCTCAATATTTAAGGTATCGTTCTCAGCATCAGCCACCATATTGTCTTGACCGTCAACTGCAAATACACCAAAGCCATTTCTTCTTATTGATGAGATATCAATTGTGCTACCGCCACTAATTCCTATTTCGTCTGTTGCGGCATTCCAAGAAAGTGTTTGAGTTGATGCGGCAATACTTACATTTGATACACTTGTAATTTTACCTGCACTATTAACTGTAAACTGTGGTAGGCTTGTAGAAGTACCGTATGTACCTGCTGTAACACCACTTGCATCGTCAATAGAAACGTTTGATACGTTTGTAATTTGTCCTTGTGCATTAACTGTTATTTGAGGAATAACACTTATATCACCATATGTCTTAGCAGTTACACCTGTGTCAGTTAATGATATAGCACCACTTGTATTGTTATATGTAATACCTGTGCTACCGCTTATGTCTGTTAAAGCAATACCTGTAGCATCAGTTAGTGTAAACGGCTCATACTTGCTAGTTGTACTGTTATACTTTAATACTTGTCCGTTTGTTGGTGACGTTGTACTAACATCGCCTATTGCTGAAGTACTTAATCCTGCACCTATCTCAGATAAGTTAGCACTGATAGTCATTGTATCAGTACCACTATTAGTTGTAATGTCTATTCCATTACCATCACTAAATGTAATTGTATCACTGGTGCCGTCTGCACCTATAGTTGTTTGACCTGTTACTGCAAAGTTTTTAAATGCTAGTTCAACGTTACCGCCTGAACCACCACTACCACCTGATAAGGCAATAAGATCAACGTTTTGAATTCTTCCGTATGTGTCAACTGTTATTTGTGGTATTGTAGTTGTGTTACCATATACACCACTTGAGACACCTGTTGCTACTAAGTTAATTGTTGCTGTAGATTGATTACCAGTACCACCGGATACTGTTATTTGTCCTGCTGTTCCTACTGCTGTTTCAACATAGTCTGCTGTTAAACTTGTAGCCGCCGCTACTGTTATGTCTGTTGCTGTTACTGAAGTTACTTGACCTTGTTGGTTAACTGCAATTACTGGAACTTGCGAAGCACTACCATAAGTACCTGCTGTTAGTCCAGAGACATCTGCAATATGTACACCACTTGCATTTGCTTCTATACCAGTTCCACCAACAACATTGAATGTTGCGGATGTTTTACTTAAACCGTTTCCTGAACTGTATGGATCGTTGGCTATCGGACGCCATTTACCTGCCGCCGCACTATATTGTAGTATTTGCGTATCAGTAGGTGCGTAACCGCCGATTGCGTTTACGTCGGATAAGTCATTAAGTTCAACACCGCCAATGCTTAATGCATTTTCGCCAGCATTAACTCTTACAAATTTTAATGCTTTGCCGTTGTAATCCGAAGGACTATCTGTTAAATCAAGAAATGTTGCCATACAATATTATCCATCAAGTGTTCTTAAGTTGCTATTAACAACTATTTATCACTCTTAAGCAGAAAGGATTATATTGTTTATTTGGCCGTATGAGACATCGTAGGTTTCGCCGTCACCTATGTATGATCTGTCCATATAACATCTAATAAAGGAAAAATTGCCTTTAAATGTGTATGCTTCAGACTTAACACCTGGTGCGTTTGCATTGAATTGAATATATCCAGCATCGTTCCATGCGGCACTACCGGCATATAAACCTTCTGATGGATCAACTACGACATCAAACCAATCATCATCTGTTGGAGTCAACGATAATGTGGCTTGTATTTTGAATCTGCCTACATAATTACTGTAGACTACTTGTATTGTGTGAATGCCATCGGTATACCCGTAATAACTGTCACCCTTGACAGTATCGGTGTATTTGTTCATTTCAGTGCCTGTGGCACCCATTAGTGTAACGCTTCTTCTATCTATTGGCATTTTTTATTCCTCTAGCAACAAGTACAGTTGCAACATTTACAGCACTTACATTGGTTGTCCATGTTATTCTCCTTCTCTATAATGTATTTATCACTTTATAATAAAACATTTTGTTATCTGTAGATCGGTATTTGGGTGTGCTAATGCTAAGAAAGTTTTTAAATTATCAATTTCTTTTTCGTTAGTGTAGAATACACAATCCCACCATGCTCTTCTGCGGAATCTAATATTGTTAGGATCTATATTGTCTTCGAAAAAATGTTTTATTTCTTCAATCTTTTTACGCCTTAGATCGTAAGTAACTCTTGTTGGTCTTGCAGACACTTTTATGTTATACTTGTTCCAGTAAGGTTTTTTCCTAACAGCAACATCTATTTTTTTGTCTTGTAATAACTTTTTGTGTTTTGTACTCCAAGGCCCTGAGCATTGTTCAACATTGTTTGGTAACTTTTTTAATACTTTAGTATAGAAGTCTTTATCTTTGCAATAAACAGTAACCGTTCTCGAATAGTAATCTGTATAGAAACGCAAGTTAGCATATAAATCAATTGTTTGCACTATGTCTTTTCTTATTTGCAGAGCACCGTAAATTTTTTGAGACTTAACTAAATTAATATAACCAGAAATCCACAGATCTTCATCAGTACTGCTTTTGCTAAAATTGTATGCATTTTCGGGCAATTCAAAGTTTCTCATTGCCTCTTCTACAGCCGGTTCTATATCATATTTAAAGTTTAACTTTATCCTATAAGGGTACCTACCAAAATATATCCTATCACTAGGCTTTGCAGAAAAGTTTTTAGATTCATTGCCTAGTAATTTCATTTTAGTTAAAAGTATAGTCCTCTCCTACATAATCAATAACTACTGTATGGTTCGCCATGTTCTCAAACAAAATCTTTTTACTTAGTGGCTTCTTAACTTTCTCTTCAAATATACGTTTCAATGGTCTAGCACCCATAGTAGGTTCATACCCATCGTCTGCTAGATGCTGTCGTGCTACAGGTGTTAGTGTTAATGTAATTGTACTGTCATTAAGTTTTAGCAGGTCGTTTGTGTCTTTTACTAGTCTATCTACAATTAACAACATCTGCGGAATGCCTAGTTTATTAAATTGTACTGTAGCATCTAGTCTGTTTCTAAACTCTGGTGTAAAGAATGCCTTGATTGCTTTTGCAGTATCGCCTTTCCTTACACTATCACCGAATCCTATTTTGTTCTCTTCGGACTTAGCGGCACCTAAGTTAGATGTCATTAGCAACACTACATTACTAAAGTCAACAACTTTACCATTTGAACCTGTTACTTTACCATCGTCCATTACTTGTAGTAATACTTGTAACACTTCTGGCGCGGCTTTTTCAACTTCATCAAGTAATAGAACACAATTAGGGTTGTCTTCTACTTCAGCAACTAATTGTCCTTGTCCCATCTTACCTTCACTATGACCTACATAACCAGGAGGTGCTCCAATAAGTTTTGCAACACTATGTTTCTCCATGTACTCTGACATATCAAACTTAACTAGTTTTGCTTGTAGTTCTTGTGAAAGTGCTCTTGCTGTTTCTGTCTTACCTGTACCAGTAGGACCAACAAACAAGAAACTGCCTATGGGCTTGTGGGGTTCACGCAATCCGCTTTTACTAACAAGAATGCTTTCAACAATCTTGTCAATGGCTTCGTCTTGCCCATAGACAGTTTGCTTGATCCTAGTATCGAGATCAGTGTATGCATTTGAACTTTCTATGTCAATCACATCTGCACCTATCTTGCTCTCTTTACTAATAACTTTTACTATGTCTTGCATTGTTACATCTGTTGCATCACGCAACTTAACAGCGGCACCTGCCGCATCAACTACATCTAATGCTTTATCAGGAAAGTATTTTGTTTTAACATATCTGTCAACTAGTTCCACACTCTTATCTAGTAACTTTTCTGTGTAAACTACATTGTGAAACTCTTCGTAATACTTTTGTAAACCTTTTACAATCAGTTTAGTATCTGGTACACTAGTTTCTTCAATATCTATTCTAGCAAACCTACGCATTAATGCTCTGTCTTTGTCAAATGTATCTGCAAACTCGTCTGGTGTAGTAGCACCTATCGTGAGCATTCTACCTCTTCCCAATACAGGCTTTAATAAATTAGCGGCGTCTACATTACCTGACCCTGCCGCACCAGCACCCATTATCATATGTATCTCATCAATAAACAAGATAGCATTTGGGTCTGCTTCTAAACAGTTCAGTACACCTTTAATTCGTTCTTCAAAGTCACCCCTATACTTTGTGCCTGCTAACATGTTACCTAAGTCTAAACTATAAACAACTTTATCTTTTAGAGACTTTGGTACCTCTTTGTCAACAATCTTCTTAGCAAGTCCTTCTGCAATCGCAGTCTTACCTGTTCCAGGCTCACCTACCATTACACAATTATTTTTCTTACGTCTTGCAAGAATGTGTATAAGATCACTGACTTCTTCTGATCTACCAATCAGAGGATCTATTTTACTATCCTTTGCTTCTTCGTTTAGGTTAGTAGTAAATTCTTCTAATAGTTCTTTGTTCTCTTCAACGACCTGTGTCTTGGTCATTGCTTTCTTTATGCCTTCTGCTGTTAAGCCATTTATTTCACAGTAGTACTTAGCAAAGCATTCGTCTTCACTTAGCACACTAATCATTAAGTCAACTGAAGTAAATAACTTTCTGTTGTTAAACATGACCTGTGCTAGTCCACGTTGGAATACTCTTTCAATGCTTTTTGTTTTCTTGGGTGTGCCTTTGATTCCGTTTGCACTTACTAACCCAGCATACTCTTGGTCATCTAAATAGTTTTGTATGTCTTTTACAATCACAGGAATTTCAACCTGCAGTTGTTCTGCCACATTTTTAATCTGGTCGTCTTCTAATAAACATAACGTCAGGTGTTCTAGTGTAACGTATTCGTGTCCGTTTGTATTTGCTAAGTCAAGTGCATTACGAATAATGACCTCAACTCCGTTATTATTGTCGCTCATATTGTGTTTAGATTTCCTTGTTAATAGTATTTAACAGCTCTATGTGCCTTGGGTCCTTGATATGTGGCACGTCGATGTTTATGATTACATATAAACTCCCGAATACATTGGGAGCACCTGGGTAAGGCATACCTTGATTACTTAAACGTAATCTAGAACCTTGTTGTGTACCTGGTGGTACTTTAACACTTAGCGTCTTGCCGCTGATGTGTTTTAAAGTTGTTGTAGTTCCTGTCATTGCTTCAATGGCATTAATCATAATATGTTGAAACAAGTCGTTGTCTTGAACTGCCATGTCTGGCGGTACTTGTACATGTACTCTAATAATTAAATCTCCAGGCGGAAACTGCTGATACGGTTGTCTACCTTGTTGATGTAATCTTATTCTAGTACCTTCTCTAGTACCTGGTGCAATTGATATTATTCTATTTTCATTATCTATACCAATATTAAGTTCAGTTCCCTCGTATGCTTGTTGTAATGATATTTGTATGTCGCCAACACTTTCTGGATTACCTTGTCGTTGTCTGCGTTGTTGCTGTCCAAATATATCGCCAAACATATCTGCAAAAGGACTGTTACCACTGAAAGGATTACCACCACCAAACTGACTTTGCATAGGGTTATCGTACTCGTATTTTTTATCAGGGTCGCTTAATGTTTCGTACGCCTTCTGTATATCTTGAAACTTTTTCTTGTCACCACCTTTGTCAGGATGATGCTGTGAAGCAAGTTTGCGATATGCCTTCTTGATCTCTTCCGGGGTAGTGGTGTGGTTAACACCTAAAGTTTCGTAATAGTCCATCACAACATTATAGCATAAAAATACTATGTGTCAAGGACTTTGTTAAGATTGTTCTGCTATGGCGTCTTCGACAATTTTAATTAGGTCACCAACTAGCATAACCTTAGCAAGTTCTTCTTCCATTATGTTGATATCATAGTGTTCTTCTATGTCGATCACAATTTCAATGACATCTAAACTGTCGCCATCTAGTTCCATAATAATATTAGTTTCAGGAGCGATAACTTCGCTCTCGTCTACTCGTAAAGATTCTCTAATGAATCCAATTACACTTTCTGCTACATCAGTCATCGTTTCCACCTATTATTGATTGTAATAAACTTGGTCTGTTTTGTGTTGGTTCCTGTTCAGTAACCACTGCTTCAACTTCTTTTTCTAGTTCTGGATTGTTACCAGTAACGTCTAACCAGTATTGATGTTGTATGTTTGCACTCTTAATCCATCTCACAAGGTCTTGATTATTTTGTGTGAGGATCTTGTAGTCTGATATGGTTAAAGCAACATAAACTAAGTCACCCTTATTCATATCTCTAATAACTTCTTCGAACTGGTCTTTCTTTGAATATCCTTCAGGCCAATCAGGATATTCTCTGTCGGCTCTATCACATGCTTTAGGTCTTGTGGTTTGTTGCGTACCGTCGTCCTTCATTACAGGGTTACCATCTGCATCAACCTTTGGTATTTGGTTGCATCGGTTAACTAGTTTTGCTTCTGATACCACGTACCATTTAACATCATTAAGTTCAACTGGGCGAATTGGTGCTGGAGGTGTTATTTGTCGTTCAATTGGTCTTGATTGGATTTCAAGTGATTGGGTAGGTATTAATGAACAACCGCTAGTTACTGCTATCAGTAGACTTGCTAGTACTATCTCTCGTAGTCTCATCTTCTATCCCCTTAAATAAATCTTGTGTGCCTTTGTTGAATCTATTCTCCATTAAGCCTGGCTTAACTGTAGCAAGTTTTTCAAAGTTATGTCTACTTAATATACCTAAGTATCTAGACTTCTCAGACTCTGCGGCATTTAGACTTGCTTGTAAGTTACTGTTTGCCATAGATGTTCTTTCAAAATCTGCTTTCATCACAGCCATAGCGGCTTTTTGTTCTTCGACAGCATAAACAAGTTTTGCATTGTTTTCTTTCAATGTAACATTCTCAGAGTAAAGGTAGTAACCACCTAGTCCGAGTATTAAAATTATGCCTATAAAGATTTGATTCATATTTGTTTAGTTACCAATACATTAGTCTGGTTTGGATGAAATATAACGATGTACTCGTTTATTGGGATAGCTCTCATCTCTCCTAACATACTGTTAAACTGTTTGAGTGTACTGTCCATGTCGCCGATTGCACTTTCGTTTATTCCAATCTCCGCCATTATGTCTTTTGCTTCTCCGAAACCAACTACTTGTAGTTTTGCTTCGTTAAACTTGTCTTCAACTTCTAATGTGTTATTATTTATACTCGCATTGAGTAAATTACTACTTTTTAAGAACTCTAATATATTCTGATTCGCCGTTTCTACACTATCTTCTATAGCCTGTGCTTCTGCCTGCTTGTCTTCCCAGTCTGATTTGGTCATATAATTCTCTGGTTCTTGTATAATAAATTTTGTAATGCCTTCATCAAATAGTGGATGAAAGTCATCTGTTAAATGGGTCTTACCAACCCAAGCCATTGTACCTGAAAGGTTTTCTACGTCCTTTACAATGTTTCTAATGTTTTCTGTTACACCGTCGTTTCTATCCATTTCAACAAATACCATATAGTAGTTGTCTGGATTAGGGTTAGGTGATACCTCAACATCTCTCATTTCATAGATGCTGTTGTTTAAAAAGTTATATAAGTCGTTGCCTTGTGATGCTTCCTTACATGAAAAGCCTAGTACTAATACATCAGCGGAATCACCTGTCTTAGGTTCGTACTCGTCAATGCTTAATTTTTTAAGTATTGTATCTTTTAAATCGCCTTCTTTTAGTCCCATTACATAGCACCCATACTTGGATCAGACACACCTTGATTAACTTGGGCATCTGCTTGGATTTCGTTTTCAGTGTTTAAACTTTCTGTGTCAATGTAAGAGTCTTCAGCCGCTTGTACAACTTCTTTGTCAAACTCATCAACATATCTACGTGGCATTTTAACTTCTACTACCCAGACGTTTTCTCTTTGCGTTTTTGCTTTACGTCTAGTGCTACCATCATCTAAAGTTTCAATATCAAGATCATCAAAAGTTTTAACTTTTCTAGGACTTAGTAGTACATCTTTTTTAAACTTGACCATACAGTCTCTTGCCATAAGTCTTTTGGCACCATATGGATCAGGCATATCAGATTCTTTGTACATTAATTTTACTGTAGCAAAGTGTCTGTCTAAATGAGGACCTTCTAGTACTTCGCCTTTCTCCCAATTCTTATACGCATACAGATCTATATCCTCTAGAACTTTTTCAAACTCTAGTAGCATATCTAATAAAGTATTAGTATCGGATACTTTCTTAATCTGGTCGTTAAGTAATTGTACTGATATTGTCATAACATAAACTCCTGTTACAACTATTTATCATTTATTACTCTGCAGGCAAATATGTTTCGAAGTGCTTGTCTAATGTATATGTAGAATCAAGTACTGTACCATTCACTGTGGTAACATCGTTGCTAAAACACGACGTATAACGCTCTAAGAAGTGGTATGGACACGGTGTAGTAGACTTATATCCGTTATCATTTAGTAAATTATCGAGGCTTTTAGGCAACATACACAGAGGCATATGACATGCTTGGAACACATTTATTTGTTCTGCTATAAGTAAATCAATAATACAATTAGCAGGCACTACATGTTCTAGTACCATTTTCTCATCTTCTATCTCACTTCTTACTTTGTAGTGAGGATCAAGTGTTTTGTGATACTCTCTTAAAGTGCTATCCATTTTCCATCTCAGCAATGACAAACGTACCTCATTGTTCTCAGTTCTCCAAAAGTCTTCCAAGTGTCTTTGGATTTCTTCCTCATAGAACTCTTGCTTTTGAGGTATACCGCCCTGCTTTACAGCAGAGCGGATTGTCCAACTATTGTAACCTTCTAAATGCTTCATGATACAAATTGTATTGATGGTAATGGATTGCTACTTAGTAACATACTAGCACCAGCACCTTCAGTTGGCAAGTTAAGTTCTGTACCACCATTCATTTCATACAGTTCTTTTAACATATTAGCCATACACTTAGGAGCAGTCCATGTTGCACCTGGTGATATATGCTGTTGTTGTTTCTTTGTAGTAGAGTGTAATACTGCTGACTCATCAAAACTCATTCTAGCATACTTCAATACTTCATCCATCCATTCCGGATTTGCTTTATCAAGAACAGGTCTGTTTATTCTATCAAGCCTAGCAAGTTCTACTAATCCTATAAACACACCTTGGTCAATCTCTTTATCCAATGGATACATTTTCTTAATTGCTTTTAGCACGTTGTGAACAACACCACCTGTTTTATCAACAGCAAGTCCTTTGTAAGCATAGGCAAAGTGAGACATAAAGTATAAGTTACTGCCTTTGTACTTCTCGCTCTTTCTTTGTGCTTTGTCTTGCAAGTCGATATCGTTTGCTTCGAACTGATCTTCTAGTGTTCTAGCATCTCTATTGTCCTGCTCCTGATTGCCTAGTTTGAATCTAGTTAATCTATTTTTGTGCAAGTCACCTGGTGTAAGTTTTGCTACAGCAGAATGATTTAACTGCTCAAATGCATAACTAGGATATGCTGGATCATCTGTAGTAACAACAAGTATTGGTACTTCTGTGTATCCTAATAGACAAGCGGCAATAGATCTCTGTTGCCCATCGTATATTAATATCTCATCTGGATCATACCCTCTGTCCTCATTGTCTATAATCCTAGCCGCCTGTGCTGGATTGTGCAACCTTGGGTCATACTTTGCCATAATGGTTTTATGTATGTGTTTGGGTATTGCTAACCTCTGGACTTCATAATCAAGCCACAAGTTATCTAGTGGGAGAAAAGAAGTTCCCTCAGGATAATCAAATCCTATCCTGTCTGCGTTCTCTCTCATTTTGTCTATTTGCTCTTGGGTAACACCCTGAGAAAATAGTTCGTTTTTGACTGCTTCGGCTACTTTAACCAAAGACTCTTTTTTATATATGGTTGAATCCATTTGTATCTCCTTTAAAAGTTTACTATTAACCTCCTCATAGACACTATGCTATTCGGTAGGCGGTACAACTATACTAAACTAGAATGCTATTCCAGTCTCATTTAGTATCTTTATTATAATAAGAATTCCTAATACTACAAGGGTAAATTTTGGTCCACCTGCATCGAGCATTTGTATAAAAAAATACATGCCTCCGATGAGGAAGAGTACAAATATAAATCCTAGCATATAGTTCTCCTTCTTATTAACTACTATTATAACCTAAAACCCACGTTAAGTCAACCGTTTTTCCACTAAATAATAGTACTATGAAAAATAGACGCCGCAGTAGGTACATATCAACTGCTAAAACGATAACATGGCGAGTTGTTGCTTCATTAGACACATTCTTACTAAGTTGGTTGGTTTCAGGTAGTGCAACTATAGGTATGAGTATTGCGTCATTAGAAGTATTAACAAAGATGTTCCTCTACTATTTCCATGAGCGCCAATGGGAAAAACCACGTGTCCTTAGTTTTGTTGAGATAAACGGCAAACGTTTAGAAAAGTTCTTCAAAAAAAAGAGGACCTAAGCCCTCTTTTTACACTAAGATAAAACTTAGAATATTTCTCTTGAATAGCTCAAGAAAAACGTATCCTCATCTTCTAGCATTGAGTTATCGTCTGCTAAGAATTCTGAGTAGCCAAGTTCTACTTCGCCACCTAACAATTTCACAGACTTACTAATTTTCCAATTAGAGCCTACGTCATCTATGAATCCATAACTAACATCAGCAACTTTGAACATGCTTAGACCTACTTCAGTATAGTCCAAAGCATCGTCCATGCCTACAAAGTGATGGATCTTGACTTTATCATCAAATAAGCCTAAGCCTATTCGAACTTCTTCAAAGTCTAATGAACTATCGCCTCTGTAACCGTAGTCAATGTATGTGAGGTCAACTGAAACACCACTTATGGATGTTCCGTAACCTGCATACCAGTCTAACTCTTCTGTTGCATCACTACCGTCAAACTCAACTTGGCCTACCCATGCTCCTGCATAAGCACCTAAGTCAGTATCTAAATGCAAATTAAAATTAGCACTCGGTCCCTGTGATTGATTGATACCTCTCCAGACATAGTCGCTCTGCAATCCTGCAGTACCCGATACATCTGCCGCCCTGGCGTTATTTGCTAATAGAGCCAAGAGGATTATTCCCCCAGCAATCAGCAAATTTTTCTTTGTTAAATAATCTTTCATTTAACTAACTCCTTTTTACGTCACCACTAGTACACAGAATGCGGAATTGCATCTGTATGTGATAACTTTGTTTCTTATGTATTATTTGTGTGTCAACCATTACAATCAGAAAATACACAGTTAATACATAATAACTGCGATATTTATACAGATTGTAACATTATTTAATGACTTTTATGGTCTGAATAATAATGAGTGTTTTAGATCTGTGTGCGGAGGTAAATATTATTACATGATTAACAACCATTCAAAAAGTTGTAGAAACACAAACATTAACCTTAAGACGAGTTACGGCACTATGCCCTGCTCGTTTTTTTATGGCGACTATATCGGGAGAGTAACATGTCCAGAAGAGCTAGAAAGAAAAACTGTAACAAATACAGAAAAAATAAACAACAAGGAGACCATTTGAGAGTAATACAAGGCGGTGCACCATTAGAGAGAATCCGCAATAAATCAGTCACAATCACACCAAGAAACTTCCATCAAGACGACCTCATAGGACTACTGGAAGACAAAAACATTAATATAGTTTTTGCAGTAGGACCAGCAGGCACAGGCAAAACCATTATATCAACACTACAAGGAATCAAAGCACTCAAGACGGGTGGCTGTGATAAATTTGTAGTGACGAGACCAGCAGTCTCAGTTGACGAACAACATGGATTTTTACCAGGAACATTACAAGAGAAGATGGCGCCATGGACGCGACCTATCTTTGATGTCTTTGAGGAATACTATACACCAGATCAAATCGAATACATGCTAGGCGATAACAAAGTAGAGATAGCACCATTGGCATATATGAGAGGTAGAACATTTAAGAACTCTTATATTATTGCAGATGAAATGCAGAATGCTACAGATAGCCAAATGAAAATGCTACTAACTAGAATAGGAGATAATAGTAAATTGGTAGTAACAGGTGACTTAGCTCAACATGATAGAGGATTTGAATCCAATGGTCTTAAAATGTTTATTGAACGTTTGTTATCGAGGCAATCCGATAGAATCAAATTAGTAAACTTTGATAATGGGGATATCGAAAGACACCCTGTTGTTGATGAAGTCTTAAGGATTTACGACTCAGTTTAGCAGTTGTTCCTTTTTTAGTACAATGTAACTCTGGATATGTTCTTCCGGAGTTGCATTACCTAAAGCATCTTCACAAATCTTTTCCCAAGGATCTATAGGCACAGAATATGTTTTTTTAGAAAACATTTGCTTTGCTATTCTCTGAGCAGAGTCAAAGTTACAATGTTCGTGTTGGTAATTGTATAATGCATTCACACCATCTGTAGTTTCACGTTCCTCTAATACTGTGATACCATACTTCTCAGGATTTTTTACAAAGTCTGAATTATGGTTTGCTCTGCCATGCATTTTTTCTAATAGCAATGGTTGTATTTGTAAATCTGCTAAGTTGTTCTTTCGTATGTAATCAACAGACTCCCACATGTGTTCTATTGGTTCGTGAGGTAAGCCTACTATTTGTGTTGCAAACTTATGCCAATGAGGGTATGTTTCTTTTATGTAATGCATGTTGCTAAAACTTTTATCTCTGTTCATTGTTTTCTTAATGCCTTTACTTGCCTCTGGGTGAAATGACTCAGTACCCCAAAAGTGATAATGTACACCACATTCATCCAACCAATCCATCTGTTTCTTCTTGCCAATCATTACATCAAACCTAATGAATGCTGATATTTTTGGTTGATAGTTTAATTGTTTAATAGCATCTAGTAAGTATAGTATTTTTGTATCGTCCTCATTGAGAGTATCGTCTACACAATTAAAGTGTGTGATTCCATATTTTTCATTTGCTACTTTAAAAAATTCTAGTAATGCATCAGTTCCAGCATCATTAGTATTTTTAACATTGCGGAATTCAAATGCACAAAAACTACAATTAAACTTACAGCCTAGTCTAGTTTCAAACCCAACTACATCACTAGGTTGTAAACAGTAGTCATCAAACAGTTTACTAACTATAGGCATCTCAACAAGTTCAGAATCGCTTTTTGGTCTATAAACTGGAACGTTGCCGTACTCATAAGATAAGCATTCACTACTGATAGGCAAGCCGTCCATCCAGTGTTCGAACAAGTGTATTGACCTGCCCATAAACATTAAATCTGGCTTTACATCATCGAATCTAAACCTGTTATTAGGACCTCCAATAATAACTGTTATGTCGTATTTTAACCGTAATTGCTTAATGATATAGTATGTTACAGTAGTATTCTTGAACATATTAGTGTTAAAAAGTGTGCTACAGAGCACGAGAGGGCGTTTAACAGCATGTTTATTACACCATGCTACTATGTGTTCTACTATCTCATTAGGCTCCCAAAACTCAACCCAATTGATAACAGTACTGGGAACATCTCGTTTTAGTATCATTTCATGTAATGCAAACGGTGCCAGCGGACGCATCAGCATGTCTTTGCCTGCGTCATATCCTAATGCTTTATTTGTATTAGTTAACTCTAGAATTAGAGCACCATCAAAATGGTTAGCCATTTTACCTAGTCTTGCGTATTTGGTAGTCGAATGGTTCTACTGTTTTTATTTCAAAAGGTTTACCAAATGCATCAACTCCTACGATCCATGTTGGTTTCTTTTTAGTTATTTTTTTAAGTAAGAATGTTTTCATTGTGCGTTTAATTGTTTTTGTACCTCTGTCACTAATTTCAGTCTCATTGTGAAACCATACTGTTAGTTCGTACTCGTTAACAAATAAAGCAATAAACCATTCCCACAGTCTTTTGTACCAAGGCAGACGTTTGATAGTAGTATGCTTTTGCTCTACTACTTCTTGTTCTTTTGCCTGTTTTTTAGTTGGTACTTCTGCCACTGTGTTCTCCTATGTAGTAGTATTTATCTACCCTGTAGCCATTTGCTCTTGTTTTTGATGTACCGTTTCACTATAAAATTGCGTTGTTGGTTAGCCAAGTTGTAATGATCGTTATACCAACGCCATTTTTCTCCAGGAATAAGTGTTTGCAATCCAAATATTTCATGTGAAGTAAACTTGGATTCTAAGTTGTCACCTAAGTATATGTCTATTTTTGATGATAAGTCATCTGCACCGTCTGAGTCTGTCCAATCGTTTTGCCACACTTGTGAACTATACCCTAACTCTTCCCATTCCTTATCAGACCCTATAATCTCGTACCCAAACTTTTCAGGGTTTTTATCAAAGTCGCTCTCAACGTCTGGATTTTCTAAGTTGCTGTATAGTCTCAAAGGATTACAGCCGCCGCTTGTTAGTAACTGCTCATCAACAATTTTTTCACAGTTCTTCCAAATGCTATCTTCTTTATCGCCAGTTAGTCCTATAATAAGATTACCGAATGTAAATGCTTCTGGGTATTCATTTTTTACCATTCGCAACGACTGTAGCATTCTTTCTGGTTTACCACCTTTACGAATTATTTTTGTTACTTCGGGTGTTAAACTTTCTATGCCAAAGAACATGCTGTTGATTCTTGCTTTTTGTATTAGTTCTATTTGATGTGGTTTTGCACCAAGTACGTCTGCTCTAGTAAAAGCCATGTAATTAGGTTTAAAGTCTAATTGATCATTAACTTTTGCTAACAGTTCTAACTTTGTGTCAACTTCGTTAATAGTATCATCTGCTAATACAAAATTAGTAATACCAAATTTATCGTGTGCAGACTTAATACTATTAAACAACTTCTCCTCATCTATAAGTACAGGATTTTTATTGTTACGGAAATCGTATCCACAAAAACTACAATTAAACTTACAGCCTAATGCAATTTCAATAGTGTGTGTTTCACCTTCGTGCCAAAAGTCTTCTTCTTTTAGTATAGGTGCTACAGGTTTTTCTAGTATTTTGCCATGTGGGTTTTTATATGTTAGTGGATCTGTGGCAAACACATACTCACTGATATCTTCTTTTTGTAACCACCTAGTAAATATATTTCCACTACGTCCTATGAACGCCATGTCTACCCAACTGCTTTCTCCAGTAGGAACACGATAGCCTCCAAGCATGACTTTGAGTTGTGGTACTTCTCTTTTTATTAGATGTACTAGTGTTTTAAATTCTTTTGTACTGCTACCGTCAATAGAGCCGCTTAGTCCTATCCATGGTTCGTCGTCGTCTGCAAACCATTCTATAATGCTGTCTCTGATTAGTGCTGTGGACCAATTTCTCCAATAGTCAATGTTAGTTGCCTCAACACCTAAGTTGTTTGCAACTTGTACAATATGCAGAGCACCGGAGGCTCTACTGTTGTTTTGTAACTGTCCTGCTCTTGTAGGCTTAGTTCCTAAGTCTGAGAGAAGTACAAATTTCATTATAATGCATTTAACTGCAATTCGATTAATGTTGCACTTAAATTAATTTCTGGGTCTGCACAAGACACACTCTTAACAATACCATCTCTTATAATAACAATGGCTTGGTCTTGTTGCAGTTCGTTATTGCCCCACAAATCTAAGTTACGATACATAAATTTATATACTTCTTCATACTCTTCAGGTCTTGCTTGGCTTACAATAAGTTCTCTTGCTTTCTTGTATTCGCCTTGCTTGAACAATGTTACTACATCAAGCATCCAGTCACTAGTACCGCTATCGCCTACCTGTGGTGCTTGTAACACACCCTCTACAACGTTTTGTTGAACAAGGTTAATACTTTTACGCAAGTCAGGATAACTTGCTTGTACATAAGTGTCTAATGTTTCTAAATCTATTTGTACGTTTTCTTCGATACATATAGTTGCCAGTCTTGCTGTAAACTCTTGTATGTCTAACTTCTCAATATGAAAGCCTTGACATCTGCTATGCAATGCAGGAATAATACGTTGTGGGTAGTTACATGTTAATATAAATCTACAACTGGTGTGATACATTTCCATAACGCCACGCAATGCCGCCTGGCCATTTGGAGTAATATAGTCAGCCTCATCTAGCAATACATATTTCAAATCACCGAAAGGCATAGTGCTACTAAAGTTTGTAATCTTATTACGAATAGTGTCAACATTGTTTTCGTTACTAGCATTTATTTCTAGTATGTCCATGTTGTCAACATCTAATTCTTTCAGTAAGACTTTTGCTAGAGTAGTCTTACCTGTTCCAGGGGCACCACTAAATAGCAAGTGCGGAAGTGCCCCCTCTTGTACCCAGCCACTTACCTGCTGGCGTTGACCTTCATCTCTAAAGACATAAGTGTCTATGCTTGAAGGTCGATATTTTTCTGTCCAAAGTTCTCTCATTTAATCACCAATTGTGTATATTTCCTGCTATAATAAAGAAGCATGTAATAAAGTTAACACCAACAATAACTGTTCGTATCATTGCAATTTTATCTGCTTCTGCATCTGTTGTTCCTTCTTTTTCCCCTATGGCTTTAGCCCACAGTCTCCAAAACTTTCTTAAGGTCTCCATAGACTAAGTTCCCCTACTTCTATGTGTTGTGGCTGGTTAATTGCCCAAGCAATCATTCCAGCACATTCCTCCGGCGTTAGCATATCTATGTCATCAGCCAAATCTGATACCATATCTGTTTTTACATAGCCAGGATTGATATTTATAATGCGACATTTTTTCTTTGTTGTTAATTGGAATACCTCAGCCATATCGCTCAATGCTCTTTTTTGCATACAATACTCATCGCTTCGTGTCATGCCAACTCTAAAGTATTTGGACCTACTTACAATATTAACTATAGTCTTACTTTTGTCATCTTGCCATTTGCTAAACACTTCTTTTAGCAATTTAGTTTGACTGTAGTCACTGTATGCATTGTTTACAAATACGTCAAAGCCTTTTACTGCTCTAACTATCATATTAGTTTGTTGTATGTCAAAGCCATTACTTCTACTGAATCCTTCTACTTCATGTTCTGTAGAGAGTTCGTCGAACAATGCTTTGCCAATACCTTTACTGTGTCCTGTGATCGCAATTTTCATAATTAATTATACTATTGTTTTGTCTTGTTGTCAAGACTTATTTGTAAGGAAGTGTTACGTTCTTTGGTAACAGATGCTGAAACTTTTCTGGTATTTGTCCTATTTGCCCACCACCAGGCTTCAAGCCAAAGAATGCTTGTACAGTACACCTTTCTATATCGTGTGTGACTTCTAAGACTCTGTGCAAGGCACCTACAGTCATATCATCATATACATCTATCATACCACAGTTATACTTAGGAGTGTATGATATCCCATTTTCTTGTTCAGTGTCTTCGTCTTTGTACCAAACGAACTGACCGCCCCATTCTTCTTTCCATTCTTTGTTTAGAAATAAAGTTAATGAAGCCCATACTGTATCGGTGTGTGGAGGCAAAGTGCCACCAGGTAAGAAGTTGTTTATCCTCATAGGAAAACCTAATCCTCTTAGCATTTTTTTATTTTTGTACAATGGTAATTCTTTGTTGCTGTATAGTTCGTCGAGTATACGCATTTGATGGTCTGGTGTTAAGTTAACAGTAGCAGGCACAACACCTCTTGCCTCACCGGCCACAAACCAATCAACTATCGCTTGACCGTGTTGTTTTGCTGATAAGTTTAATGTGTTACCACAATAGTAATTGTGTAGTTCCTCTATTAATTCTTCGCTTAGTATGTTCTCATAGAAGGTAAAATGTTTATCAGCCATCTTGCTCTAACCGTTGTATAATTTCAGCATTATCACGATTCCATTCTTCACGAGTACCAACTAGTTGTCCAAGTTCAGGAAGTTGTAGTGCTCCTGTTGTTATTGCCTTTAGTGTCTGATTTTGATTTGTGTCTGTATAAGACTCTGTGTGTTTAAAGTTTCTAAATTGAGTGTTTGAGTTGCCAGACATAGTACCAAAGTCTTCTTGTGCAGGACCAAAGAACATTTGTACTGCATATCTACTAGTGTTGCTCTCATTATATTCAACTTTGTGGTATGCATTATACTCTGGTGCTTTGGAATCGTCAGTTGTTAAGAAGTATGTACCTGAATTACAATGTATATCATATGAATTCTTGTGTGCTTCTAAGTTATGTAAATCCTGCGTTGTATAGTATATAAATTTTGGTGCTGGATTATTTTCATTCCAGTCTTCATCAGGATTAATATATATTGTTAAAACGCCATAACATCTTTCTCTATGCAACGGCAACCAACTACCAGGAACAAACCTTTGTAAGTACATGTGATGATGTCTCATCATTTTATTATTATGGTATGTGGGTAAGTTTTCGTTGTTATACAGTTCTTCTACTATTTGTTCATGATGATTTTCATTAAAGTAACAAAAGAACCTGCCAAAGTCTCTGTGAGTCCATCGAACTTGGTCATTCATGTATGTGTCTTGCAGAGTCTTTAGTAATTCTGCACTTAAAAAATTATGATATTGTTCGAACATTGCGTCTCCCTATATCCTTATTTATGTGTTATCGACGTTTGCTATTACTTTTTACTGCTGATTCTAATATGGTCAAAGGCGACTTACCGTTGGCTGTTTGCTTTGCATAATATAGTAATGCATTAGTGTCCTTAGGAAAACATGAACCACCAAATCCAAACTGTCCGTCGGGTCCTGGTACTTGCATATGACTTTTGCCTATACGTTCATCGTTCCTAAGCATCTCCGTAAATTGTTCCCATGAACTGTTTGAGCCGCTTTGTTCGAATAGCTCGTGTAGTTCATTAAAGAATGCTACTTTGGTTGCTAACCAACTATTAATTGTGTATTTTAAGAAACTTGCTGTAATGAGATCTGTTTTAAATGTAGGTACAACTTTTACAGAACTGTGTCTTACATAAGCCTTTTCAACAACTTCACATTCTTTCCATTTGCCACCTAGTATTTGCATATCAGGATTTATAAAATCATAATCTGCATTTGTTTCTCTGAGGAATTCTGGATTGTAAACTATTTTTAATTGGAAGTCTTTTTTAAACTTGGTTAAGTAATATGGTGTAATAGTGCTTTTAAGTACTACAATACCTTTGTATTCTAGTGCTTCTAGTTGTGCTAACATATCTCTTACTATGTATATATCAACGTCTTGGTGGGTTTCTTGTTGTGGAGTAGGTAAGCACACAAAAGTGATACTTGGTCCTGCTTCAACAAGTTCCTGTAGTGAGACGCTATTTTCAACTTTAGGGTCCACTATAAATTTTTCAACATCCTTGTCAAAGCCTTTGTTCACTGATCCGCCTACAAAGCCGCAACCAATGATACCAAGTTTGAGGGTGCTCATTAGACCAAACTTGCTATTAACTTAACAGCATCAATGATTTTACCAACCATTACTGCATCTGCTTCAGTTCCTATCCTAGCACTAATTTTAGCAGAGTCTGTAATATCTTCAACTAACTCGCTGTATTCGTCTTCGGACAAATCGCCTGCTTCTACTAATGTTTTAAGTTCTAGTACTTGTGACTTTAAATCTTCTTCTAATTGTGTGTAATCGCTCATTATTTTTTCCTGTCTCCAAATGTATCCATTGCTTCATCTACTAACTTTGAAATGTTTGCTCTTTTAATTCTACAGTATGCTGGTGAAGGATTTTCTCTTTCACTTATTTCTACTGTTAAGGCATGTATTCCTGCGTATATTTCTGCTATGTTTTCTTTAAGTGTACCTTCGCTGTACTTCATAAGTACGGCACTATAAAATCTCATGCTTGTCATTTCCATGCCATTGCATGTTTCACTTAAATCTGCTACCACAGATAGTTCTGCAAGTTTCATATACTCGTTACCATCAAAATCTTCTGGTACATAATCTTTAAAGTTTGCACAACCACTTATCATGATTGCTACAAATAAAAATCCTATAATTCTATCTTTCATGTTGCTCTCCTATGGAACGTAATTTATGGACTTGCCTTTACCTTCTAATACTGCTTGAACACGTTCCTGCCTTTTCTCTTCAAGCCATTCATCTTCGCCTGCGTAATCAGGTGCGTTCTCCATAATCTTTTCTAGTTCGAATAATACTTCGTAGCACTTCTTCTTACAACCCCAACCATTGAATCCATCTATACGTGGATCAACCATAACATGATACCATTGTTGTAATTGTTCTTTTACAGTTTTAACTCCTGTCTTTTCAATGTATGGCATCAGTCTTCCTTGTTTTGTTGTATTTGTAATCCTTGACCTAACAGTATAAAAATAAGTGCTGGTAGATACAACCATTGACTTGCACCTGTAAATAGTACTGCTCCTAGGAACATAAGACCTGCGAGGCCAAATGTGTTGAACCATGGATTAGTTTTAGGTTTGCCTTCGGTTGGTAGTTTCATGAGTCTAGTGGGTTTCTGTATACACCGTCAAATGCGGTGTCTTTGTTAAATTGAAATGTGTTATCTGGTGCTTCATCTGATACTGCTAAACAGCCTGCTGGATCTATTCTCCAAACATTGCCTTTACCACCTTCAATACGATCATCGTTAAGTTCTAATGCCTCAGTCCATCTGCCGTACTCTACATAAATCCATTGTCCTTCACTGACTAAGTATTGTGAATCCTCACCTACTTCTAGTACTTGAAACCAACGAGGAGTAATACCCTCATTTTTTCCTGCTGTAGACTTTACAATAATACCGGACTCAGTTACGTGGTCTTCGAAGTCTCCGTTTATTGCTAGTATTGTATCTCTGATTGCTCTTAGTTTAACCATTTCTTACCTTGTTTAATAATATTTGTGTTTCTAACATTGCTTTTAATTCGCCACCTTCTGCACCTTCTAAAATATCTAGTAATGCATCAAGTTTTTCAAGTTTTTCTTCTGTTAGTTTTACTTTGCCTAGTGTGAGACTTTCAATAGGAGTTTCATCAAAACCAGAAATTGTAGAATCTGTAGATATAGTAATGTTGTCTTGCCAATCAACAATGTTGTCAAGACTATACGATGTGTTAACTATTGATGAATCACAATCAAGTGTAATAGTAGTGGGACTGATAGTAGTAGTTGTAGTACTAGTTTTTGCCATCCTTTTCATCCTCTGTGTAGTATGGTACCATTTCTATGTCGCCGTTTGGCTGTTCAACTTCTCTCCAACCTAATGGTTGATTGTCGTCCTCAACATCTGCTGTTCCTAATTTTTGCTTTCCGATATCAACATGTTCAGGCTCGTCAAATTCTTCAGGCTCGGTTACTGCTTCAATTTTATCTTCCAACACTTCTTCTACAGTATCTAATACTGAAGGTTCTTTTGGTGCAGTTCTTTTATTTTCTTTTGCCGTTTTTGCTGTTTTAGGTTCTAATGGATTTGCCGCATCTGGTTCTGCTTTTACTCCAGGCATGTCGCCTTTTAAACTTACTTGAGATGTACTACTCGAAGGATTTTCTTGGTAATATGCTCTAACACGATCTTCGTTGGCTTGAACTATCTCGCCGCCTTTGCCCACAACATCACCGCCGGCATTAACTTTCATGTTACCGACTGCTGGGGACTCTTTGTTAGCCGCAATTAAGGCTTCCATATCAATTGACTGTCCCCTATTGCTTTTTCTTATCACCATGTTTTCCTCATTTTAAAAATTCTTTTATATCTAACTTATATTTAACCGAATCTACCTTATGAATACCCAGTAAATACAGTATATAACTAGCAACACTACTTCCTCTTCCAACACCCCAAACAAGGCTGTTTTTACGCATAGTGTCAATTATATATATCAACAACTGTAACACAGGAAATAACTTCCTGGCCTCAAATTCTGCTAATTCCATCTCTACTCTAGCGGTTATGATGTTTACATCTTGTCCTGATGTTGGTATTAGTCTACGAATATACTCAGCAACATCAATTTCTTTGTACTTTGCTGGTATGTTAAAGTCCTTGCTCCAGTTACCTTTGCTTACTAACTCTTCTAAATCAAGTTCATAAGCAGAGTCGTTATATTCTGCAACAACACTATCTTCGAATGGCACATTTACTAGAGATTTATTTCTATACAGTAATTCTATGCCTGTAGTTTCTGTGTTTTGTATATCCATAATCGTTATTATATAATACTATATAACAAATGTCAACCTTTTTCTACCAAGTAACATACAATAGAAATGCTATTGCTATTCCCATGATTGTCCAAAACTCTATATCTCGCCTTGTTATTTTTTTCATACTAACTTGGGTGTCCAACCCTTTTTCTTATTTGTTTTAGAAACTCTTAATTCTTCTAGGTCAATTACTTCACCTGCACCTTCTATAGTTTCGTTAAACATTTTTTCAAATGTTGTGTCAATGTAATCTAGTGCTTCTTTATTGATTTCATCACCACCATTGTCCTGCATTGTTTGGCGCCACGAATCTCTGTCCTCACTATCTTTAGCCATTCCATCATATGTGCTAATGTCATACCTAAACCACCAACTGGTATCCCAATAACTGTTTTCTGGCAACCACTCTTCGTGACTTGGCAATTCAATCCATGTGTCATCTTCCATCTCGTGGATTTCGTATGTGTATGTTAGTTGTTGATCAGTGTCTGCTAAAGTGACTTTATCAACTAATGTATTATTATCAACAATGCTGTTAAGTTTACAATGCAATGCCGCTAGGAATGTTGTTTCGCTAAGGTCTGGAACAATTATAATATTGTTATTGTATTTCTCTAACAAGTTAACATCTGGATTGCCTATCTCTGCTAAAAAACTGTGATCTAATACTTGCTCTACAAACATGTTAACTTTAGCATAACTTTTATTTTGTGCTTTAGTGGCTTCTAAATGAGGATCTACTGCTTCAGGATTTAGTTTGGTTGTCATTGAATACGTTAGTCTATACTCTGTTGTTTGTATTGCATTCTGATCAGTGTCTATCATTAACACTCTCATTGGAAGTGTTTTGTTTAGTGTTACAATTCTCATAATATTACCTTACTGGAGGTTCTCCAGGTTTTTTCTTTGTGTATACTTCTATGTATGCGTTTACTATTTCATCTTTAGAATAGTCGGGTGTGTAATCAACATGTTCTGTCTCGCCTATATCAATTACAGTATCCTCTTTTTTAATTCGCTGTGCATATAAGGCGTCTGTGTAGGCGCTCTGAGCCATATCAATCATGTTTAGTAACTGCTGATATACTGGGCTTGATTCTTGTGTTTTAAATAGTCGTTTGTGAAGTTTTTCTAATTCAGTAACTAGTTTGCCTTCAGGAAGTCCGTTAACATAATCATAATAATCAAACATATGAACTCTCCTTTCTTGTGAAGTTTTCTAATCCACTAACTAGTGCGAATGCTTTAGCATCATCGCGATGGAATCTAACTTCTCCTTCTCTGACTTGAAACTCCCAGAACTCTTTAAGTCCTAGTTCCTTTAACAAGTTTCTACATGCTTGGTCAAACTTTGGTTTTAATTTTACTTGATTACGTCTCCAATCCATCCAACTTTCAAAAAAGTATGCAGTACGTTCAGAGACTGAAGGACGAAGAGTACCAAATGCTTCAAGCATTCTATCATCGCCAAAAATTTCTTGGTATGTATTACTGCGTTTGGTTGTCTGCATAATATGTATCCAATGTTGTTTCTGATATATTTAGATATTGCTTTCGCTGTCTAAAGATAATATCTAAGTTGGGAGCCGCATTTGGAATAAGATTCTCGATAGTATAACTGTTTTCGTTGCCTACTGCATTACAGTTATATCCTCTAATCTTATGATTCAACTCGCCAAAGTCTAGATCTTTATCGTTATCAAATTTTCTAAGTACTACACCGTTTGACACATAGTTTGCTGTGGTTGTGAACACGTCATCAGTGTCACAAATAATTGAAGGTACATTACCGTCTGAGGTCTGTGTGTCCATTAGTATGCTAAATCTATTATTAGCACTTAAAAATGTGTAGTATCTATCACCTGTCTTTGTAAACTTAAATCCAATCTCTTGGTAAAAGTCTCTCATTCTTGCGTCGATACTATTGTAAATAATACCGCTTACATAATTTAGTCCTTGTTCGTTGCCTGGACTTTTAGTCTTTTCGAGTTGATGTAGAGAGCGTTGTAACTCACCAAACTCTTCTTCAGGCATTAACAATGTACGCAACCCTACATTTGGTCCTGCTGGAGTAGTTTTAATATACATACCAGTATCATCTGGATCAGGTTTAGCACCAATACGTTGTATTACGTCCTTGCTACAGATAAAACCAATACCACTAATGCCTACTTTTTCAGGATTGCTTACAGACTTTATTATTAGTATACATAGATTCTGTGTCCATACAGTAACAGCACCTGTGCTGTTCCTTGTGCGTTTAGCAAAGCCAAGTTTTGTTAGTTGATCCTCTACCATGTTTATAGGCATAGTCGCAGGATCGTATGTGTATTCTAAGAAACTGTAGTCTACTTCCATTATATATTAAACGTTACGCTCTCACCACATCCACAAGTACTTTCAGCAAGTGGCGATGATATCTCAATCATGTTACCTGCTATACTAGTTTTCTTGTCTACAGTACTGCCTATAAGATAAGGTTTACTCATGTTATCTAAGTAAAAACTCCATCCTTCGAATGCTATAGTAAATTCATCTAATCTTACTGATGATGTATCCTCTACCATTTCCCATTCGTAAGCAAATCCGGCGCAACCTCCTCCTGTTAGTTTTAATCGAATGCCGTGTACATTGCTCTCTTCTGCTACTTGTTTGAAGTGAACCTGAGCACTCGGCGTTATGGTTATAAGTTCTTTTTTTGGATCGAATGTTTGCATACTAGTATTTAACCGTTTTGCATCGAAAATTAAGTACATAACGACTACCTTGCTTTATTCTGTGTACTCCATGCATTGTATTGTAATCGTAATACACCATATCTCCCTGTTTTAGTTCCATTAAATGCCCTTCAACTATCAACTCTCCGCCTACATAATCATCTGGATGATTTAGTTGTACTATAACACTTAGGTCTGATTCTTCGAATTCGTGTTGGTCTTTGTGTGCTGGAATATGACTAGTGGTACTATACTTTAATACTCTTGCTTCAACTAGCTCACACGGTGGTAGATGCTTTTTAGTTTGGTTCCATGCATTTTGCAATTCTTCTTCAGTAAACTTGCTTAGTAAGAAATGTCCTACAAAACTAGGCCAATGCCTGTCTTTGGCAACACCATCTATTACAACGGTATTAGGTAGTTCTTTGTATTCTTTAAATACTGATACAATATCTGATAGTGATAATACATTAAAACGTAGGTTAACTTCTCCCACTACCTTTTCTCAACTATCTCGTCTGCCAGTCCCCAATCAATAGCCTCTTGAGCTGATAAGAAATTATCTCTATCCATACCTGCTTCAAATTCTGCATAAGTCTTACCCTTACTATTATGCTTTACATAGATTTCAGTAAGGTCTTTTTTCATACGTTCAATTTCAGCATACTGAATAGCAATATCAGATGCCATTCCTTGAGCACCACCTGATGGTTGGTGAATCATTGTTCTTGCTTTAGGTAGTACGAAACGTTTGCCTGCCGCACCTGCCTGTGCTAGTAGACTTCCCATCGAAGCCGCTTGTCCCATTACAATAGTTGATACGTCTGGCTTAATGTATTGCATTGTGTCGTACATAGCCATGCCTGATGTTACTACACCGCCCGGTGAGTTAATATAAAAACTGATATCAGCATCTTGATCTTCTGCTTCTAAAAATAATAGTTGGGCACAAATGCTGTTCGATACACCATCATCAACTTGTCCATTAAGAAACACAATTCGTTCTTTTAATAGTCTGCTGTAAATGTCGTAACTTCTCTCGCCTTGTGCTGTTTTCTCAATTACATATGGTACAAAGTTCATGTTATCTCCGTTAGTTTTGTTTCACATATTATACATGCTAAATTGCTTAATGTCAAGCATTAGCAATGTTTTTTATTTGGTTGAGCATTGCCTGTAAGCCTTGCTTCTTTGCTAGTGATAAATTAGTTCCAAGAAATTTGTAGTCGTTGTATTCTATTTGGTTAACTTGGTCGACTGTTTTACCACCGATAGTATCACATAGTATGTATGCTATACCATTAGTAAACATTGTGTTACTGTAAAAATTAAAGTACCATTTGGATTCTTTTTGTGTTCCTGCTATCCAAACGTTGCTTGTACAACCTCTAACATAATTTGCATTTACGCATACTTCTCTGCTGTTAGATTTGTCTGCCTGCTTACCAACTGCCATTAACCAATCATTAAACTGGCTCTGGCTGTTAAAGTCTCTTACTGTTTGACGTATTTGTTCTAAGGTTTCAAGCATATAGATATTTATTAGTAGAGTCATAAAAAAGGCCCACTTAGTGAGCCTTAATTGTTTGAAGTGTTAGTAAATCTACAACCCACTTAGTGGTTTTAAAGCAATGTACATAAACCAACCGATGAAGGCGAGACTACCTAATGTAGCCAAGTCTTCACATGTTCTACCATCTGGACAGTATCTGTCCTTGAATGTAGACATCGCGTTTACAGTACGTTGAATTAAAGATTTACCTTCACGTATGATTGTGATGGTTGACATTATATTCTCCGAATCTAAATAGTTTAGCATCCGTATTCACATATTCTCTCGAACTATGCTGAGGGGTTAAAGTTCCTTAACTTTTGTATGATCTCTATAATGTGCTGTACTTTCGCAATAAAGTCTACAGTGGATACACACCACGGCAACACTAGACAATCAACAACCGTCCTCTTGTGGAAGAAGGAGTGCTTTTCTAACTTCCGCTGATATTTATCATATAATTAACTGATGTGTTAAGTTATTGGGTATTTTTAGTCAAAAATAAAGACGCCTGAGCGTCTTTATTTACTCGAGTAAATTAAATTACTTTGATTGAGATTTTACGCCTGCTTTTAGGTCAGCGATCATCTTATCTTTGTTCTTGCGTTTGTCAAGTTCAATGCCAAACTCTCTGCCCAACTCTTCGAGTTGTGCTTTTGTTTGAGCTTTTAACTTAGCAGGTGTTGGAAGTTTTTTAACTTCTGCCTTAACGCCTTTGGCAACGTTAGATGCCGCTTCTTTTAAATCAGCAACATCGACTTTGCCATCGTCATTAATGTCCAAGTCGTTTTGGTCTTTGTTAAAATACCAAAATGCTCCACCAACTGCTACAAGAATTAATACTATAATGTATTCCATGGTTAACTCCTTAAGTAGTTATCTAGTTTATTTAATTCGTCGTACCTAACAGAATCAAAGGGATGACTAAGATTGAACGGATTTGTACGTTTGTAAGTAGTACTCCTCACTCGGTCAGCGACCGCATCTACAATCGCTCTATCTTCGTCGGTTAATTTAGTTTGATCTACATCGCCTCTAAGAATAGAAAACAATGCAATGTCAAACTCTAAGTAACTAAAACCAAATTGGTCCTCGTCACCGTTGGCAATACCTAAGCCGTCTGTGGGTACTGCCTCCACTATAGTACGTGGAACTCCAAGATGTTCTGCTAATGCAGGAACTTCCCAGCTCTTTGTCAATGCTTGGATAGGTGAGACGTCACCAACGTCACCATGCAATGTCCAAAATCCTGTAGCAAGTTCTGAAAAGTTATCAGTACTCGCAACTAAACCTTTATGCTTACTAGCAAGATCATACAATGTAATCATTCTAAGTCTTGCTCTAATGTTACCTTGACGTACTTTATCATCTGATAATCCGTCATGTGAAATTGTTTCATCCATAATAGAAACTAATGCATCAAATTGTTTAGACAAGTCATGTTCAATCCAACTGTCTAACTGTTCCATACAAAATGTTCTGGCTCTTTCTAGTTCTTCATCGTCTTGATGAATAGGCAACATACAACCTGTTACTGACCAACCTGCTTGTTTAAATAGTAAAGCAGTAACGGCACTATCAATGCCACCACTAATTCCTATTACCACATGCTCGAGACCATATTTTGCTTTGTATTCAATCAAGTCTTTTACTAAGGATGTTTGTAATCCTTGTATGTCGTTGTGAAAAATTCCAAAAGAAATTTGTTTTGCTAACTGTTCCTTAAACCAAGGAGACAGCTCAGGGTCTCTATTGAGTCGATATATGTCTGGCTGTATAATCATATTATATTAGTATTTATTAATTAAATCCTGTTTTATCCATGTTTTTGGCTAGGTATTCAGCAAAATCTTTATGAGCTTCTGCGTCTGGGTGGAAAAATCCACACCTTTCTCTGTCTGCTTGGAAGTATGTTAAGTGGTAATTTTCGTCAAACATAAACAACTTTGCTCTGTTATATGTGTCTATACAAAAGTCCCAATACTCCCATTCTTGCTTAGTCTCACAATGAGATTTGTATGCTTCAGTGTGCGGTCTATGGATGCCATCAACTTTAATGTAGTCTTGATTAAAGTGGGGAACTAGGTGTAGTTGGTAATTGTTTACTGTGGCAAAATTTAGTATGCCACTAAGTGCTGTATAAAAACTGGCAACCAATTTATTATCTGTTAAAAATTCAGATAGCAGTATTTCTTTATTAACATTAAAACGTTTTATCATTTGTGCTACTTCAGGGTCTGTACTGTCTTTACCGTCTGCGTTTTCAAATGCAAAGTTGTATCTACCCTCGTCTTTATCAAGTGTGTATGTTCTAGTAGGCCTGCACATACCAACAAACAATGTGTCGTTGTCTGGATTAATCTCACCTTTGCTATGCATGTTTTCTAGTTGCAATAAAATATAGTCCATGCTACTTGCAGTTTGACAATGTGTTACTATTTCTTTATTTAATAACTCTCCAAGTAAGTATGGATAACTGCTTTTTACAGGTCTACCAATATAATCCCACGGAGACATGTTTGTTTGTTGTGCCATATGCATGTGCCACATCACAACTGCTGTTTTAAAGTTGTACTGATCTATCAGTCCTTCCTTCATAACATTTACTAGTTCAAAGTCGTTGTCTAGTACCTCATGGTCTTCTATCTCTAATCCACAAGTATGGGAGTCGCCAAAGAAAACAAGTCTGTTCATTCTTGATTATGCTTTGGATCTTTTTGTTGTGCTATCCATTCGGCAATGCGTTTTGATTGTTCATCAATTTGTTGTTGCTGGTCTTTGATCTTTTTGTTTTGGAATCTAATTTTATTATTCTGATGTGTCTGTTCCACATTATTCTCCAATTGTGTTTGATTCGTAAACTGTATTATATTGTTTACTATTACTTACTTGAATAAATGTTGTGCGTTTACTTAATTCCTTTAAGCTCTTTGCACCAACATAAGTACAAGTACTGCGAAGACCACCAAGTATGTCTCTAATACTATTGGCGACTGCACCTTTGTAAGGAATCTGTACAACCCTGCCTTCGCTTGTTCTGTAATCTTTAACATCATTGTTCTCCTGTGCTGTATTTGAACTCATACCATGAAACTCTACAAACTTCTTTTCTTTTACTTTGTGCTTACAGTGATCTAAATGTGCTCCAACTTCATATTGTAGTTCATTAATCTCTACAAATTTATTTACCACCTCACCGCCGCCTTCATCGTGTCCTGCTAACATGCCACCAAGCATAACAAAGTCTGCTCCGGCACCAAATGCCTTTGCTACATCTCCAGGACTTGAACAACCGCCATCAGCAATGATGTGTCCGCCAAGACCATGAGCGGCATCGGCACACTCAATGACTGCTGAGAGTTGCGGATATCCAACGCCAGTCTTAATGCGAGTAGTACAAACACTACCAGGGCCAATGCCCACTTTAACGATATCTGCTCCACTTAAAATTAACTCCTCTGTGATATCAGGCGTTACTACATTGCCTGCAATAATTGTTAGTTTAGGATATTTCTCTCTGAATCTTTTTACAAAGTCTAAAAATCCTTCACTGTATCCATTAGCAACATCAATACACACATACTCTAATGATTTGTTTAGGTTAAGTGTTTTCTCAATTCGTTGCTCGTCTATATCTGTAACACCTGTACTAACTGCCATGTGTTGTACTAAATCTGATTTGTAAGGATTGTTATTTAACCAATCCCAAAAGAATGCCGGGTCTTCTTCTTTGACCAAGCATGTGAACATATTGTTCTTTGCAAGTGCAAGTGCCATATCCCATGTGCCAACACCATCCATGTTACTGGCCATAATTGGTACACCTGTGTAATACCTTTGACTATGTTTAAATTGATATGACCTTTCTAAATTAACATCACCTCTGCTTAACATAGCACTTCGCTTTGGACGAAATAGTACATCACTGTAATCTAGTTTAATGTCTCTTTCAATTCTCATTAGATAGTTTCCTTTGTATAGTTTCGTCTACTGTTTCGTAAGTGTGTGTTATTTTTTTAACTGTTTCGTGTGACTCGTGTACACCAGTAGTATCCATTGGGCGATTTATTGTTGTAAATGTTGTTTTAAATACTGTTTCAAACCATGCCCATTTGCCTGTAACTGTTTTTACTGGTAGCCATGCAAACATTTTTTTAGAATCTGAAGTAGAAAATTCAAAGTGTTTTAAGTGAGGGTATCTCTGATATGCAGGATGGCTATGCTTCTTGTTCATCATCGTACTCTTCCCAATACTCCGACATGTTTTCATCTTCTTCTGGATCTTTGTACTCGTCTCTCCACTGGTCTGTACTCCAGCCTACTTCGGCTTCGTAACTTTTACCCATTGTGTCGTTGTAGTCGTAATCTGCTTCTAGCCATACTTTGTCGTATGCTAGGTCCTCAACAAACTCACCCATGCAAGTTTCGTTAACTGTCATTGTAAGTTTCATTGGATCAAACTCTTCGTCTGTATCAACAAACCAAGTAGCAAAGCCACCTTTCTCAACACTCATAAATGCCATTACAGGAGTACACCCTTCTGGTGTTTCACCGCTTGAATCAGTACTGATGTATCCACCTTCTCTGCCTTTAAGCCAATATGCTTCGCAACTGATTTCATTTTCATCATATTCGTAATCATCTGAACCATCTGCTGGAATACTTGATACTGTGAAGCCACCGTCTGCAAATGCGGCATTGATATGCTCTTTGTCATCTACTGCATACCATCCTTCTACTTCATTGCCATCTTCAAAAATATCCGGTGAGTCTTTATCTATACCTTCTTGCTCATCGTCCCATTCACTAAGTGACAGTACATGGTCAATAAAACCACTTGAATGTGAACCATCTGCTTCTACTTTAGGTGCCCAGTATTTGGCAAATTCTTCTGAGACAGTACCGATAGCACATTCGCCTCCATATCTACCGCCTTCAATTCTATATCTATATTTTGCCATTGTTTTCTCCTTAGTCTGCAAATGCTCTTTCTAGCAAGAAGTCTCCGCTTTCGCCAACATTACCTTCTTGCCAACCTAAACTTTTAAACATTGTTCTACAACCTTTGTTTAAATCCGGGGAACCACATACCATTACAGTATCTCTACCTTTAGTAAAACCACTTGGTAGATAGTCCTCTATGTAATTCCAAAACCTTCCAGGCCTTACATATGGTTCCTGAGTAACAGTATTAATATACACTAAACCTCGGAATAAGTCAACCAGATTATCTATTTCATTTATGTATGATAGTTCGTTAATGTTTCTTACAGTATGGAATAAGTAGACATTCTTAAATCTATCGTATGTTTCGTAGTCACTTATAATACTCATAAATGGTGCTATACCAGTGCCTGTGCTTAATAGTACAAGGTTTTCACTAGGGTTCAAGTAATCTATAACTAAACTGCCCACTGTCTTAGGCTTTATTAGAATCTCATCGCCTTCTTGTATATTTTGTAAGATTGATGTTAAAGGACCGTTTGGTACCTTAATACTTAGGAATTCAATATGGTCATCATAGTTTGTACTGACTAAACTATATGCTCTGAACACTTGCTTTGCACCATTGTACTTTTCTTCTGGTAAACCTATCATAGCGAATTCGCCATTTTTAAATCTAAATGTTCTTGGTCTATTTGTAGTAAAACTAAAAAGCCTGTCGCTGTAGTGTGTTACTGAAGTTACCTCGACTGTGTGCATTTTTTATACTTGTTTTTCCCACGGATAAACTAACCACACATCTTCTTCGGATTTGTTTATTTCATGACAACAATATTTTACAAAACCAAACGTACTACCAAAGTTTTCAGTTAGTGTTGCAAACCTAACGTTGTGTCCCCAAATCATGTCCCACTTCATATCATCAGGAAAGCAATTCGATTCCCAATCCTGTTGCAAGTGGTTTAATGTTTCGCCAGTGTCATTGATGTCGTCAATAATAAGAATTTTTTTACCATTGTATGCATCTTCACTCATCCAACAGTTTGATTCTGTTTCTGCTTGATCTCTAAAACTGATTTTAAGTGCATGACATGTGATGTCTGTTTGATTTGAAATTATTGTAGCAGGTATATTGCCGCCTCTGGTTAGTCCTACTATGTAATCAGGACGCCATTCGTCTGCGTACATCTGCATAATAATGCTTTGACACATTAATTCAACGTCTTGCCAACTATAGAAATGCTTTTTTAATTCCGCCACTGCTTGACCTCATCATTAATTACATCAATCTGGGGAGAGTCTTGACTGTCGTTCATGCCAGTCCATGCGTCTCTTGTTAAGTAATACATCCAAGCCTTGCCTGCTGTTGTGAGTGTCTCTTCGCGTTTATAAAAGTCTGGATAGCCTTCTATCATATCAAGTTGATCCATTGCTTCATCGCTAACTTGCCAAACTTCACCTTGAATTTTGTATGTGCCATTTTTAACAACACCCGGAAATGCACCTAAATCTAACATGTCGTAATCAGGGTATTGTGTTGTTGCTCTATTAACAATAACAGCATGGTCTGAACCAAACTGATCCAATCCTCTTATACTTCCGCCTGTTTTTAGTGTACCGTATACAAATACTTTATTTGGTAAGGCCATTTACTGTTTCCTCTAGTGCTTTAATTTTTTGATTCATTAACGTGAGCAATCGACTACCGTCAGCATCCATAGGAATAGCTCTACTTTCTATAGCAAGGTTTTCTAGTTCGTCCACTCGTGCATTTAGATTTGCTATTACTTCGTCCTTTTCTTTAAGAACAGTAAATAGCTCTGCTTTTGTCATCTGTGTAGTGCTTTTTTTCATACTACTACTTATATTCACATTGTTTGTATCATGGCAAATACTGATATAATTATCAGTACCTGCACAATGATTGCCATATTAATTAGTGATCTCATGTCACTGCCTTAATTATTTCTACAAACACTTTACCGTATTTTGCAAACCAACCTTGTTCTTCAGTTAGTGCAATGCCATAGTTGTTTGCAATCATTATTGCTGTTTCAGTGTCTAAGAATGCTCCACCAACAAGTACAAACCCTGCACTTGATACTAGCAAGTACATGTGGTCGTTGTCTCTGAAACTATGTATTATTATCATTAGAGTACCAGCAAATAATAGCAAGTAGGAAGTAAGTTCCATGTGAGGATTTACACCTAATGCCATAGTCATGCCAAGGAACAAAAATGTACAACCTACAATTTTCAATGTAGACTGTATAAAATTATTAATTTGTTTCTTTTGTTTCCTAGTCATCTGGATTAGTTATTGTTGTAGGGTCTGTATTAATTGCTTCTTCCATGGTCTCTTCGATGTACTGTTCTAAGTCATCTACAATACCAAAAGCCTCATCTAATTCTTGTCCAATTGGATCATTGTTAAAAAAGTCTAGACCTAAGTCAGATATACTAATTGTACCATGTTCTAAACTGCCTGCAAAATCCATAGAAGGTTCGTGGTATAATAATTTAATATTAACATCTTCATTGTTATACAAAAACGTTAAAAATGCTTGTTCAGGCGGTGACCATGCAGATTCAAAGTAACCTTTTATAGTTGCACGATCGTTATCAAGTTTTTCGAATTCCATACGACCTATGTCTATGTCCCACTTAGTTCCCCAAGTAGTTACAGCATCATTGTAATCCCAATTACCAATTGGAGCCATATACTCCAAGAACTTTTCGTCATTGCCTGCTTCATGCAATGCTTTAATTTTTTCTACTGGACCTTCAATCTCAGTATAGTTTCCGCACCAATTAGGCATTAGTCGTCCAACCCGTGTTCGTAATTTCTAGACTTTTCATTGTATCCGTAGAAACTACCTTCCTTCTCATTTTTGACTTTGTTGGCTTTATCGCTTTTCTCACTGGCACCAAGTGGGTCAAGTAGTATTCTTTCTCTTCTTGAAAGTTGTGCGTTTTCTGGCTTATCGTACATTATGCTACCTTGCTTTTTTTATATTCGGCCATTGTTTCTTTGATCATTGTTCTAAACTCGCCCATCAAACTCCAAGCATTGTAATCGCCTGTTGCTTGAATGTCAAAACCGTAACCTGACTTAGTTGGCTTGCCTGCTCTGAACTCTTCAGTTACATAACCAAACACTAGTTTATAGTATTTGCTCTCATAAAAGTCGCCTCTGTTATCACCTGATATCCAAAATGCATCAGTATTGTTAGCAACTGGAGTTAATTTAGCACCTGTGCAATGCACAATAAACTTCTTCATTTGTTCTGTGCTCTGATAGTCAGTGGCAAGAACAGTTGTGTTTCTATCCTTAATCATTATACATTCCTCACAATGTTTTCGTTACCGTGATCAATAATGTTACCTTGCTTATCTCTACCTGGAGATGTACTAGCATGTATAATACTGTCAAAATCTTTAATATTAATACCAGTTCTGTTAAACACACTATCAACAACTCTGTCTCTCATAACCTTCATATGAGGAACATTTATACTTACAGGATACTCTGATCCTTCTGGGTGGTCTATGTTCTCTTCATGTCCATACCACATTTCTTCAAGAGCAGTAAGTTGAATATTTACTGAATCTGAATCCTTGTCGTTTGCATTGTAGCAAGTAAAAGAACCAATATGATATCCTGGTATAGATACAATTTTGTCTTTGCTTTGGTTCTGTGTGTTTAAATTTTGCATATTTTTCTTCTCTTTTAATTAACTTATACAACTATTATACAGAAATTCTAGGTTTTGTCAACCTTTTTGTATAGAAAACATGCACTTAACCACCTTTAAACAGCGATTTATGTTAAATTACGTTATAATTCTGTAATCTGTTAACAGGAATGTTAATGATGATAAATAATTCTGTAACACAACTGTAACATAACTGTTGTCAAGATGTAACACTCCCCTCTAGGGGAAACGTTATAACAACATGGGCATTTGTGAAGCAACAAACAGGAGACTAACATGGCGAATCCATTAGGAATAGTAGCCAGATTAACTCGTCCATTACGTGACACGGCATCTGACTACTTCGAAAAATTTGACTTAATGATGAAATCAGGGAATATGGAAAACATATTGCCCGAAGTTTTTTAATTTAGTTAACATAAAAAAAGGGCCTTTATGGCCCTTTTTTATTGATCTTAACTTCTACTATGTAGTAGGATCAGAATCGTCATCATCTAATAAACTGTCCATTACATCGTGTATTGCATCAGTGTCCGAAAAGTCTGGACCATCTTGTGGTGCATCTGTACCCGCTTGTTGGAACCCGTCCATTGTAGTTTCTTCTACATGTACGTTTGCCTCATCGTGGAAATACATCTCTACGTTTGCTTCTTCATGATATTCTGTTTCAACAGGTGCTGGTGCCGTGTCTGGGGCAGGTGCATCTATTGTGTTACCGTTATCAGTAGTTTCGTAGTATACTTCGTCGTGTGCTGGCATTATTGGTGCTGGAACTGGCTCAACGTATTCTTCAACAATTTCTTCAGGGGCAACATACCAGTCATCGGCATAACCGTTTGACCAATCACTTGTGCTTTCTTCTACCCATACATTACCATGTTCTGGCAAGTATGTCATATCAGTATGATAGTTTGTTAATAAGTTTGAATCATCCCATTCGTATTCGTTTGGTTGCATCCAACACTGACAACATTCATCCCAATAGGCGCCTTCGCCTAATCCCTCTGGACATGGGTGAGTTGGTGTTGATGGGTGCATGTAGTCTCCTACTGCTGGTGCTACAAATACTTCTTCGTATTCTTCAACTGGTTCGTGGTGTGGAATTTCCCATAGTTTCATTTCGAGTGCGTTTAAACTTTCCCTGACACCATGAATCATTTCCATGATTTCTTGACGTGGGTCTAACATAATTTTTCTCCATATATGTGTTTATTTGTTAACAATAGTGTGTCTGTGGTTTTGTATACAACAACTATTTATTAATAAAAGGCATTAGATGTGTCACTGTGGTCAGTAACATCTTTAACACCTGTTAATTCTGGAAGTTCGTCCATTAGTTGCTTTTCAACACCATATTTAAGAGTTACATCAACTTGGGCACAACCTTGGCACCCTCCACCAAAACTTAGTATTGCAACTTTGTCTTCTGTGATTTCAACTAAGTTGCACTCGCCACCGTGTGCGGCAATACCTGGGTTTACATCATTCCATAATACATAATTAACTTTTTCTTCTAGTGAGGCATCTTCACCTAGTCTAGGTAGTTTACTGTTAGGTGCTTTTATTGTTAGACTTCCACCGTATTCTTCTTGATCATAATTAACAGTTGCTTCATGTAAGAACTTAATACTTTGCTCATCGAGGTACACATTCAAGTGTTCAAACTCACGAAGTACTGTACCATCGTGATTACCTTCTCTACAATATGTTAATAATGTTTCTGCTTTAGGAGTACCTGCTTTGTCAACATATAAACGTACACCAATAACATCATCTTGCTTAGATAGTAGTTCAGCCAAATACATCTGGGCTGGTTCAGTTACAGTTATACTATATTCATCTAGTGTTATTGTTGTCATTCATCCTCCTCGATTCTATTTCCGTAATAATCATGTGTGCCGTCTCTATATCTTTGCTTTCGTTCATCATTGATGATTGTTGATATCCATACAGCCTTAAGCATGCCGGCGCATAGTATTGTACCAAGTATAACATGTAGTATATCTTGTACTGTTATTGCTGACATTGTTCTACCTCTATATTACTTTTATCTAAAAATTGTTTACCAGTGCCTTTTGCGGCCATATACTCCACATCATAATATACTTTACTTATCCCCGCTTGGTGTATAATTTTAGCACATTCAATACATGGTAAATGTGTACAAAACAATACAGCATCTTTACAACTATCGTTGCTTTGTGCAACTTTGGCAATAGCATTAGTTTCTGCATGTAGCACTTCTGGTTTGGTATGCAAAGTTACTGTGCCTATGTCATGCTGTTCTTTAATTGTTTCGCATTCGTTATCCCAACCACTAGGCATACCATTATAACCGATACTAATGATACGATTATCTTTTACAATAATACAACCTACTTGGGCACGTTTGGCTACACTGAGTTTTGCAGTCTCATGAGCAATATTCATGTAATATGGAATCATTTTACTTTTCATATTTGCTTACACTCACAGCGGAACTCCTACCTCCAAATCCAAAACTTGTTTTCATAAGTCTATTATAATCAAAATGCTTTTTACTATCAAATGTAAATGCAAAGTGTGATGTATCAAATGGCTCCACAAGTCCTGCATTACCTGGAATAAAGTCTTGTGTCATTGCTTCTGCACCCAGCACCAGTTCTATTAGACAACTAGCACCCATCATATGTCCTATCTGTCCTTTGTTACTGTATAACCAGGAGTCTTTGTTAAAGTATTCTTTTAGTACATTAAACTCTACAGGGTCGCCAACTGGTGTGCCTGTGGCATGTGCATTCACAACATTGTAATCTTCTTTTGTAGTACCTGCTCTATCCATTGCTTGTTGTATTGCTAATCTACCACCAGTACCTTCTGGGTCCGGTTGAGTAGGGTGATGAGCATCACTGGCAATACCTATGCCGTCAATAACCCAACGTATGTTAGCACCTCGAGCCTCTGCTTTTTCTAAGGGTTCAACAATCAAGTACACACTACCCTCTCCTGGTATAATACCATCTCGGTCAATGTCCCATGGTACACTCTTTGGTGTATTTGAATGGGCACCTAATGCCTGAAAGTAGTATAGTGTTGTACTTGACGTCATGAAATCTGTAGCACCTACGATAGCAACGTCTGTGCCCGTCTCTAAGTACTTTTCTGCTGTTTGTAATGCTTGTACACCAGAGATACATGTTGCGGCAATAACACTTGCAGGACCATGTATTTTATAATGTTCGCTTATTACGTTACTAACATATTCTTGTGCAGAGTTAAGCAATACTTTAGGGTGTATTTTTCTTCTACCTTTGATTAGATCTGTTACCCAATCTAGTTCACTTAAACAACCACCTTGAATACTGCCCACAAACACTGGAGTATCTTCAGGTAATTTTTTTATTCCGCTCATCCTAACTGCTTCATCAACTGCAATTAAACTTGTAGTACAAATAGGATCTGAATAACGTTGATCTCTGTCTGGAACTAAATCGTCAATGTTTACATCATCGTAGTTTGCATGAAATATTTTGGATAGTTTCATTAGTGGTGATGCTATAGGGTCATCTTTAATCCTAGCATCTGCTAACGGCACTACCATGTCCTTTAAATTTTCTATATTAGTCGGTAAGTCATTTCCTAGTGGAGAAACAACTCCAACTCCTGTAACTGCCATTTTCATATCTTTGTGTCCTGCCTTAGTTTTTATATCGTTCTGCAAGGTACTTTTCGTGTTGTACCCACTTACCTTTTTTCATAAATCCCCATTCTCTTATCACTGGACCTGGAAAAAATAATGTCCAAACAGCAACGCCAGGCTCAAGCTCAACGCGATGAAGTTGACTACTGCCTGCAAGGCGTACCGTACCTGCGGGCCGCCAGTACTTGCCAGTCGGCGTATGTTCCCAATAACCCCCTTTAAGGATAATAGTGATAAAAGGCCAAGGATGATCGTGTAAGTCATCCGGATCTCCTTTGTGAAAGTTGTGTAGGAATATGTTAAACGGAAACCATTTCCTATCTTTTAAAAACAAGTAATACCTTGTTAGGTACGGCTCGTTGTCTGCATCAAGTATAACTCTCTTTCTACCCAATTTTTCTAATAGTTTTAATATCATTTCCATCCACCAGCACTTGCTAATTGCATTGCCCATAATCTATGACTTGTTGGACTAGGATAATTTACATTCATCTTTAGTTTTTGAAACGATATGTCGTTCCAATAATTTTGTACGTCTTCTATGCATTTTATTTGATGGTCTCTCCATGCTACAGGAGTTCCGAGAAGCCAACTCATCATGCAGTTAGGCTCTCTTAACAGCAATGCAGGATTACTAATTTGTCTTCCTTCCAATAACTCTACACCGTCAAGTTGTGCATTAAATGTGGTCCAATCTAAATCTTGTGTTTTAGTTTTGTATTGGTCTCTTTCGTCTTTGTTGATACACCACGGATTAAAGTTCTTCCATAGCACAATATCTACGTTGTTATACTTTTGTATAATCTCATCTGCCCACACTAGAAACGATTTATCATATTCGTATAACCATTCTTCAGCAGTTATACCTATTGTAGTACCTGTGTCGTTAGTGTATTTGTTAATCCATGGTGTATCATATAGATAACAAGCATTTGCACATCTGTGTGGATCAGTTATTTGAATGCATAACTTAACTTCGTTATACTTATGTACCCACTGTGGTAACATACGTTCTGCTTTTTCAAACATGTTTGTTGTATGATCACCTGGCCATGCACTTTGATATAAATCACAGTCTAATAATTGTGACAACTTAGGACCCACTGGTTCTACAATTCCTCTTACAACACTTTCAATAGATTCCCTTACTTCATTGCCAACAACCATATCTCTAATTTTGCCACCGTATGCCCAACTCTCTCCAAAGAACATAACTAATTCGTTGCTTTTTCTATATATCGCAAATTCAGTGTTAGGAAAATTATTTACTCTGCATTCTTGTCTAGTTTCGATCACATCACTTGCAGGTCTATCAAAAAACTCTGTACCAAATATAGAAGAATCATTTTCACTGTAATTGGGTGTATAAGTTCTTTTGTATTGATTATAGAGTACTTCAGGAAAATCTCCTGGTCCTCCCCTTGGTACTGTATTCGGAATTATTTCGTCGGTCATACCAACCTATCTAATAATTTTGTATTTGACCTACTAAGGTGTGCATAGATGTTTTCAGCACAATGAAACAATGCTACATATAAACTTGTGCTGACTGCTATTTTAAAATCGAAGGGAATGGCCGCAACGTATGTATCTAGTAGCGAACCACCGCTTACAAGCCACACAGAGCCGTTTACAGCAACATGCCATATGCCTATAGCACTTACACTACCCCAAAAAAGGCTCTTTGTGTGCCTACTTATAGTAGGCGTAACAGCGAATACAGTAAGTATACTTGCAAGTATAAACCAGTTTACTGGCTCTAAAAATAGATTTGAGAATGCCATTAGTGCTACAGGAAGTAAGTATTGCAGTCTTTTATCGTCAGTTAACCTTGGCATAAAGACAGCCAATGCTAACAGTGGTGTAAAGTTGGCAGGTAAACCTATAAATCTACTTGCAACCAATACTACTACCAAAAACATTAAATTTTTAAACACTTACTTTCCTCTCTAATTTTTGTTGCTGAAATATTCTCTATTTCTTTATCAAATTGTTCTTGTTCTATCTTATAACCGACATCTCTGCCATATGTTATATTTACTATATTTGGAACTATACTAAACATAACTTGGCCTGCAAAACTTACTAATTGTTTGCTTAAATTTGCAATAACTTCCTGTGCTGTATAAGGATTATTTTTATCTGTAGGCATGTCTCTAACCATTATATTTACTTGCCCATGTTTTGCTAATGCTCTCTCAAACAATGCTTGATGCCCATCATGCCAAGGCTGATATCTACCTAACATTTGTGTTGTGGGTTTTTGTACATCAAAAAATCTACTACCTATAAGCCAAGCAATATTGACAGGGTCATCGTCGTTCCAACTATCGCAGGTGTAATCAGCATATACACTTCTTTGGAATACTTTATTGGTATCTTCAAATCTACCTTCTTCTATAGTGTCCATAAAGATTTCAATATCTGCATTGAATATCAATCGTTGATCATGAAATGGTGCAACGAAATCTGCTATTGCAATTTGACCTTCTGCTGAAGCATTGTCACTTAACTTATTCATTCTTTCGTTTTGTCGTATTCTACCTTCTTCAGAGAAGTCCCAGTCGTCTGCTTCTTCTCTGACTTTGTCTGCATTGAACCATGCAACTTTATCTTCACCTAGTGTTTGATAAAGTTTTTTTGCTAACGTTGTTTTGCCTGAACCGGGCAGGCCATAAATTAAAACTTTCATATTTGATTTGTTTGTACTCTTTTCCTCAAACTTGTGGAAGAGAAAGAGTGGTCTCTCCCATTGTAAACAATTTTCATGTCACGTTGTTTAGCAATATCCTTACCTGTGAATTCTCTGCTTTTGTATTCATCGCCAAGTATTCTAACATTAATAGGTAACGTAAGAAGTAAGTCCTTAAGATCTTGTTCGGTGTTATAGATTACAATCTCATCTACATATTTTACAGCCGCTAATTGTATTTGTCTTTCAACAATACTTTGTATAGGTTTATTCTTTTCTGGACGATCTTCAGTAGGATCGTTTTGCAAACCTACAATTAAATAATCACAGTGATGCTTTGCTTCTTCAAGCATTGTAATATGCCCTGCATGTAACAAGTCAAACGTACTACATGTAAAACCTATTGTACCGCAATCTTTATAGCTCAGTTTCATATAAGGTTCCTTGGATTTTCTGCAAATTTAAAATTAATGATCCACGAGTCCTGATCAACAGCATTATATTCCAACACACTATTATACTGCTCTTTTGTGTTTTGGTCAACCTTTTCTACAGCAAATAATCTATTATGGGCGGTGAACGTTAAATCATTCATCTTAAAAACTCCACCAGGTGTCATTGGAACACATGCCTGCGATGTTATTCTACCCCATGGACTGTTTGCTACAATGCTTTCTTGTACTTTAACTACATCTTCTGTTTCTAGTACAAGTTTACTACCTTTATTAATTTTATACAATTCTATATAACTTAGGTGTGTTACAGGATAGTTGAGCATAAATGCTATGTGTATGCTAAAAGATTTTACTACATCGTCTGAGTATGGGGTCAATAGGTATAATTCGCCGTTTGGTAAACTTATACTTTCAGTTAATTTTGGTGCTGTGTCTAATAAATATTGTGTATCAGAGAGACTAAAATAGTTGTCTATGAACATACTAGGCGGATCGATGTCAACAATAGACACTATAGCATCCGTAGTAGACTGGATTTCCTTTATTCTTTCCACAAACATAGATAATACACCTAAATAAATTTTTGATAGTTTTATGATAAATACTTATATCAATACAACATGTAGGAACACTATAAATGGCTGATTTTAAAAATTACGGGCAAAGTGGATTAGGTAGAGATGTTCAACTTGGCAAACAGGGTCCGAGGCTTCTCGCAGACGTATCTACTGGTACATTCCAATTTAAAGACTTGGGTGGTACATTAACCACTGTGCAAGGTGCTGATGGTTCAAATGCCGCAGATTTTGTAACTAAGAGCCAATTAGATGCCGCAAGTTCAGGTACAGTAGCCACAGCATTTACATTGGGTACTCCGGCAGACGGCAAATACTTTATTACACCTAACATTGACGGAGCAAGTGGCTCTGCAATTAGACAAAGTGCTATTACATCTTTAGATTCCAGCACAACTGTTACTGAAGCAATTGACAAACTTAACGAAGCAATGCTAAATGTACAAAACGACACTTTCGTACGTGACGTTTCTGTTACAGTTGATACCGCAGTAGGTGGAGCACCGTTAACAAGTACATTAACAATCGCCACAGAAGGCTCACCTAACAGATATACAATTGACTGGGGTGATGGTAGTTCAACAACTGCTACAACAGATAGTACACCAAGTCATACTTATACAGATAATTCAAACTCACCGTTTGATGTTGTGGTTACAGCATTCAATAATTTAGGTGCAGGAGAAGGTAGTACAGCAAGTATTACTAAAACAGATTTTATTACATTATATACTGCTAACCCAGTTGTAGCATTTGATATGTATGCCGCTTCAAGTGGCGGCTCAGCAGTTACTTTTGTCGACGATGGTGTTGCATTATACTTAGACAACAATACTACAAATGTAAATGGTATAGCAGATGCTAGTTACGAAATACAATGGGGTGACGGTTCAGCAAATAGTTCAGTTACAGATAACGACTATCCAGGTGGTGCAAATGGTTCAAGACTAGCACACACTTATGCAACTGCAACTGAAACAGAGCAAACGTTTACAACTAAACTAAACATGCTTACGCATAGTACAGCAGATCCAAGTCAAGTTCCTCAAGAAGTATCAAAAACAATCAAAGTATACGATACGCATACTCCAACAGTTGCAACAAGTAGTACAAGTGGTATTAACGAAACAGGAACAAACGGACACCCAGTAACGTTTACAAACAATACTGAAAACACAATTGGTAGTTATGCCGCATACGGAATACAATATAGATACACTTGGGGAGATGGAACAACTACAACTGTAAATACAGGTAGTGGTGCCGCAGGTGATACAGGTGGAACAATTGATCACACTTATCAATTAAGCAATGGACAACAATCAAGTGGTACAGCAGTAGATTACACAGGTAACTTAAGAGTGTTATCAGAACATTCAAGTTCACCATTTATAAGTAGTGACTTCACAATCCACGTTGAACCAGATGTTAGAGCAAGTATTACGGCATCAGCAGTAAATTCAAGTTTAAATGATGCTAGTGGTGACAACATAAGAACAGTTTACAAAGGCACAGATTTAAGTGGTAACAATAGAGCAATAGTAACTGTAGACAATACTACACAAAACGGTGATAGTTATGTTTACACATGGGGTGACGGTGATAACTCAGGAACAGTTAATGAGTCCGGTTCACCAGCAGGTTCTGTAGCAGGTGCTAACATTACGCATGATTACAATAGTGCAAGTGCAGGAAACTACACATTATCATTTTCAACTAGTGGAACACCAGATATAACAGCACAAACTGATACTGATTCAGAAACAATAGTTGTTAAAGCAGTTCCAACTGCTCCACAAGGATTAAGCAGTAAGTCTCTATCATGGAATACTAACTACGATCAAGGTGGAAGATTAGCCTCAGGTGCAACAAACAATACAGGTACTACACCTCCAAGTGCAGGTGATTCATTACAGTCAAGTACATTAAGAAGATTTGAATCAGGAACAGTACAAAGTAGTACAGTAAGTAATGCTTACAGAAGTGATACAGGAACATTATCTGCGTTATTAAATGATAGTGCCGATGGTGCAAAAACATTCAGTACATCAACAGGTGAAACAGGAACATTTGATTCATTAGTGATTTCATCAGAAGGTGATGCTAGAAGCGAAATAGGTAGCAGTTACCCTTCAAACTTTTATCAAGTGTTTAGTGCTAGAGCAAGTAAAAGCATTACTAGTTTAGCAAAAGGTATACACAAACTTGAACTAAGTCATAGCACAACAGGTAACACTAACGAAATACAATTTGTTAAAGATAATGTTACAACTGTTCCTACATTAAACGTAGGTAGTGCTACAGTAACACAAGTTAGTGCAGGATCACTTAGACATATTTCAGGAATACCTTATTATAACACAGGTTCACCTCAAATTAGAATATCAGGATTAACAGTAGATAATTTAGTTGGAGAAGCATATTACGATGGAAGTCAAATTTTACAATTTACTTCAGGTACTAATTATGAGAGTACATCAGATAGTGCTATAAGTACAACTAACTTTAGTTATACAGATATAGACGGTGCGAGTACAATGCTAAGTAGCGGTGTACCAATTGCACAAACAGGTGTTGCTAGTGCTTATGCATTAGGTGACATTGATATTACTTTAACTAGTAGTGGTGCTAAATCAATAGAAACTATTAAAGGTAGAATACAAAACTTAATGGGCTACAGTAATTACGCAAGTGACTTAGGTACTAAGATACAAGTGCATACAGATGCTCCAAGTGGTTTTGTAGAAGGTGCCATTCCAGTAGCAGACAGTTTGGGTGCTACACATGACGATGATGGGTTGAGAATTACAGGCTTTAGTGGTGCAAGTGATACACCGGCTATTGCAGGGTCAACAAACTTCTATACAGCAAATGCATGGAGTGGTGCTGTTACAGTAGCAGGAACATCAGAAGCAATAGTAAGACTAGGCACACTACAACATTATACAACAGATTTAAGTTCAGGATACTTGCCAGCAGGGCCAGACTTGAACACAGGCAGAAGTGGATCACAATACTTTACTTTTGCATTTAGAAGAACAACAATGTCTAACTTCACTGTTACATTAACTGGTACAATAAGCGGAATGTTTATTGCCGCACCAGGTACTGACATCGACGATGCAAGTACAATTAACGGTTGGTTAGATTGTACATCGACATACGCAGGAGCAGGAACACCAGGTGCTGATACAAGTAATGGTGGTAATGGTTCAAATGGTTGTGCGTTTACGTCAGGAGACCGAATTATAGATGGAACTAGTATGAGTAGCGATAGTTTCACATTTACACTAGGTGACCAAAACGGTACTGGTGCAACAGGTAATAACATACTAGTAAGAATTAAATTGGAGTCAGGAGACTCCTTAACAGCAGTGAGTATAGCATAATGGCAATATCAGATAGTCAAAAAGTTGACCTACTTTGGAAAAAAGTTGGTTTTGGTAAAGCCAAAACTGATACTAATGCAAATAAAAAAGCACCAAACGAAGGTACATCATCCGATTTTATTATTAAAGTTGATCAAATTTGGGCTCAGAGTGCCAGCATACCAGGAGTTATACCAACAGCGAATTCAAGCATTGTAACAGTTTACAGTGACGCACTAGGTAAGGCACACAAACTAACAGAAGATGCTACATCCTCTGATAACAGAACATGGACAACAGGTATTACTAATTGGATTGCTCCAAGTTTTGGAGCAACATATCAAGTTAAAGTTTATGCAAGTGCGGCGGATGACACTGATCCACAAACAAGCGGAACACAGTTATTTGAAACAGGTTCTGGTAGTGACGACCAATGGTACTTCGATTACCAATCAGGTGTACTACACTTTATAGGTAATAACTTACCAACAGCAATAGGCACAGGTACAGCAAATGTTATATACATGGCAGGTGCTAAGTATTCAGGGGCAACAGGTATTGGTGCAGATGCCTCCGGAGCAAGTGCTTCGTTTAGAAAGGCTAACATGACAGCAGTATTTGCCGATAACACAATTAACGAAGGTGACATTATTGAAGTTACTGATGTTGGTGATGGTGAGTATGGTGTTTACCTGGCTAAGCAAGATAATCCTACTGCTACTGGACACTTAACATTAATTAGTACTCAAGACAGTTCAGGTACTGATGCACAAACATTAAGTGCAAGTGCTACATACGATGGCGGTACACAAACATTAGGTGGTATAAGTGCTTCAACTAAACCAATGCAAGTAATGGTTAACGTTACAACTGCATTTGATGGTACTAGTACACTAACTGTAGGTGATGATAACAATAACTCAAGGTTAATGAGTACTACATACGTTGATTTAAGTGAAACTGGTGTGTATGTTACTAACCCAAGTTATGTTTATACTAATGCTTTAGATGCCGACAATACGTTAAAAGTATATACTACGCAAGGTACGTCCTCACAAGGTGCGGCTACTGTATACGTTAGTTACGCATAATTAACTAAACAACACTTCCCAATCGTTTTCAATAATATCTGGTTCCTTCTCGAACTCTACTGGTCTATTATACTTTTGTGATTGGTCTCTATCTTCTAGCCAAATTATTTCTTTTTTATGTTCACTACGCAACCAACTATGTGGAGTATTTTTCCAAATATGTACAACCTCAACATTAGATGCATACATTTGTCGTTCACATGTACGAACTAGTTTTCTAGTCTGATCATTATCTGGAATTATTAAAGTTTCGTCCCAACTATGATGGAAATTAACATCGCCTTGCATAGTTTTATAAAAGGCAACTACAGCACTCTTAACCTGTGCTTCTAAGTCTCGTCGAAGTAAGTAGTAGCATTCGTCAGCCTCACTCATTAAGTCCTGCAAAAATGTCTCTTTGCGCCAAGGTGATAATTGCTCTCTTAACATCAACGGAAATACTTTAACACAATTAGACTGTGTAGGATCGTTCCAGGCCCTCATTACTTGTTTGAATTGTGCTTTTCTTTGTGCATCTGTCTTTGGAAATGGTTCATACCCGTGCCCAAGAGTTCTAAGATCCTCTCCCCAGTTGTGCATACCAGGATTAGCAGTTGCTATATTGTGTAAGAATGTTGTGCTACCGCATCTCGGTGATGTAATAAGTATTGCATTTTTTGACATAATCAACGCCTTTTTTTACTCTTAAAAGTTATTTATCTAGTAAATATAGCATATGAACGGTTTCAAGGTACAGTTTGAAGAGATAAGAGCAGTTTGGGAAACCAAACTTTGGCCTCATCGCGAAAGTGCAATAGAGCCAATGAGTGTAATGACTTGGCCTTTTGAAGGCGACCCTGATGAATATGATATGAGTATATTAGACAAGTATACCCCTACATTCTTTGGAGTAGCAAAAGACCGTAAACTAATAGGTGTGAACTCAGGACACAGAACATCAGATATGCATTATCGCAGTAGAGGTATTTGGGTTGATCCTAAGTATAGAAAATCTGGTGTTGCACAATATCTATTTAATGTAACTGAGTTACAAGCAAAAAAAGAGAACTGTGAAATGATTTGGAGTTTACCAAGAGAAACCGCCTTAAGTGCTTATACCAAATTTGGCTTTGAAACTGTCGGCGGCTTTATTAAAACTGAGACTTCAGAGTCTAATATTTATGTTAGGAAGATTCTGTAGATTCCTGTGCTTTGGCTCTTGCTTCTCTAACATCTGATAAGTATTGTACCATAGTATCAGCATCACTAACTTGGAATGGATCGCCATCTGCGTTATCATCAAAACCAGGTTCAATAAACATTTGTTCTACAATACCGTTATCAATAACCATACTGTATCTCCAACTTCTATAACCAAATCCAATATTAGATTTATCAATTAGGAAACCCATTTTTCTTGTAAACTCGCCGGCTCCATCTGGAACAGGTTTTACATTTTCTACTGATAGGCTCTTAAACCAAGAGTTCATAACAAAACTATCGTTTACACTGATACAATATACTTCGTCGATATCTAAATCTGTGATATCGTTATACGCGGCTTCGTATCCTGGTAAATGTGTACTTGAACAAGTTGGTGTGAATGCACCTGGTAAAGCAACAAGTACTACTCGTCTGCCAGTAAACATTTCACTAGTAAGCATATCTTTCCAAGCAAATCCAGGTGCTTCGTCAATTTGAATTCTAGTTTTAAATGTTACGTTAGGTGTTGTTACATAAAACATATTTTTTCCTTTATAATTATACGGGTATTTATTTTACCTTTACTAGTGCTTTGGCTAATTCTTGGCAAAGTTTTTTACAATCTGCATCATCGTTATATGGAGCATACGATATTCTTACTATACCTTTACCTCCGCTTATTCTATCTACTATAGGGTGAGCACATACTTTACCAGTTCGTATAGCAACGTCTGTGTTTGACATTAGTTGTCCTACATCAGCACTATGTCCTTTGATAGGTATTAAACTTATTACATTTGTGTCAAATCCTAGTTCAGGATATACTCTACAATTAGGTAATACATCAACACCATAACTAAGTAAACTCTGTAGTACATCTTTCTCTTGTAAATATATAGTAGGATAACCTACATATCTTATCATTTCACAAGCAACACCGAAGCCAATAATGTTTGCAATATCCGGTGTTCCTGGACAATGTTTTGCTACACCTTGTTTTAGTGATACACTATCAAACGACACTGAATCAACTGCGCCACCGCCATAGTAAAGAGGAACTAAGTCTTCAAAATCAAATGACGTATATAATGCTCCAATGCCAGTTGGTCCATACATTTTGTGTGAACTAAAAACTGCAAATTCAACTTTTGTTTTTGTTAAGTCTATTTTTTTGTGTGCTACAGTTTGACAAAAATCTATACATACACTAGCACCGTATTTGTGTGCTAAGTCAGTTATGGCTTCCCATGGTTGTGTAACTCCTGTTACATTACTTGTAGCACAAAAACTTACTAATAAATCTTGCCAACCTCCAGCATGTTTATCTAGTAGTTTTTCTAGTTCGTATAAGTCAATTTCACCATTAAAATCATTTATAGGCATAACAGCAATACTATCGTCTGACGTACTTTTACCTTGTGTTAGCCAAGGAACAATATTAGCATTATGTTCTGCTTCTGTTACAATAACAGTTTTCTTATCTCTCATCCAACGTGCTATCATGTTTAAGCCTTGCGTTGTACCAGCGGTAAACATTAGTTGACTTGCAGGAACATTAATAAGGTTTGCTACTTGTTCTTTTGCGGTTTCTACTGCAACAGCAGTTCTCTCGCTGATAGCATATTCGCCTCTGTTTGTGTTAGAGCGAAAATGTTCGTAGTATTCATTCATTGCCTTTATTACTGACTCATGTGTTTGAGTACTGGCGGCGGAATCGAAATATGCTAATTCTGGGTTGTTGGCAAGAGTAGGGAATGATCTCTTTAGGTCAAGCACTATAGTTCTTCTGTAATAATCTGTAAAGGATGTCCTGCGTGACGAGATACAACCGTTGCTTCATGTACTTTTTGTTCGGCTATCTCTAATGAATAAGTTGCGACTATACTTTTACCTGACTCATGAATTTGTACAGTTATATCCTGTGCTTCTTCAATGTCCTTATTGAATACTTCAATAAGCAAATGTATAACAAACGGCATAGGAGTAAAGTCGTCATTGAGGAAAATAACATTATATCTTTTAGGAAATGTTATCTCCGTTGCTGTTCGCTGTTCTGTTTTAGTTTGTGCCATACATCTATTTATATATGTGATAGTGTCAGGCGACTATCTTTTGGTAGCCGCCCAACTACGTTACAGTTTTAGGAAATGTCAATTGTTTTAGGTTTCATTGCCTCTGGCACGTTCCTAAACAAATTAACCCTTAGTATGCCATCTTCTAGTTTGGCACTTTCTACTTCTACATAATCAGCAAGTTTGAAAGTTCTTGTAAAGTTCCTTTCAGCAATGCCTTTGTGTAAAAATTCAACTGATTCGTCAGTATCTATAATGTTGGTTTTTCCTTCAACTTTAAGAGTACCATCTTCAATTGAGATGTCTATGTCCTTCTTTGTAAATCCTGCAACTGCTAAGGTAATAGCATACAACGGCTCTTCTTGTCCTTCAACCATTTGTTTTGTAATGTTGAAAGGTGGGTAACCTGTTTGTGCAGTAGCAAATGATGGGTCATTGAAAAACTGGTCTGCTAGTCTATCAAAACCGATGCTCATTTTATATAGTGGGGATAATGATTCAGATGTGAATCGTAATTGCTTTGTCATTGTTTTCTCCTTTATTAAGCAAGTTATAATACTTTTTAAACCCTATTGGCGAATAAAAAGTTCGCGGATCAGAGGAGCATTCGTTAGTGTGTGTCCTGTTCCTCTGTTCTACTTGGTAAACTTCTTCGTGTCTTTAAGTGTTGCCATCTAAAGCCGTTTGTTGGTTACCCCAAAAACCTAAAGCATTTATGTATTTCTACACCTATGTCTAGGGTGATTTGTATCAGAGCGTCTACTTGAATTTGATTCTCTCTCTTATCTGTGATATGCTATACATTACTGCGGAACATATCTGATCGTAATACAATCAATTTTGTTTATTTCTAAACTTGGTCTGTTAAACCCGAGCTGTACAGTAACTTAATACCGAGCTCTTTTGAAGATTTAACTTCCCTTTAAGTTAGTTAGTCGTCCTGACCAATCATTCGGTTTGTTTCACTTACGATTCACTTACCTTGTATTAGAAATTCTTTCTTCCTAACTGCTTCTAAGTTCTACAGTAGACTTTTGTTACTTACGTTTCAATTGCCCTTGTAGTTCTTTTCTGCAAAGATATTTATCTTCTGGTGTTAATAATATGGTACTTTTTGGGTAAAAAATAGACTATTTTTAAGAAAAACTAAAAGATCTTAGTGATTCCAGTGGTAAATCATTAAAACTTAGTTCAAATAGGCCTGCGTCAGTGGGTTGGTTAAATTGTGCTTCTATTATAATTTTAGGCGTGTAGCCGTCAACGTCCCAGGTACGCACAAACTCTACATTAACTTCCTTATTAGAACTTTGCCATTTAAAGAAAGGTCGCAATGTAGATTGTACCATATCATCTAATATCCAATCTTCTACAGAATCGTTATATCGGGCATCAAGTATTTTAACTCTTGTTTTCATACTTCTCTAATTTTTCAAACTCGCTAACATGTATGTAGATGTTTCCTTCAGCATTTACAAATGTATGATACTGTTCTAATCTAAAGTTTTTAGTACGCTCATCAAGTAGGCCTACATTAAATTGTCTCATTACAAAAGAATGAAATTCATGTACTGTTAATGCTTTGTAAGTTTCAGTTTCCATTACACTATTACCTTTACTAAGTTCATCATAACTGCCGTACCACTTATAGCACTACCAATCATAATTGCTTTGTCGTTCCAGCAATGTCCTACATACACCCAGGATATGGCGGCTAATAAATATGCAATTTGTCCTATTGTACTAAAGCCTGCACTCATTATAAACACACCTAATACTCCAAACACAGTTGCTACCCATTTTACATAACTGTCAACTGTTCCTGTTGGTGTTGCAGGTTTTAAGTCATCAACTTCAGTTTGTAGTACATCCATCTCTTCTTTGAGACGTTTACGTTCAGCATTTAATTCTAGAGCAAGACGTCCAGCACGACTCATTGTACTGTCTTTAAATTGCTCCTGTACGTCAGAACTTAATTTAGATTCTACTACTTCTTGTTCCACCTTACTCATCTCACTCATAACATCCACGGACCTATATAATCCCTAAATAATGTTCTAGCAAAAAGCATTATGCCTACGCCATTTAAAAGCATTAATGCTCTATCTTTCCAAAGTATACCTACAATCATCCATCCTGTTACACCAACTAAACTTAATACAAGATCATAAAACTGCAAACCATCAATGCCTCGCAAACTCATACTTGACAGTATAAAACAACTGGCTATCCATTTGATATACCAACTTGCATCATACTTAGGTGTTGCACTTTTATAAATTCTATTACTGTTAGCAATCTCTTCTGGATGAAATGTATTACCTTTCTTGTTTTTCATAATTCTCTGTTCCACTTGGTGGATTCCTATCAGTTCCGTTTGAACCTTTGTGTTCTTTTTTCTTACCCCAAATGCGTTCCCAACTATCTGCGTACTTGTCTTGGTCCTTGCTTATTTTTGACTTTATACTGTCTCCAGTTATGTCATTCTTACTTGTCATTTTCCGTTTGATCCTTTTTAGCATTTAACTTTTCGAATGTTTTAGAATACCATTCGTTGCTACAATATGCATCACAGAAAACATGCTCCTGATCAGCAGTATAGTATTTAACATTATTTAAGTCAACTATTTTACCACATGTTGAACATGGTAATTGCCTCATGCTAAATTTTCTGTATCTACAGTAACAGGAGCATCATAATACATTTCTTGGAATGTATCTAGTGTCCTGTTTGCTTTGCCTGAGATATAGCCTCCAGCAATTATTATTGCTATCAGTAAAATTATAATTATTTTTTCTGTTGTAGTTGCGTTCATTATTTTCCTATGTGCTTAACTTCGTTTTTGGGTACTACTTGATATGCACCTTTATTGTATGCTGGTGCAATAGTGTATGTAGAACTAATCTTTTGTTTTTCTCTCTGCCACTCTGCATTCTCACCGTCACCTTTGCTACTAGTCGGCATAGACCCACTCATAGGATATTTAGCATTAAACTCTTCTATGCGTTGTTGTGCATATGACTTCTGAGGTCTGTAATGTGTCCTATCTGCCCTGACATCTTTCTTAGGCTGTAAACCGTAACAATACTCTATGTACTGATCTAGTGTCTCGTACCTAAAGGCATGCATGTTATTGCGTTTACAATGTTTGTTATGTTTGCGCCACCTTAGTTCAAGCTCAGCCATTTTAGCCTTAGTCATCTTAGGCAACTTGCGTGTTTTACGAGTGTTTATGGTACTCAAACCTTGTTGCAAATGCATAGTCATAAAAAAACTCCTGTTACAGCATATAGTATAACAGGAGTTTAGTGTTTGTCAAGTATTATTTTATTAGAATAGAAACAGTAAACATTAATAATGATACTGTCCCTAAAAAAATAATAGCGACAAGGAGTGCAAAGAACAGTATTCCGCCAGGGCTAATATTCTCAGGCTCTCGTTTTTTGCCGACGCCAAGTACGGCACTAATTGCTTCTTTAATCAAAATATTATTTGATTTAAGCCCATCACAGCCAACATCATTCCAAATACTAATAATTGAACTACTGCTGGTATTACCACAAACATCACCAATGGATTAAAATCCATTCGGTTCCAATAATCTTCTTCTCTCCAGGCTATTGCTTCTTCTGGAGTTGCATCACGTACTTCATATCTCATATTATAATCCTGTAGGCGTGAGTGCTAATATACTAACAAAGAAAGTTAATGCTAATGTAAAAACTTCTAAGTTCTCTTTTAATTTTTCTAAATTTAACATATTACAAATAATCGAGTTTCATGACCACGTTGTTCTAAATCTCGTAGAGCACGATTCACTCCTGCAACATCATACTGAAGAGCGAATAAGAGTACTGACATACAAATAACTCGTGACATGAAAACCCAAGGTTTATGATATACAGAATTGTTATATCATTTTATAAACGATATTTATGACAGGATAACAGATATGTTAAGTAAACAGGTTCGTTTTAGTCTATTTTTATTTTGGGGGATTGTTGTGGAGGCGATGTGTTTTCTTTTCGCCCCAATTTTCAATGGCTTCTTTGATTGACTCTTCTGCTAGAATTGAACAATGTAGTTTCAATGCAGGAAGTTCTAAGGCATCTGCTATGTCTTTGTCCTTGACTTGTTGTGCTTGTTCGATTGTCATGCCTTTAAGCATTTCAACAAACATAGTCGAACTTGCAATAGCACTACCACAACCATATGTTTTGAATTTTACATCTTCAATAACATCTGTGTCAGGATTAATTTTCAAGTCCAACTTCATTACGTCACCACATGCTGGTGCGCCAGTCATGCCAGTAGCAACATTTGGATCTTTTGGATCAAACCTACCAACACCATGTGCTTCAGGATTATGAAGTACATTTTTAAATCTGTCTACAACTTTATTTGAATATGCCATAATAATATTTATCTATTAGTGTGCGTTCCATTTAACTTTACTAAAATCAACACCGTCTAAATACATATCCCATAAAGGTGATAGTATTCTAAGTTTTTCAATAACATTGAGCATTGTTTCGGCAACACTATCAACTTCTTCTACAGTAGTTGTTCTTCCAAAACTAAACCTAATACTACTGTGTGCTAACTCGTCATCTCTGCCAATAGCTCTAAGTACATAACTGGGCTCTAAACTAGCACTTGTACATGCACTACCACTGCTTACAGCAACGTTGTCTAGTGCCATAATCAAAGACTCGCCTTCTACAAAGTTAAAACTTATGTTGAGTATGTTTGGTACTTTGTGATCTAATGAGCCATTAATATATGTTTCTTCTATACCTATAAGTTTTTCTAGTAATCTATCATGCAACATTTTAACATGTTGTTTATTTTCTTCCATTTCAAGCCTAGCATACTTAAATGCTTCACCCATTCCTACAATTTGATGTGTAGGTAATGTTCCGGACCGCATACCTCTTTCGTGTCCACCACCGTGTATTTGTCCTCTTAATCTTACTCTTGGCTTTTTTCTAACATACAATGCACCAATACCTTTTGGACCGTATGTTTTATGAGCAGATAAACTCATTGCGTGTACTGGCAGTTCTTGTAAGTTGAAGTCTATTTTACCAGTTGCCTGTGCGGCATCAACATGAAACATAATTTTATTTTCAAAACAAAACGCACCAATCCCTTCAATATCATTGATTGTGCCCATCTCATTATTGATATACATAATGCTAACAAGTATAGTATCGTCTCTAACAGCATCTATAACCATTTGTGCTGTAACTATACCATCTTCATTAGGATCTAAGTATGTAACTTCAAAGCCTTGGCGTTCTAATTCTCTGCAAGGATCTAATACTGCTTTATGTTCTATTTTACTGGTTATAATGTGTTTGCCATTAGTTTCATAAAATTGTGCTATACCTTTAACAGCAAGATTATCTGCTTCAGTGGCTCCACTAGTAAAAATTATTTCTTTAGGATCTGCACCAATTAAGTCTGCTACATTCTTTCTAGCAGTTTCAACGGCCTCATCTGCTGTCCAACCAAAACTGTGACTTCTACTTGCTGGGTTACCAAACTCTCCATCTTCAGTCATGTACTTAACCATAGATTCAACTACACGTTTATCGCAAGGTGTAGTAGAAGCATAGTCCATGTAAATTCTATCCCCAGTAGGCTGGGCCTTGGTGTCTATTGTTGCTGTTATATCTCTATGTTGTTTATGATCCATGTTATCCGAAGTCTTTTAGCATTTTACGAATTTCTAGAGCATGTTGCTCTTCCATTCCAATTTGGCCTCTTGCATATTCTTCTAACATTATACTTGCATCAGCAACTTCTGTCAATAACTTTTTATACATTTCAACTGCTGACACTTCGTGATCTAAACTTTCTTGCAATATCTGTAACACACTATGATCATGATTTTCTTCAATGTGTGCAATTTTTTGACTTGGGTGTCCACCAAAGCCTGTGATGTATTCACCTGCTTGTAAGGCGTGTGCTAAACTTTCGTTTGCTTGTTCTTGCAGGAATGCCACAATAGGAATTCTGTTAGGCCCTGTAATCATTAATGAACTATGAGCATATCTAACTACTCCAGCCATTTCTAACTCTACTATTTTATTTAGTATATCGCATACTGCGGTTGTATTCAGGTCTCTCAATTCCATGTATCCTTATTTTCCCGGTAAGCCTGCTTCTATAAACTTACCTATTGTTTCTATATCTTTATCAGACAACATGCCGGCCTGTGCCCACATAGTGGAACTCATTGCACCTACTTGTCCTCTGTTCTTGTAAGTGTTAAGTCTGTCCACAATATATGCTGAACTTTGTCCAGCAAGTTTTGGGAATACTGCCATACCTTCACCTGCCTGTCCGTGACATGCGGCACAACCTGCCCATAAACTTCTGATGTCACTAAACTCGTCTAAGTTAGCCAATGCTTGTTTGCGTTGTTCTATCTCAGATGGTGTACCGTTAAGTGCTACATAATCTACATAGCATTGTCCAGTACAACTACTATTGCTGGATGCTCCAGTGTATTCTAAATTTGGATATACTTTAGCAACAAAAAACATACTTATTGCTAGACATCCTAATAACGTCATTCCTAATTCTCTCATTTCTCTCCGTCGTAATACTCAAGACGTTCAATATCGTCTTCAGTTGTTTCTTCGCCATATTGTATTTCTATAATATGACATGGTCCATCAGTTTTATTTATTACCTGATGCCAATCTCCACGTTTAACTGTAAAAGAATCATCAGTTTTTAATTGATGTATTGTAAAATGCTCAGGTTCTCCCGGGGAATATTTAATTTCACACTCGCCTTTGCTGATAAACCAAGATTCACTACGTTTAAAGTGTCTTTGATAACTTATCCCTTTACCTGGTTCTATAATTAGTTCTTTTACTTTTACTGCCGTGTCTTGGAACAAGTCTGAAAACTCTCCCCACACACGGCGCTCGGTTGGATACTTCCACTCTTTCAAGATCCAACTACTGCTGTTGGCTTTGTTATCTCCACCAACTGCAAATTCGAAACTGTAACCTTCAACTGACATTTCTGGAATGTTGTCTTTCTTTCTATCACCTCCGTTACAAAAGACATATTCGTGATGTTGTCCGAATGCATTCCTGACATCTATCAAGCCTTTGGTTACACTTCCGTCTGCATCGTCTACCCCGTACACATTATCAACCATGTCCATACGTTGTAGGATTAAAGCACGTTCTTCAAAAGGCATAAAAGGTCTGCCTTTCTTTCTTGTTAGCCAGTCATCACTGTTTACTAAAACAACAAGTTTTTCACCATACGCTGATGCTGACTCTAATAAATTAATGTGTCCACTATGTAATGGATCAAAGCCGCCGCTGACTACAACGATCTTTGACATTTATCGTAAACCGGATGATCTAAGATGTCTATCAACAGCAGACTTCTTATCTGAATACTTCCTTCTCTTACGTTTGGATTTCATAAACGCAAACCCTGATACTTCTTGTAGTGGTGCCTCACCTGAGTAGATTTTTTTGTTCTCTTCTCGTTGTGTTCTTTTGATTGCGGCATCTTTTCGTCTTTTACGTTTAGCACTAGGCTTTTCGTAAAACTCTCGTTTTGCTAATTCTTTTTGCCTATCTGCATTTTCTAAAATTTTCTTTAGTTTTCTGATAGCACCATTAACATCACCGTTTCTAACTTCAACACTAGCACCCTTGAACTTATCTAAAAAGTTCTCTTCTTTTCTAGGACCTTTCTTATTATTGAACGACTTTTTAAAGTTGTTCCCGGTGTTCTTGCCCCAGTTATTTTTGTTTGCCATATATTCCTCGGTATATTCTATAGTTAGTGTCTATCACTGTTTGTCCATTATCGTATTTTAATAATGGAAAATTTTGTTCTTCTACTGGATATTTATGAAACTCTATCTCATTCACACCCTGTTTTCTGAGTAGTGGTGCCCTGTACATTATACTCAATAATGTATTCTCTATCAACGTCTTAAGTCCTCTAGCACCTAACTCCGACCTGCTGGCAATCTTTGCCACTTCGTCTAAATACTCTTTACCTATGTTAAGATTTATATCATCAAGACTTATAAGTTCTTTGTATTGATCAACAATATTGTTATCAACTGTATCTAATATTTGTCGTAAATGTTGTTGGTTTAATTCCTCAAGTACTGCTATAACAGGTACCCTACCAACTAGTTCAGGTATAAGACCATATTGTACAATGTCTTGAGGTGTTGTTTGATTGAGTATAGTATTCTTTTCTTCGGTTGTAATAAGTTTGGAGCCAAATCCTATTTGAGAATTTTTAGTTATGTTTTTAGAAACAATTTTGTCTAGTCCTACAAACGCACCACCTAATATAAACAATACGTCTTTTGTATCAAATTCTATTGTGCTGTCTTGAAACTTAGTATTAGACTTACTTGTTTTAATCTTAACTATAGTACCTTCTATCAGTCTTAAGAGTGCTTGTTGTACTCCCTCACCACTAACATCGCGTGTAGAGGAGTTAGATTCGCTCTTACGGGCCTTTTTATCTATCTCGTCTATGTAAACTATACCCTTTTGTGCTTTATCGAGGTCCCAGTCAGCAATGCTCAGCAGACGCTCTAAGACGCTCTCTACGTCTTCTCCAACGTATCCTGCTTCAGTTAGTGTAGTTGCATCAGCAATAGCGAACGGTACTTGTAATTTTTTAGCAAGTGTTTTAGCAAACAATGTTTTACCTGTTCCTGTTGGACCAACTAATAGTACATTTGTTTTATCTATTTCAATTGATGTCTGTCCTAGTATTCTTTTATAATGATTATAAGCACTAACTGATAACAGTTCTTTGGTATCGTTATGTGCAATTATATGTGAATCTAGAAACTGTTTAATATCTTGTGGATTAGGAAGGTCCTCTAACTTTAATGAATTTTCATTTGTTTCACCTGCTGAAACTACAATATCGTAACTCAATATGATACATTCATTGCAAATGTAAACATTTGGACCTGCAATAAGTTTGTCTACGTTGTCTCTATTTTTTCCGCAAAAACTACATTGCAGATTTTTATTATCTGGCATTTATTCATTAACCTCTGTTTTTATTTACCTTTTCTTTCCAGTATACTTTTTGTTTGTCGGTTGCCCTTCATCTGTAGGCAGAGGCATTGCCCAGAAGCCAATTTTACGTTTAACTTCTTCTTCGGATTCCTTGATTAAAAGATTATAGATTTGTTTTTCTGTGAGGTCCTCTTTGTTCAACTCACTCTGTGACATAAGTCTTGCGGCTTCATGTAAGTCTTTTGTAGATGCTGATTCAATTACCTGAGGCGGCTGATCTACGAACTCTGTTACTGGTACTTCTACTATAACTTCCTTTTCGACTATCTTAACTTCAGGCTTACGTTTTTTTAGTTTTTGTATTTCTGCTGACAAAACTAAATTCTGTTGTTTAAGTTTTGCATCCTCTGGGTTTACAACTTCTACTACTCGCTCTGGTCCAGGGACTTCCACTCTCCTTTCTGGTCCGGGGACCTCAACATTAACGATTCGCTCTGGTCCTGGGACTTCCTTTTCGACAGTGACCACTGTCTCCTTTTCGACCTCGACTGGGACTTTAACTTCGACAATCTTCTCGACGATCTGTTCAACTTCAATCTCCTTAGTAACTATTACTTCTTTAATAACTTCAACTGGGACTTCTACTTCTACTTCTACTATCTTTTCTACTTCTCTATCTACTATAACTTCTTTTGGTTTTTTGTCAAGTTCTTTTTTTAATGATTCTATGTTATCCAACGCATCAACAAGCATCTCCATTGTGTGTTGATATTTTGCATAAAGTTCGTCGAACTTATCTTTAACTTCTTGTTCCGTCATCGTCTAATTTCTTCTTAAGTTTTTTTTCAAGAGCCTTTACTGCTCTAGGAGTTTTAATAGCATTCATATCAATTTCTTTTTCAACTTCCTTTTCTATTATAACTTCTTTTTCTACTATAACTTCCTTGACTTCGGGAACATCTGGCATATTGTCGCCATATATTTTTCTAGATTGAGTTTCAAAATCATCATCGTCGAGTATCTCATCTACAAAATGAGGATCTGGTCCTGTTTTTTCTAAGTTGATTCCGTAACGTAACAACGTCTGGTTGGCCGCAATAAGTAACATAACTGCTAATGGATCAAATACTACAACAAGTAATATTATAAACAAACGTATTGCTTGTCCTAATACTTCTTCCCCGCTTTCACCATATATAAGTTCGGCAACATATTTGATTGGTCCAACTTCCTTCTCTATGTTTCTAACAACACTTTCTGCTTCAAACTTCTCATCTTTGATTACTACAATGTTTGCATATATTGTATCTATTTGATTATTGTAATCATCTATTTTTACAAGTATCTCATCTTGATCTGTGCTACTGTTTTCTCTAAGCCTGTTAATCTCTGCATTAGCATTGTTTATGTCTGCCTGTGCTTGTTCTCTATACTTGTCTATGTTTGCTTGTTGCTTGTCAATATCTTCTTTGATATCTGCACGTTGTTGTGATTGCTGTTCAAATAGTTCATTTGCCTGTGCAACATAATCGATGGTTTCTGTTTCGGCACGTCTGAACGTTCCACCTGCATCAGTTTCTATAACTTCAACACCTTTGTTTCTTAAATCGTTTACTGCTTTATCTAATACTGCTAGTTGGTCTCTGAGCCTATCTATTTGTCCTTGTGCGTAATCAATATCGCCTTGTACTCTTTCCCATGCGCCATCTCTTATAGATACTTGTTGCTGTATACTTGAACTAACATCTAATCCGCCACCAGTTTGTAAACTAGTAATACGGTCTTCTAGTATGTCTATCTTATTTTCTTCTCTTAGTATTTGTCCATCAATTCTTTCTACTACAGCAAATGCATCTGCACTACTGCCAGATACTTCCTGGTGTGCTTTACTGAGATAGCCAAATATACCTATGCTTGTAATAAGCATTAAAAATAGTACTGCCGTAGACAAATACATCTTAACCAGTAATGAAGTTTCTTTCCAATACCTATATAGCCAACTTACTGTTACTAATTTGCCAACTTCAAGTGTACCGGCCATAACAGCAATACTCATAGCCGCTCCTTGGAAGAACGTCATAAGACCTACTATACTGAACCATGCGGCTACACCGGCAATAGCCAAGGCTGTAAATAATGTTAATAATCCGAATAGCATATACATATTTATCCTATATTGATGCCAGTAGTCAAGAATTCTAGTATATGTTAATGCTAAATATAGGCATGATACACTTAGAAAAGATATCAACAGCAAGATCAGAAACATACAACACTTTGGAATATGCTTTCAGTGATGCAATGGATCACCCAGGTTTGATAGGTATTTTCTATAACAATCCAGAATTTGGCAATGTTATAAAAAGACAATGCAAAGAAAGAGGACTAGCATTTGGTGAAAGGTTTGGTGCAAAAGGTATATCAGTAGATGCGTTAATGCAAGTTACAGAACCACTAGACAACTTTTGGTTTGAAATTTGTGCAAGTGACTTCATGGAGTTATCTGCTAAAATTAGAGAAACACTGATAAGTGTTTATAACATCATTGTGTATGATTATATAGACGGCGGGTACCATGTAGAACATTTTTTACCTAAAGTATTAATAAATGATAACAGAATATTAAATGCCAGTGGCGCATTTGATGAGTTTGGTAACGAAACAATGTGTATGCACATATTTCCATTGATTACATATATGGAGGCTGTGCGAACAGGAAACATAGTACCAGAAAGTATCATAGACAACAAAAAAATTAAGAGATGTTTATTTCCAAATCATAAACCTAGGCCTGGTAGACTTGCAACATTGGCTAGACTTGCTCAACTAGAATTACTAGACCACAACGTAGATTGGAGTTTAACTGTTAACTTTGATGAAGATGGTAAGTTGGGTGATTACTTTAAAAGTCCTAACGTTGGGTTGGGCAGATATGGACATTCACTTGTACAATCCGAACTTGTAGAAAAGTTTGTTAGATCATACAGACATGAGTTGCCTAAGGTATTGCCTAATAGCACAATAGAATTATTTAAAGACTGCATTCCTCTAAACAAAAGATACGCAGGAAACTACACTTGGAAAATTGCGTGTGAAACTTATCCTCACATAAAATTTAACACTGAAAAAACATTTAAAGGAATGATGGCAGGAATGCCTGTACTCACAATAGGTCCTGCAGGACTAAACAATGCATTAACTGATGTAGGTTTTATAATGGAGTACACAGAATTGTATGACAATTTAGAATTTGGTCCAGAGCGTATAGAAGCAGTTATAGATGTTATGGTTTCAAAGGAACCTAATTTAGAAATTGTTAGACATAACTATAAATTATCACATGACGTAGAGTTTCTAGCAAGTTTAGTCACTAAACCCCTCACAGAGAGGCTAGTAACTAAAAACTAAAGTCTCCCTTACGTCTAAGGGAAAACTTCATATTCGACACTTTTTCTCATAGTCATTGTATTGACAGCATTCGTTCGTCAACTAGGCCACTGTCGGGACCTATGTAACTGGCGGAGAGTGAGAGATTCG
>Ga0098050_1000023_pt1 | contig 67007 bp, 64 predicted proteins | sample 14_taG_FD_77070 | JGI IMG/M metagenome (GOLD analysis project Ga0098050, IMG submission 77070) | Marine viral communities from the Subarctic Pacific Ocean - 14_ETSP_OMZ_AT15311 metaG | ecosystem: Environmental > Aquatic > Marine > Oceanic | place: Pacific Ocean | collected 2015-01-18
AAAGGCTTCAAACTCTAGTTTTTGAAATAGTCCTGCCATTTAGAACTTCATCCCCATTTGCTTTAGTGTGTGTTCGGTCCAGATTTGAAACTCATATCCATTATCTTTACAATATGCAACAGCAGCATTCCACTTACATTGATTTTTAACATACTCTAATGATTCTCTAATATGCTTCTTTGTTCGTCTTCTGCTGCTAGGTGGTTTAGTTTGTTTATCTGGTTTAATTTCTACAATAATAGTTCTACCGTCTTTCATATTTAGTTTTAAATCAACAAAGTAACGGTGATATTTGTTATCTATTGCGCTGATATATGGTATCACAGTTTCTTCAGAAGACCATGATTTAATATCAGGATTATCTTCACACCACTTGAAAGCAAATCTTTCCCACATTGAACGATAAATAACCTGTGTATGGTCACCATCATACTTCTTGGGTTTTTTTACTTTATATTTACCTTTGTAAGTTTTCATAGCACCATATAAATAATTATAAACTTTAAATATTTATAGGAACACTAATGGCTAGTGGATTAAAATTTCCTCTTGTAGAAGATGAAAAGTATGCTGCAAAGGTTATCTTCCAAGCAAAAGGTGAAGGTAGTGGACAGTGTATTCTGTATATGCCAGAAGCATTAACATTTAATGACCAGATTAATTATGATAATGTTAACTTAGGTGTTGCGGGTATGGCTGCGATGAGTCTTACTAAGTTTTCAGGGGATGCTGCTAATGCTGCTGTTGATCCTGCACTCAGACAGGCAGCCATGGCTAATATCCAGACTAAGGCTGCTAACCTGATGAAGCAGCGAGATATGCTAGGATCAAATGTTAAAAACATGCTTGCGGATAATGCTGCACCATTTGCATCATTGTTAGCACAGGGACTGATTCCATCAGAGGCTATTTCTTCTGGTATTGCATTGGGTAGTGGTGTTACAGCAAACCCACACAAACGTTCTGTGTTTAGAGATGTTTCTATTAGAAACTTTGGTTTCTCGTTTATGTTAAGCCCTGCTAGTAAAGCAGAGGGTGAAATGATTGAAGGTATTGTAGACTTCTTTAGAGAGAATGCTTACCCCGATTATGTTTCTGGTGGCAAGTATGCCTATAGATTTCCTAATAGATTTACAATTACATTTAAGTATGGTGGAGATGAAATGTCACAACCACCTAAGATTCTTGATTGCTTCTTACAGAGTGTGAATACAACATTTAACCCAAGGTCTTCATCTTTCTTCAGTGATGGTAAATTTAATGAGACACAGATTTCTCTTGGATTTGTAGAAGAAAGACCACTGGCTAAACCAGATGTGCAGGAAGGGTACTAATGGCATATTTTACAGACTACCCTAGACTTAGTTATCCTTTTGCAGATAATGCAACACCTACAGAATTTGTAGACCTTGGTGCATATGTAGATATGCTTGACAGGGTAAAAGATGATATATCTTTTTACAAGACATATTATATTAGAAATGGCGATAGACCAGATCAAGTATCATATACTCTTTATGACACAGCAGATTATTACTGGACATTCTATAATCTAAATGATGACCTGAAAAGACGTGGGTGGCCTCTCTCTAATTCAGAGTTAGATGAAAAGGCAAAGAAAGAATATCCACATACAACCCTGACTACCAGAGCAGACCTATCTAATCAATTCTTAGTAGGCAGCACAGTAACAGGAACAACTTCAGGTGCAACAGGAACTATCCTCAGAAGAAGACCTGACTTTGGACAGATTATTGTAGACCAGACCAACACTGCTGATTTTCAGGCTGCTGAAACTATTACGACTGTAGAGAATGATACGTCTAAATCTATTGTTATTGATGCTCAATCAGAAGAATATAATTCAAAGCATCACTATGAAGATGCTGATGGTAATTATGTTGACATTTCCCCCCGTGCACCATTTACTCAGAGAGTATCCTATGAAGTAAGATGGAACGGTAGTGATACCAGTGATCCAGACAACTTTATTATTGACAAGATTAAAATCTCTAACCAAACTTCCATCTACACAGACTTTAGTTTGAATGAGGTAACAACACAGGCAGTTCTTGGAAATATTCTTCCGGGTGGTTCTGCTTTGATTATTGGTGGTGCACTTCAGTTACAATTTGCCACAGATACTGAGTATACTATTGGAGACTTGCAAACTAATTTCTTTGGTGGGGTATTAGGACTGACCGGAGTTGGACTGACTGCTGTGGGGGTACAGCTTGCAGCAATTGTCAATTCTATTCTAGCATCTGGTGGCACTCCACCCACTACTATTGTCTACCATACCTTTACTCTGGTAGATAATCAATTAAACTTATACGGTGCGGACCAGTCTGTTCCTCAGTATCTTGCTTTTGAATTTAGATCAAATGTTGATGTTGACATGACCACAGTTCTTGACAGTATTTATGCAGGTTTAGCATTTGATACAATCACTGCAAATGATACTTTGAATGCTAATGAAAGAAACTTTGTTGCATACAAAAATATTGGTCTTACTGGTACTGCAATACCAGAGTCTCCATTCTTGACTGACAAAACAACAGATACAGTATCCACCGCAAACTCTGCATTTAACTATGTACAGAATGAATTTGAAACATATATTGCGTCTAATTATGATGCACTTGTTCCTGCTACAATTACTCCGGTAACTTTCTTGGAGAGATATCAAAAAGAAAATGAGGAACTTAGAGAAATTAAAGTCTTGAAGCCGGACATTATAGATGAATTTGAAAGACAGGTTAGAAAAACTTTGATTGAAAATCCTAATGCTGAAGTTGAGTTTAGATCAGGTAATGTATCGGGCAACTCTACATTCAAAACAAATCCATCTGTTCCTACAGCATCTGCTTCTAATACTGTGGCAAGTAGCAGCGGAGGCTCTAGTTATTAATGAGTAATACCGGGCATCATCCTTCCTATGTAGGCACCACCAGAGTATTTGTAGAATCTCCAAGATATGAAACATCAGAGATTACTGCTATTACCCTACAGGTTTCTATTTTTGAAAACATTTCTTTGCCGTACATCACAGCACAGCTAGTTATTGTTGATTCTGCTAATGCTTCTAACGCTGTGCACTTTCAGGGGCAGGAAAGAGTTATTATTGCTATTATTGACAAGGATGAAAAAGTTGTCTTTAATAAAGAATTTATCTGTATGGGTATTGAATATGGGCAAAAAATCGGTGATGACAAATCTGGTTTTATTGTAAAGCTTATTGAAGAGCATGCTATGCTCAGTAACAGCACTAGATTTAGCAAGGTGTATGAAGGAAAACCTGATGACATTTGCACACAGGTATGTCAAGAGCAATTAGGTGTAGGTGTATCTGTAGAAGGCTCTACCACACAAAGCCAAATGCGAGTGGTATTCCCATTCACTGTGTCTCCACTTGAAGCGGCTAACTGGATGGTGACCAGATGCTCTACAGGTGAGGGCATACCGTTCTTATTCTATTCTAGTCTGTCAGAAGATACACTACAGCTAAAAGATGTAAACACACTTCTGTCTCAAGGGGCATTCAATGCTGGTGATCCATACATTTTTGCTAGTGTGAGTACACCAGAACCCGGTGGTCCAGAAGATCGTGAAATCTTGAAAAAGAAAATTCTGAGTTATTCTATACCAAACAATGAAGACACTTTATTTGCTATGGTTAAGAATGTCTATGGTGGATATTACCATTTTATTGACACATACGAAAAAGGGGGTGAAGAAGCCATCTATGATTTTACCAAACCTTATGGCAGCTTACCTAAGCCAAATGGCTCCACCAAGTACAATTATGATGAAGAGTTTACGATTGGTAGACCCTACCACAAAGGACAAAACACCTACACCAGCCAAGTAGCAACTAGAAAGCTGTTTGATGACATGTACTCTTTCCTTGAAGAAGATGATATTGAGATGCATCTTAAAAAGGCAGAGTCAAGGGGAATTTATAATTTCTTAGATCAACAGCCTATTACTTTTGCAGTAAACGGGATTGACTTAGGATTTGATAAATTAGGTAAGACAGTAGATGTATATATTACAAAAGATATTCCAGCAGAAGAAAAAGTATCACCAGAGCAAATGAAAGATAAGAAGCGGTCTGGTGAGTACCTTATTCAGAAAGTCATGTATACTATTTTTGATAACAGATTAACATCAACAGTAACAGCAACTAAGACTAGTACAAATAATAATCTTGGTGGTGAAAAGGTTAATATAGCATAATGACAGATTTATACAAGACCATACAAAAAGAATTTTATGGGGATAATGTCAGATGGTTTGTTGGCATTGTAGAAGATAATAAGAATGATCCTGAAAAGCTTGGTAGGGTTAGAGTACGAATTTATGGAACACACAATGCATATTTGTCAGATGTTCCTACAGAAAAGCTACCTTGGGCAACAGTTTTGGTTCCCGGTACATATGGTGGTGTGTCTGGTGTAGGCAGGAGCCCTACAGGGATTGAGCAGGGAGCAATGGTCTTTGGTATGTTTATGGACGGTAAACATTCTCAGAACCCATTAATCATAGGTACGATTCCAAAGATTGAACAGGAATCCGGTAAAGATATTACACCAGAAGTTAAAATTGAACCTGCTAAAATTGAAAGTTCTATTGGTGGTGCTGGTGATACTGTAGGTGCTGTTAAGATTGATGATGACTTATTTGGAATAGAATACTCAGGTGGAGTAATTATTTTCCAGAAAGCTACTGAAAAGGGGTATGGTGTTATGGCAGCAGCAACTTTGGCTAGTATCGGTTCAATTTAGGAGTTAAGGTATGGTTAGAATTGCCCCTGATAAATTTCCCATAAGCGCACCTAAGAATGAGTTTACTCCATCTCCCTTTGCTGGATGTGTAGCCTATCCTACAGATGAAAAGTTTGGTGTGTTTAATTTTACTGGATTTATGCTTGTGGGATATAGAGCATACTGCTTTGCTAATAATCTAGATGTAAATGATGTTGGTGTACAGACTGACTATTTACTTAAAATGCTAGAGGAAAAAACTAATCTTAGAGGCACAGAATTAAAAAGTGCAGAGACAATTGAAAAGGCCGCACAGCTAATTCATGAATATATACTTCAAGACACAACAAACATTGATAAGACTATTGACCTTGCATATGACTTTCTAGAAAGGAATACTGCATAATGCCAAATGAATATGATAGAATAAAAAACACATCGTGGGTGACCCTTGACTTTATGAGTGACCCTAGCGTCAACGTTGGCAAGTACATTGCTGATTATGGTGGAAAACCTGCCACAGAATTTGAATCTAAGCAACAAATTACTAGTAGAATTTTAGATAACCAGACCAGTCAAGCTGATGCAGGTGAAGATGAGACCTTTGAGTACGGTGATGAGTTTGATGTACAAGATGAACCTATCTATGGACCAGCAGGTAGCGGTACTGCAATCATTAATAATGAGAAGGTGGAACATAATGATCAGCCTAACTATGGTCCCCCCGGTACTAATAGTTCACAGGAAGGCGGTTCTAACAAATCGTTAACCCCTAATGGTGTTCCGCCCGGTGCAGCTAGAGCAGAGACAGGAACCTTTGAGGATGCAAGTAGAACTTCAAAGTCCAGCAAGCTAACCCTACAGGACGGTACTACACTTATCACTACAAGTGGCACATATGCTTCACAGCTTTCCAGTATGTTCTGTAATGTCAGTGTTGTCTATGCCAGAAACCAGAATGTCAAGTACAGTAACAATACAGGTGGTGGTAATAGTGGAACTAATGCAGCAGGAGATTTGGGTGACGCTGGCAACGAATATTCTGATGCTGAGTTTGATGCTGCTACTAATGAAGAAGTACAAGAAGATATCTTGAATGCACTTGGTATTGATGATCCTTCTTCTATTGAAGGATTTGAATATGGAGATACGTTACAACAGACCTTTGATAATCTTAGAGATTCTGGTGTAGACATTGATGGTATGCTTGCTGCATCTAATCCAATTGACGTTGCATCTGCATTCTTAGGTGCTAATGAAAACAACCCTGCACACGCTGCTGTTCTGGGACAATTCTTTGAAGCTTCTACAGGAACCAGTATCAATCCTGCACAGACTGCATGGTGTGCTGCATTTGCTAACTCTGTAGTAGCATCTACAGGGCTGCAACCTACAGGTGGACTTAATGCCAAGTCATTCCTAAATTGGGGACAGGGTGTAGATATTTCTAGTGGACTTGGAAATGTTAAACCGGGTGATGTTGCTGTATTTGATAGAGGTACACCGGGTGATTGGAGAGGACATGTTGGATTTGTTCAATCTGTCAATGCTGATGGTACGTTAAATATTCTTGGTGGTAACCAAGGCAACAGTGTGAGTATCAGAAAATACTCTACTGATAGACTTGAAGGTATTAGAAGGGCTAAGAGGTAATGGCAGTAGGTGATCCAATTGTAACCGTAAAGAGAAAGGTTAACTTTGCTGACAGGTTTAATCCTGATGTAAAGACCTTATCTTCTGATTTTATGGGTGATGATATTTCACCTGTATTTGATGCTCTGACTGCTAAACCGGGTGATTATATTGAAACCCCTGAAGAAATAGAAGCATACCTTAGATCATCCAGAAGGGAGTATACACAGGTTATTATATGCAATACTCACACAGACTTCAAGCAGAATTTAGACAGGGCTGGATTGCTTGATTGGTATAGTCAGTCATATGAACAATTGGATGTTAACTATCATTTTCTGATTCTTAGAGATGGACGTATACAGATTAATAAAGGTATTAATGAAGAACCACCATTTACTCCTGTAGATATTCATGTTCCATTTAGTATCAGTGTTGCTATGGTAGGTGGCATGAAAGATGGTGAGTATGATATTGATACTTGTTCACCTAATCAGTGGAAAACTCTCAGAGCATTCTTGAAGACATTCTATACTATCCTTCCGGGTGGGCAGGTCTTTGGTCATTCTGATATTAATCCCTATGCACCTGATCCGGGTTTTGATGCAGTACGGTATGTAGAGAAAAGTTTTGGTAAAAGAAATACACTGAGAAATGCTGATGCAAGAGCCAAAGGGTCTTTGAGCATCTATGAGCTAATCGGTGAAAGTAGAAGAAGAGGGTTCAGATAATGTCTACTGGCTTTAAAGACCCGGATGGTGAATTTCCACGTTCTGATTATGGAGGTGCTGCAACCACTAACAAAGCATCTAGAGAAGAGTGGGAGCCTTATGTTAAGCTACCTGATGGGACAGAGAACCTTGAGCTAGTATCAACAGACTGGCAACCCAAGTATCCTTATAATAAGGTAGAAGAAACTTCATCTGGTCACAGAATAGAGACTGATGATACTCCCGGTGAAGAACGTCTTTCTTTTGTACACAAGGATGGTAGTGGTATTGAGATGTATCCTAACACACAGGATGCAACTACATTCCTTATCAATTCTGTAGGTAGACAGGTTCAGTTGGTTGGTGATGATTTTGTAATGATTGTAAATGGTAATGGTGATGTTCATTACAAAGGCAACCTGAATTTGAATGTGGATGGTGATTTTAATATTGCCTGTACTAACTTTACTGTGACTACAACGGGTAAACAGATTGAAGAAATCCGACAAGAGAAGATTGAAAACTTTGTAGGGGACAGAGTTGTCACTACACAGGGCAGTAAGTCTGAAGTTGTTCTGGGTAACTACACTGTAGAGAGTATGGGAAACAGTCATTTTGTTTCTAAAAAGAATACTCGTATTACAGCAGAAGACAATATTGATATTTTTGCTGGTGATGACATGAGACTGACAGCAGAAGGCACTATGACCAGTTCTGCTATGACTAACAGATTAATTGGTCTTTGTACTTCTGTAGTGGGCAATACAGGCACCTTTGGTGGGCAGAACATGGTTATGTATGCTAAGACATATCATGGTGATGTTATTGGTACAGCAGAAAGGGCTAGGTATGCTACAGACACTGATCCTGATGCAGTACAGACTGCTATGCCGACAACTGCAAACCTGACAGAAGGTCTGACCAAGACAAAGACACTTGGTATCCGTAATATTGATGTAGATGATGGTAGAATTTCCAGTAGTGTTAAGAGTGAAGTTCAGTCTTCTGGTTCATCTTCTAATACTGCACAAAGACCAGATACATTTGGTGACGATCCAGCACCTACTACAACCACTAGAGAGGGTAGGTCGGGCGTTGGTGATTTTAATCCAGATGACCCTGCTACTGAAAGATACAACAATCCGGGTGGTATGTATCCTGCTTCATGGCAAGAGAAGTATGGGGCTGTTTCTAATAGTGATCGTATTGGTGGTGGTCACTCTATTGCAGGATTTGCAACAAAAGAGCAGGGTGCTGCGGCACACATGGCTCTGTTGAAAGAAGGTAAGTACTATAGAAATGAATCTATTTCAGGTGCAATCAATACATGGTCTGGTGGTAATAATGTTAACAGCTATCTTTCCAGTCTGCAAGCACAAGGCATTGATACCTCTAAAAATGTTTCGTTCTATACCAGTACCAAGGCAGGTACAATCAAACTTGCCAAAGCAATGTCTTTCCATGAGACGGGCAGAAAGTTCAGCCTGTCAGATCAGGGATGGTCTAATGCCTATGACTTGGGCAACAGTAAGGGATGGTTATAATGCTAAAATTTAATATTAATAAACTTTCCCCTAGAGAAGTCAGAAGTCTGCTGAGAGATCCAAACAACAGAGAAGACGGTGTTCTTGTAGGAGCAGCATTTGCCAAGAACCTTATTGGTGGGGATTACTTTGTTCCTCTTGCAAGGAGACTGAGAACATACTTTGGTTCTAAAGCAGGAGCAAAGTATTCTAAGGATTCATTTATCAAGTCTAAAAAGCCAAGACGGTACAAAGAGAACCTTGGTTTAAAGGCAATTCTACCTGATCCAGTCTATGATCCACTCAAGCTTCCAACAATCAATTCAGGAACAAAACTAGGGCAAGGCATTCCTTTGTCTATGTTTGCTAATGCACCGGGCAGTAAGGGTACACTCAATCACTTATCACAGGCAGACAGAAAAGAGATTGCAAAAAATCTTTATTGTCAAGTCCCTTTGATTGAAGGATTTAGAAACCAAGCAAAATTTAGAAACTACAGTCTATTTGTTTCTGATGGTCTGGTCAAGAAGCAAGACACTGAGACATTGACTTCAGGAGACATTAGAGACTTGCAGACCAAGGGCAGGGCAGTTGTCTATGAAGTCTTGGATAATAAGGGTAAGAATGATCCACAGGCTACATTTGAGTTGGCAAACTACTGGAAAGACAATCATCTGTTTCAGGGATTGATCTTACACTTTGACAGCATGGAACCGTTAACAGAAGACCGCTATGCTAACAGACATGACAATATAGAATTCCTTGACCCGACAAGAGAATATCATGCAGAAATTATTGTTGTTATGCCCAATGTAGATTACTACTACAGAGGAAATTTTGAAAGACGGGTTCGCACTGATATTAACTTCAGGCCATTTATCAAAGGTGGTTTAGGGCATTTCCAATATAAATAAAATAATACCTCAATAAAAAAGAAGACAAATGGCAGTATCAAAAGCATTCTCAATTGAAGACGGTAACCTAAACAGACCCGCTATTATCAATACACGGGTAAGGAACTACAGTGATATTGATTTAACATTCACTGCTAGAAGCACTGGTGATGTGTTTAAGAAAACAGATGCTGCTGCGGTCAAACAGTCTGTGAAAACAATTCTACAGACAAACTACGGAGAGAGACCTTTTCGGCCAAAGTTTGGTGCAGATTTAAGGTCTAAGATATTTGATAACTATACTGTTGATGAAAATGAATTCTTCATTGCAGACGCAGTAAAAGATGCAATTAGAGATTTTGAGCCTAGAGCAAAAGTTCTTAATGTGATTGTAAGTGAACAACCTGACAGAAATTTTCTGGGAGTAACTGTAGAATTTCAGGTTGTAGACACAGAAGAGATTGTATCACTAGAGACTTCTATTTCAAGGATTAGATAAGAATGGCAACCACGATTACACCATCAGATTTAAATTTTGATGATATTAAAACGTCTTTGACAAACTATTTTAAGTCAAAGTCTGAGTTTTCTGACTATGACTTTGAAGGCTCTGGTATTTCTAATATCATGGATGTTTTGGCATACAATACACACCTTAACGGTCTTATTGCAAACTTTGCATTGAATGAGGCATTTCTCCCTACAGCACAGCTTAGAACATCTCTGGTTAACCAGTCTCTTTCATTTGGATATATCCCAAGGTCTAAGACAGCATCCCGTGCACAATTAACAGTAAGTGTCAACCTTTCTTCTGCGGTATCAAAACCTGCTAATATCACACTTCCAGCGGGAACTACGTTTACCACACAAGTTGATGGTGAAAGCTACACGTTTAGAACCTTGATTGATTATATTGGATATGATACTACAGGTTCAGGTATCTATACATTTGTAGACCAGCTTGGCAATCCCTACATTACTGTTCTGGAAGGTGAGATAACTGTCAAGACATTTATTGCAGAAATTACAGGGGACAGGCAGGTATATGTTGTTCCTGATCCTAATCTTGACCTGACTACAGTTGGTGTACAAGTCTATGAGGATATTAACTCTGATACCTTTACCACATATTTTAGTGCTAATGCCACAACTGGTGGTAACATTATTAACACTGTATCCTCTACTACTGCACTCTATCTTCCTTTAGAAAGCTACAATGGTTATTGGGAGTTTAACTTTGGTGTGGGGGGTCTTACAGGTGTTAACCCTGAAAACGGTCAGGCAATCCGTATTACATACCTGAGAACAAATGGTCTAGATGCTAATGGTGCTTCTGTCTTTACACCTACATCTACTCTTAGTGTAAATAATGTTTCATACAATCTAAATGTAACAACCTATGCAAAGTCTTCCTTTGGTGCAGATAAAGAGGGTATTGAATCTATTAGACAGAATGCGCCACTATCTTATCTTGCGCAGAACAGATTTGTTGCTGCTGGTGACTATCTTGGTATTATTGCCAATGGTGTTCCGGGTATTAAGTCAATCAACGCATGGGGTGGTGAAGACAATGTACCTGCAAAGTATGGTAAAGTTTTAGTGTCTCTGGTTTATGAGGATACTCTATCTGCTGCACAACAGGTAGCAACAGAGGCAGTTATTATTCAAAACCTGACAAATCCATTGTCTATTATTGGTATTGAGACAGAATTTGTTGACCCAACATTTATTTACCTTGACGTAACATCAACATGTAGGTATAATAGCGGATTAACTAACTTAACAAGACAAGCTCTTGAAAACAAGATTAGAAACTTTGTTCAAAGTTACTTTGCTACTAATGCTGGTAAGTTTAATGATGTAATTCACAAGTCAAGACTTGCTTCTGCGATTGATACTTCTGACTCGTCTATTTTGGGTACTAAGTTAGAGTTAAAGATGACTGCAAGATTTACTCCATCTAGAAACCCAAATACAGATAATATTATTCGTGCCGACTATACTATCAATTTCTTGAATTCTATTCAGGCACCACAGATGACAGAATCTACAATTAGTAGTGATAGATTTACTTTTAACAATATTACTTGTACTTTGCGCAACAAGGTTCGTCATTCTACAACTCTTCAGATTATTGACCAAAATGGTAAAGTAGTAGTTGACAATATTGGTAGCTATGAACCTACAACTGGTACAGTTACCTTGTCTGGTTTCCAACCACAAGCTATTACTTCAGGTGCTAGATACTTAAACATCACAGCAACTCCTGCTGATGACACTAACTTTAAGCCTTTGAGAAATACTCTGATTACTTTGGGGAATAACTTTGTATCTGCTATTCCAGATGTTAATGCTGCTACTGCTGTTGCGGGTGTGACCAACTAAAATGTCTAATGAAAGAACCTTAACTGACTTTAATAGACTTGAAGCTAACTTGCATCAACCGCAAGTCAAGACAGTTGTTCCTGAACACTTTAAAGAGCAGTATCCTAAACTTATAGATTTTCTAGAAGCATATTATGATTACCTAGATAGTGATGGACATCCGACACACAATCTTAAAAAGATGTTTACTATTCGTGACCCCGGCTCAACTGATGATGAATTTTTAGACCTATTGTTTCAAGAGAAAACATTTAGCACAGATACATTCCCTTCTCCTAGATTTGCTTACCTTCAAATTCCGGGACTTCTCAATAGTAAGGGTACAAAAATATCTATTGACTCATTCTTTAGATATTTCCAAGGTACGGATGTAGAGCAAATTCTACCTAGAAACTCTATGTTTATTGTTGGTCAGTCAGAGATTGGGGCAGAATCTTTAAGATTTATTCAGGACTCTTACTTCTATCAGGTATACTCTATTCTATTAAGAACTAACGTTCCCCCTACAGAATGGTTTAACTTCTATAAGAACTATCTACATCCAGCAGGGTTTGCAATCTTTACAGAAACACTGTTTGAACTTTTACCAACAAACTCTCAATTAGCAGCAAGTATGCCTCTGGCTCTGGTAGATAGTGATATTGCAGTAACTTCCTTTGAATTTTCTGCTGATCTTAATCTTTCTCCAACTATCAGTCTCACAGGTATTGATAGTGCAACTAATACAAGATACTATCCTGACAGAGAAATTCATTTCTATAATGATTCTATCAATGGTATTGGTGACTCCTATGATAACTATGCATCTATTGCAGATATCCTAAATACTAATTCACCGACCTTTGATGATTCGGCTGACTCGGCTAACTCTGGACTTACCCGCATCTTTATGTCTGATACCATACAGACAATGGATGAAGGTGTATTTCCGTTTTATGATAGTGTAGGAACTGATGTTCCTTAAATTCTGGTATAAATATTATTAATTCATTTACTGAGTAGGTAACATGGCAAGACAAAACATTTCAATTGGTGCAGCAGCAAATGATGGCACAGGTGATACCCTTAGAGGTGCTGGCACTAAGATTAATGATAACTTTACAGAACTTTATTCTGCACTAGGTGGTGATAGCACATCACTTGGTAATAATATTAGTTTTGATAGCACTGGTATCATTTTTTCCAATGACTCTAACTTCAGTGTTACTTTAGGACTGCTAGACTCAGCTCTTATGAGTAATAAGGTTGTCAGTCTTCCTAACAAGACTGGTGAGCTTGTCGTCATTGAAGGTACAGCAGGAAGTAGAAACGTTAATCTTGCAGACTCTCCTACTGGTGTTGCTGCAACACTATACTTTGGTAACTCCTTTGCTAATGCATCTGTACTTCCTTCTTCTACTGTATATAATGGTATGTTTGGGTTCTTAGAAGACGAAGAAAGGGCTGTGGCAGCAGGTGGCACAAATGGTTGGGTAAGATTAATTGATAGTGACTTGTTATCTACAGGAAACTATAGCATCACAACTAATGCTACTTTTAGTGGCATTACGTTAAATGATCCTAAGATGAAGACTATTATTCGTGACTCTGGTGATCAGCCAATTGTTCAATTGTCTACAGATGGAACACCTACTAATTATCTTAAAATTACTTCTACAGATTCCTCTCCAACTATTGGAGCAGAGGGTGGTACAGATGTAGGTGTAAATATTAAACCAAAGAATGATGGTGTTATTTGTTTTGACGGTAGGATTAAATACAACGTACAAAACATGACAGATGTTGATGACGTATTTGATTCAGGTGCAGCATTATATATTATTAATGCAGCAACGTCTCATACTTTCAACTTCTTTGGCACAGGTTTTGAGGTTGGTGAAGTAAAGAAGGTTATTAATAAGAGTGGTGCAAGTACAGTAACTATTCAGTGGCCTAACGGTCTTACATACTTTGCACATCCAGACGGTGGTTCCGGTTTTGTAGAAATGACAGGTAACGGATACTTTGAAACAATTTGGGACGGGGACCAATGGCATGTTAGCAAAGATTCGGACAAACTTGGTAAATTTGGAATTGGTTAAAATAGGTAGTAAAAACACATGGTAGCAATCGTAACCGATGATTTAAAAAAAGTAGTTGTATCAGAATTAATTGCTGATGTAGGTGATTCTGCAAGCAACTATTATATTGGTATTGGTAAATCTGATCAATGGAATATTACCGATACTCCACCAACACCAGTTCCGACAGATAGAGAAGAAAGAGACTTTAGGGCAAATCTTCAGTCTGTCATTAAGACTACTGATGTTAGCTATGTTGCTCCTAGATACAATTGGGCTTCTGGTACAACCTATCAGGCATATAGTGACGAAAAGACTGCAACTGGTACAAGTGCAAATGGTCAGTACTATGTAATGACTGCATCAAACAGAGTTTACATTTGTTTGCAACAAGGTAAAGATGCCACTGGCACTCCACAGCCTTCTAGTGTTGACCCGGACACAACACTTACTACTACTAACCCCGGTGTTGCTACAGCAGATGGATATATCTGGAAGTATCTTTACACACAGTCTGCTTTGAGACTAAGTAAGTTTGGTTCTGCTAACTTTATTCCAGTAGAATTTGTTGGTAGTGGAGTGCTTACCTCTATTGAGACAGCACAGCAAAATGTTCAGAATGCTGCTATTCCGGGTTCTATTATTGGATACAAAGTGGTCTCTCCCGGCTCTGGATATGCTGTTAGTGATACTGTAACTATTCAGGGTAACGGTAGTTTTGCTAGAGCTAAGTTAACGGCTGATCCTGTATCTGGTGTTATCAGAAAAGTAGAGATTGATGACTCTACGGCAATTCCAGTTGGTTCAGGATATGACTTTGCTAATGTTAAAATCAATACCTCTACAGGTACAGGTGCTGTAATTAGACCTGTTATCTCTAAGAAGGGTATTGGTGCTGATGCTAGAGAAGACCTTAGATCAAGGTCACTTATGTTTAATGCAAAGATTGTAGGTGAAGCGGGTGATGGTGATTTTATTATTAACAATGATTTCAGACAAGTAGGTCTGATTAGAAACCCAACTATCCCTACAAGTCGGTCTGCTGCGGACTCAGACTTTACTGCAACTACTGGTTCTGCACTTAGAATTCTTACATTAGACTCTGCTATTACAACAGGTATTGAGGCAGATGATCTTCTGGTAGGTGATAATACAGGTGCAAAGGTATATGTAGATAAAGTTAATGGTCCACAAATTTCCTATCACCAAAACGACAACACAGGTTACTTAGCATTTAGCTCTGCTGATGTTGCAATCAATGACTCATTAGGAACCAGAACTGCTGCTGCTTTTGTATCAGACTCTAATGGTGAAGTCAATCCTTTCAGTGGAGAGGTGCTATATATTGAGAACAGAGCCGCAATCCTTCGCAGTAGTGTTGGTACTGAAGATATTAAAATGATTGTGCAGTTTTAAAAGGTAAAATAAGAAATGCCAAATACGTTTAACGAAAATACATTTGCTACTACCTACAAGGATGATTATAGAGATAGTGATAACTATCACCGCATTCTGTTTAACTCTGGACGAGCCTTGCAAGCCAGAGAACTTACACAGGCACAGACAATCATCCAGAAAGAACTGGCAAGACTTGGTAGACATATCTTCAAGGAAGGTGCTGTTGTAAACCCCGGTGGGTTGATGGTAGATGATGCATATGAGTTTGTTAAACTTGCTGATGCTTCTCCTTCTCTTTACCCCGGTGATATTCTCACTGCCACTTCATCTAATGGCGTACAGGCAGAAGTGCTTGAACTGGTAGAGCAAGAGGGCAGTGACCCTGCTACAGTTTACGTTAAATATATTAATACTGGCTCCGCTACATCTGGCTCTGCTCCTGTAAGATTTACTGCTGGTCAGGCTCTAGACAATGGTGACGAATCTGGTCAAGCGGGTTCCAGTTCCGTAACGGTTGCCCCTGCTACGCAGAACCCTGTGGTGGGAAAAGGATTTAAGGTATCTGTGAACTTGGGTGGATACTTTACCAGAGGACATTTTGTACAGTCCTTACCTCAAGGTGTTATCATTAGCAAATACAGCAACACTCCAACTACAAATGTCGGCTTCTTAATCTCAGAAGACATTGTTACTGTTGCTGATACTAATGATCTTTATGACAACCAGCTTGGATATGCCAACGAGACTGCACCGGGTGCAGACAGATATAGAATTAGACTTACTCTGGCAAACCAAGACTTGGTAGACTCTGCTGATAACTTTATTGTTATTAATAGATTTGTCAATGGTGTTATGCAGCAAGAAATTGATGAAAATGATAATTACAACATTATTGGTGATGAACTTGCACAGAGAACCAAAGAAGAGTCTGGTAGTTACACGGTAGAAGACTTTGATGTTAAATTTAGACCAAGTAAGTCTGGTGCAGATTTTCTTGATTTAGAAGTATCTCCCGGTCTGGCATATGTAAATGGATATAGGATTTCTAAGCCAGCATCTTCTATTATTACTGTAGAAAAACCTAGAACTACAGAAACATTTAATAATGAAAATATTCCGGTAAGCTATGGTAACTATGTTATAACTACTGGCACTGTAGGATTACCAAATATTAATGCGTTTGAAATTAACAGACTATATGATGCTGCTGATGTAGGTGGTTCTGTTATTGGTAACTGTAAGGTTAGAGCAGTAGAGTCTCAAGGAAACGGCACTTACAGATACTATATCTTTGATGTACAGTTAGCGGCTGGTCAAAACTTTAGAGATACTAGAAGTATTGGCATAAACGGGACTAACTATGCCAACATTAAAATTGATGATACCAATAATATTGCAGTAATCAGAGAAGAAACAAATAACAATGTATTCTTTGATCTTCCTAGAAAAAGACCATCTTCTGTGGAAGACTTTGACCTGACAGTACAAAGACGTTTCATGCAGACAGCATCTAGTAGTCAGATTTCCTTTACACTAAGTGGTGCAGAGACTTTTGTTGATACTACTCTTTGGATTGTTACAAGAAGTGATACAGGTGCAGTTGTAACACTCTCACCAAGTGATATTGTTCTTACTGGTGATTCTAAGCAAGTAACTATTACGGTTCCTACTGATGCAATTGCCTATGAAGTGTTGGCATATGTAGACAAAGGTTCTGATGCTATTCAGAGAACAAAGTCCAAGACATTTGGTGGTACTGCTACACTCACCTTTGATAGTGATGGCAACGGTATTCGTTTTGCTGAACTTCCTAATACTGACATTTATGAATTCTTAGAAATTTTAGATTTTGATAGTAATGACATTAGCTCTAATGTAACTACAGATAATGGTCAGAGAGATAACTTCTACCAGAAAGGTAGAGTGGTTCTTAGAGGTGGCTTGTCATTACCAAAGAACAATACAGTTAAAGTCAAGTACAATTACTTTGAGCATACAGCAGGGGATTTCTTCTCCCGTAACTCCTACATTGGTGCTGTTGCATATGAAGACATTCCTGCCTACAGAATGCAGAATGGTTTTGAGGTAGAGTTAAGAGACGTACTTGATTTCAGAAGTGTTAAGGATAGTGTAAGCACTGGTCATGATGGTGCAGAAGCAATTGTTACACCACTCCCAAGAAACACAAGTGCTATTGGTGCAGATATTACTTACTATGACCCAAGAAATGATATTCTGGTAGTAACAGAAGAGGGTGATATTCAATATATCACTGGTGAACCAAACATTAATCCAGTAATCCCTTCTGTCCCAAGCACTGCTATGCACACTCATAGCTTTGCGTTAAATGCTTACACAGATAATGAAGATGATCTTGGTGTAAAACCTGTTGACAACAGAAGATATACTATGCGTGATATTGGTAATATTGTTAAGCGCATTGATAATCTTGAAGAAGTGACTACTCTTTCACTGTTAGAACTTGAAACGTCTTCTTTGGAAGTTCTGGACTCTTCTGGCAATAATAGATTTAAAAATGGTTTCTTTGCGGACAACTTCAAAGACCTAGCTTTTGCTGATATCTTTGCTACAGATTACAGTGCTTCTCATGATGTTCTTGACGGAACAATCATGCCTAGCATTGGTCAGAACAGTGTTAGATTGATTGTAGACTCTGATGCTTCTGTTTCTGCTAATACTGTTAGAAAGGGTGACTTTATTTATCTTTCCTACAATGAGGTAAATGAAATTGACCAGAATGTTGCAACAGAAACAATGAACATTAACCCATTTGCGGTTATCAATTTCATTGGACAGCTTGAACTTTCTCCCGACCAAGATCAGTGGAGAGAAGACGTATTCCTTGAAGCACCTAGAGCGCAGAGAAGACAGCGCCTTAGAAGACGCAGGGGTAGAGATATTACTCCTAGAAGAAGAAGACGCAGAGCTAGATTTATCCAAAGACCTATCCCAATAAGAGATACTGGTCCAGACAATATTGGTGGTCAACCAAATATTGGTTCTCTAACGTCTTTTGATGGTTTGGAGTTAGGTCAATTCATTGATACTCCTGACAGAAGATTATCTTCTACTAGCAGAACACGCACATCTAGAACAGGTAATAGAATTACAACTACAACCACATCGGTTACCAGAACTCTTATTGGTCGTAGGGTTGTAGACATTTCTCTGTTACCATTTATTAGACACAGAAAAGTATTCTTCAGAGGTACTGGTTTGGCTCCTGACAGAGAACACTTCTTGTTCTTTGATGGAGAAGGAATGTCTGACTATGCAAAGACAGAAGCATTCCAGTCCTTTAGTGACAGTGGTGGTAATGTTGAACAGAACTATATGGGTGGTCAGTGGCAGAATAACACGACACACCCACAAGGTACAGGTGCACTGACCACAGATGCATTTGGTACAGTTACTGGTTCGTTCTTCCTGCCAAACAATGACACTCTTAGATTTGATGCTGGCATTAAACCAGTAAAACTTCTAGATGTAAATACGGATGACGATAATGCTGCACTTTCTCAGGCTCATGCTACTTATGAAGCACAGGGTGTAAAGGTCACACTTGAGGATGTGGTATCTACAACTAGAAGATCACGTTCTAGAACTAGAATTCTTCCAAGACCTAGAAACAGAGACCCACTAGCACAGTCTTTCTGGATTCAAAATACAAATGGTGGATACCTTACCTCTATTGACGTATACTTTGCGAAGAAGCCTGATGGCGTTAATGACAATACACCTGTACAACTGGAACTGAGACCGTTGCGCAATGGTGTACCTTCTCAGGAAGAGATTGTTCCGGGTGGCATTGTAACACTTAATCCAAATGATGTTAATGCTGTTTCCTTGGCTAGTGCAGTTGCACTTGGTGAAGGCGCAATGGCAGAAATTAGACAAAATGCTAAAACTACCTTTACCTTTGATAGACCACTTTATGTAGAAGGTAATACACAGTATGCATTTGTTCTGATTGCAAACACAACTAACTATGAAGTTTATGTCTCTGAAATTGAGGATTTCCTTGTAGGTTCTAATACCAGAAGAGTTAGAAAGCAACCTTCCTTGGGTTCCTTGTTCAAGTCTCAAAACTCTATTACATGGTCACCAGACCAGAGACGTGATATGATGTTCAGAATTAACAGAGCAGACTTCTCTACTTCTGGTACAGCATATCTGGAAAATGCTCCGGGTGTTCCTGCACTGCTGGCTAGTGATCCTATCATGCTTGATAGTGTAGTAGCAAACGATAGTGATGTTGTATTGTTCTTCCCTAACCACGGTTACTCAATCAACGATACTATTGAACTGCATGGACTTGATTCCAATACAAGTTACGGTGACCTTTCTGGGGCAAGCTTGCTTGGTGAAAGAACTGTTACAAAGATAGATGCACAGAGCCTGACATTCAAGTCTGACTCAGTATCTACTAGAACATCCTTTATTGGTGGTTCAGGTATTTCTATTGAGAGACAAGTTATTATGGATGAGGTTACTCCGGTAATTGACTTCTTCTCACTTCCTGCTACATCTGCTACATTTAATGCTAGGTTTACTGACTTTATTTCTATTCCACAGGCAAATGATTCTACTAACACAGCATACGGTGTACCAAGTACAGGGTTTAACTTTATCCCTAACGAAACCATTGTATTTGAATACCCAAGAGTGGTAGCTAATACCTATCAGGAAAGAGATGAAGCAACACTTGGTGGGGCAAATAAGAAGTCTGTGGCAATTTCTGCTGCACTTTCTACCAATGACACCTATGTATCTCCATTGATTGATTTGACAACTGCTTCTCTGGAAGCAATCAACAATATTATTGATAACCCTGTAGACTCTGATGGTGCAGTAGATACAGCAAACACTGTAAACTTCCCAATTGAGTTTGCAGCAGAAACTGATCCTGATGGCACTGCTGCTGCTAAACATGTAACTATCCCTGTAGGGCTGGCAGAAGCAGCTGTTGGTCTTAAAGTATTTGTTGGTGCTAATGTTCCTACAGTAGCAGACATTGACTTGTACTACAGAACACTGTCTCCGGGTGAAGATGTTGAACTTGATACAGTAAATTATATTAAGGCAACACCTGATAATGAATTGCCAAAGTCTGATAATCGTGATACCTTTAGAGAATACCAGTACACAATTGGTGGACTTGCAGGTACGCTCAATCCATTTACAACATTCCAGTTAAAGATTGTAATGCGGTCGCAAAATTCTTCTAAAGTTCCTCGTATTAAAGACATTAGATCGATTGCATTGGGTACATAACTATGCAGAATGATTATGTACCAGTTGAGGGCAGTCCCGGATTAGTCAGAGATAAGGCTACCGGGGCTATTATAAATACAGATAAATCAGGTCTACAGGCTGCAAAAGCAAGAAAGCTTGCTCAAAAGCAGGACAGAGAAAGATTAGATAAAATAGAAAATGATGTAAGTGAAATTAAAAAATTTTTGGAGAAACTGGTAAATGACAACTGATAGTTTTCCTTTAAGATTAGACACTAGCACAGGTGTTATCAAGTTTATTGAAACGGATTCAGATGACTTGATTGTCTTAGCTGCAAAGTGTGGATTATATCTTGCTAGTACATATGACTCTGCTTATAGAGGAAGGTGGGAATTCAAATCTTCGCCAAGCGAAGTAGGATTTGTTGGTACTATTGAGGATACTCACTATGAAAACAATTCCCCATCGGCAGTGATTGATTCGGCCGGATTTGGACCACTTTCTATTACATACCATTTGGGGTTAGTTGATACTAATAATGTTAACCAAAAACAACCTCCCTCCGGTGATACTATTGTACATCCTTTAAGGTTTGATAGAACTTTAAATGGGTTGCAGGAAATTGGTGATTCAGGCGGTAACGATGAAGCCTATACACATTTACAAGATACTCTTATCAGTTTAATGTATCAACATGACTTGCCGGGTGTGTATAGGATGGCTCCAAGTTTTACTGTAGATTTTGATTCAGGTTCTACTGGATTTGCAACTACTTTAGATTCAGTAGGTGCTGTACAGGAAGATTATTTGGATAGTGATGAATGGACACTTGCACTAGATATTCCTCAAGAGTTTAAGGGGAGTAATCAAAATGATGAGATTTCTGAAAGAGTTAGAATTTACCAAAAGACAGGAATCACACCGGGGTCTGCTACTGATACACTAATCAATAGTAAAAGACCAGATGGTGGATTAAGATTGCTCAAAAGTAGAGCAATTGGGCCTATCTTTATTGGTGTGGGAACAATGGCTGGTAACGATGAAACATCACCTAACTTAGAAATACAGGAATATTTTGCAGGTGGTCTTTTAAATAGACTTTTTAAAAATCAAGGTACGAGTAGAGCAGGGAATTTCCAATTCACATATAGTTCAACTCCACCTGCTGGATATAGAAATATTGGAAAATACTTGGACTTGCGCCCGGCTATTGTAAGCAGTGGTGGTGTTGTTGCTGACTTCGACCTATCTGGCGGGAGCCCGACAGGTGGTGGACAATTTTCTAATACGTTTGCATATAGATACGTTGTAACCAACACCGGCTACCAAGATCAACGTAATGTGGCATATGGCTCGGCAAATACTAATCAGTGGAGGCGGGGAAGAGCCTATACTATTTTTAGTAGACGTACTGCATATAGAACAAAATATTTTAGTCCAACAACATCAGATCAACAAAAAAATCACCAAACCTATTATTTACATGTAAAAATCTAGGAGATGTCTTTACTATGCAAACACAGAATGAAATTTTGAGAAAAAAGTATTTTAATCCTGTTTGGGTGAACTTTGACAAAACAACATTAGAAGTCCGTGAAAAAACAAAAATTGGTAAAATTAAAAAAGAGCAGTGCCTAGTTGTTACTAAGTGGGATGATGAAGATGAAACAAAAATAAACCCACTTTTTGAAACAATTACCAACATCTATTCTATAGAAGAAATTGATAACTTTACAGAAAAATTTAATGATGAAGTGAAAGAAAATATCAAAAAAGAATCGGCACAAAGAGAAGAAGAAGAAGAGGTAAAAAGACTAAGAGAATTATTTAATGTAAAACTAGATATTTTTAATATTTCATCTATTAATGAATCTAGTGATAAAGAAATGAAATCTTTGATTAGAAAATCAAAGTCTAATATTGAAGCAATTGCTTTTGCTGTAATTTTAATGATGAAAGAAATGAAAAATAAAGATGAAGACAATTGAAGTAAAAAATGATTATGTACTTTCACTATTAGATTCAATAGAAAATTATTTATTGGATGTGGATTGTGATTCTTTAGAGATTGATCAGGGAGAATTCTTAAATCTAAAAGATGATAAATTATCTGACAAATATTTAAAACAAATTATGAATGCTGGAAAGAGTCATGAGGGATATCCTTTATTTCAGCCAAAATATGTTTTACCAGTAGAATTATTTAAATACATTCATAAGCACACTACTGAGTTAACTGAATATATGTTCTCTGAAAGAGTGTGTTTAGATTTGCTGTATCCACCAAAATCATATTGTAGTTGGCATAATAATGCCAATGCACCGGGTAATGCAATAATGTTTTCTTGGTCTAAAACAGGAGAAGGTGATTTTAGATATTGGGATAATGATAAAAAAGAAGTAATCTATATTCCAGATAAAAAAGGATGGAATGTAAAGTTTTTTAATTTTGGTGATTATAATCAACCCGAAAAGTTAACGTATCATGCATCTTCTAATGAGTGTTTAAGATATAGTATGGGATTCAATTTTATAACAGAAAAGCAAGTATTAGATGAAACAGTAGAATTGTTAACTAACGATGAATAATGGTATCATTGTAGTAGCAACCAATAAGGCATATTATTACAATGCAGCTTGTCAGTTAGGAGAGTCTATTAAAGAATACACTCCTGATTTTAACATTACGTTGTATACCCAAGAAGACTTTGTAAATAATAATTGTAAAATTTTTGATAATGTAATTACCGATGTTCCAATTCATGAAAACTCTAAAGTGAATCAAAGAACTAAAATGTGGGCAATGGCAAACTCACCATATGAAACTACACTATACCTTGATGCGGACATGGAAATTGTACATGAAGATTTTTCTACAGTATTTGAACAGATTAAAGACAATGATTTACTTTGGACTAAAATAACCGAAGATAGAAAATATGCTTTTAATTTTATTAAATCTGGAAATGTTACCTTTGAATATCATGGTGGATTATGTCTTTATAAGTCATCAGCAAAAGATTTCATGATGGATTGGTATAATCTTTGGGTAAAACAATCAACCCAAAAATGGTGGCCTGATCCAACTAGGTATCCATATAATTTAAGAGATTTCGATCAATTTGGTTTGTGGTGGCTGCTAAATAAAGAGAGTGATAAATATAAATATTTGAAGCATGACTTTTTTGAAGACGATACAAGATGGAATGCGGTGATACAATATAATGAAAAATTGGGGCATGGAAAAATGCCTATTATACGTCATTATTCAGGTTGTCACATTACTAATTAAGGAATAATAAATGGCTGAGTATGCTATATTAACAGCCGAACAGGGAACAGATACTACCTTTCAGGTTGACGTGGTTGATCAGAATAGAAATCCCCGTGACTTGACGGGCATATCTGTTGCCGCTAAATTTAGAAAACAATATAATTCTAATATTGTATATGAGTTTGAAGACTCTGTTGCTACACCAGCAACTGATGGTATTATTAAATTGCACTTAGATGCAGCATTTACCAACACAATTGATGCTGGTAGATATTTCTATGATGTAGAAATCACAACAGTTACAGACACTACAGAACGTATTGTAGAGGGTATTCTAGAGATTACTCCTGCTGTAACTCAATCAGCTAGAGCATTCAAGGCAAGCACTAGATTAATTCCTGTCCAGTTAGGTGACCTTACAGATGTAGATGCAAGCAATCTATCACACAATGCAAGTCTTATCTATGACTCAGACCAGAAAAGATTTGAGTTTGGTCTTGCAGATATTGGAACCCTTGACTCTGCTGAAGTTTTAAATATTGCCGACTCTGATTATATCTTGTCAGTATATTCTGCTGGTAACAATATCACTATTGACAGTGCAGGGGTAATTACCAGTACTGCTACAGCAGAGGACTCTGCTATTGAGGCTGCTTTAGCATCAGAAGCATTACTTATTGACGGAGGCTCTTTCTAATGGCTAAAACAATTTACGTCAAAAAGGTAAGTTCTGGTATTCCAACTGGAATATCTTCAATCGGTATTAGACAACTTAATGATGTAAATGATAGTGGCTTAGATGCTACCAATAAATACTTAGTATATAATGATAGTGCAAATGAGTTTAGATTTGGAACTATTGATGGTCTTACTACTACACTGAGAGCATTGGGTGATGTTGATGTATCTAATCTAAGCCCTACAAATAGATTCCTTCAATATGATAGTGTTAGCACTAACTTTGTCTTTAGTTCATTAGAAGATATTACAGTAGGTGTGAGTAGTGTTAATGGTCTTACTGGTGATGTTATTTTAGAATTATTAGACTCGGATGACATTAAGTCATTAGGATTAGATTCAGCGGAAGTTCAAGGTATTGTGGAAGCAAATCAAGTTCAGGTAGACTCTATTGATGGTGGGTCTTTCTAATCGTTATAAATAAATATAAATTCAAGTTTATCAAGGTTTAGAAATGGCAATTATTAAACATAAACGTAGTTCAGTAGCGGGTAATAAACCTACCGATAGTGATTTAGTTCTAGGTGAACTTGCTATTAACACCCATGACGGTGTAATTTTCTTTGAACAAAATCGTGACGGTGAAGTTACTATCAAGGAAATTGATGGTACGAGTGCTGCTACAAACGTATTTTATGTATCTAAAAATGGTGATGACAAAAACGACGGAACATCTCTTGCACGGTCCTTTAAAACCATTGACAGGGCTTTGGAAGTAGCATCTGTTAGAAGAGGTAATGCTTCACTGGACTCAGATGGTGCTGAAGGTTCTGAACTTGAAAATAAAACTAGAAGAGACCTAAATTTTTATGTAGGTGCTTCAAAATACGATATTACTTTGGGGTCTACCTTTAACCAAGTATTTCAAGGTCGTGCCGGATCATATACTAAAGGTCTAACAGAAGTTCTCACTTCTCTGAGTAAAGCAAAAGACTTGACAAATGATCTTTCTGCGATTAATGGCAACCCTACAATATTATCTAGGGCAGATGGTTACTGGGATGAGTTGACTGATATCGTACAAAATGGTAGAGACAACGCAGATACACTGGCTGCAAGCGCATATCCAGTTCCAGCTTCTGGGTATTATGATGCTAGTGCTACTGCAAATGATGCGCAGTATACCAGAGAACTTCTGTTAAATAATAAAGTGTTTATTTCTGAGGAAGTAAACGAAAAGGTTAAAGACTTATACCCTACTTTAAACTACGATGAAGTCAAGTGTAAAAGAGATATTAGATTTGCTGTAGAAGCACTTATCTATGATGCAACATATCTTGGTAATTCAGGTACATATGATAATGCAGCATTCTTTTTCTTCTACGGTGATGGTGATCCACAAATTTCGGAGATTGAAACTCCTGCTACTGCATATGCTTACGAATATATGGGTAGTGTTATTTCTGATATTCTTAGTGGAGCTACAGTGGTCCTTTCTGGTCAACCTTCTGACTACACAGCCTTACAGCAAACTGCTGCCAACTACCCCTCTACAAACAAAAGGTCCGAGATTGTTTCATTAGCAGAGATGATTGGTGATACAATTGCTAATGGATATTCATACCTTACAACTAACTTTACCAGAACCACTCCTGATGCAGATAGTAGAGTTAGCTTTACAGCAGGTGCTTTAGGTGCTACTGAAAAGAATGCCTTTGATGCAGTTTTAGGGGCAACCACAGCAATTGTCAATGATGTAGTTACTCATATTGATCAAACATATCCATTACTGTTTGATATTGGTGACCGATACCAAGATGTTTTAGATGGTCCTGAAATTGCTTCTACTATCTATGTCAAGACTGGTGAGTATACAATTAATAACCCATTAATTATTCCAAAGAACGTATCTTTGATTGGCGATAACTTGAAGAACACAAGTATCCGTCCTAAGAATAAGACTTCTGATATGTTCTATGTTTACAACAATGCGTATGTTTCTGACTTTACATTCCGGGACCACTTACAGCCAGCCGCAGTATTTGCATGGAACCCTACTGACTCTGCTGGCAATAACATCATTGTAAACTCTCCTTACATTAGAAACTGTACATCTATCACAGGTCCAGATTTATCTAGAAATGATGATGGTACTTACACATATGCGGATAGTAATGGTGATGTATTGCAAGGTGGGGATGGTATTAGAAACGATGGTAATCATGCTGGTGGTATTCGGTCTATGGTTGTAGACTCGTTTACCCAAATTAACCAAGGTGGTAAAGGTATTTACCTAAAGAACCAAGGATACTGTCAGTTGGTGTCAGTGTTTACAGTATATTGTTCTCATGGCTTCCTTGCAGAGAATGGTGGTTTTGCTTCTATTACAAACTCAAACAGTTCATTTGGTAATATTGGATTGATGGCTACAGGAGTATCTCCTACATTGTATGCAGGTAATGTTGATGGGCAACAGAATATTCTTAATAATGATATTACTTTGAAAAATCTCCCACAAAAACCAAATATTTCTGATGCTGTTAAGTTTAGTGAAGATACCAACTATTTCACTGTAGATTCTGTATCTTATAATGAAGGCACAGGGACCGCCTCTATTAAACTTCTGGAAGCACCAACTATTGCCTTTACTGATAGCAGTTCAGTTTCTTTCCATAGAAGAAGTGCCTTATCGTCATCTGGTCACACGTTTGAATGGATTGGAACAGGCACGGATGTTAGAACATCTTTCCCATATCGTGGGGGTGTTCCAGTACAGTCGGATGAGGTAATTCAAGATTCTGATCGTGGTGGACTTTGTTTTGTTACAAGCACTGACCAGAAAGGTGATTTCAGAGTTGGTGAAAACTTTAGAATTCAAAGATCAACAGGCACCATTGAAGGTGATGCTTTTGATAGAAGCCTGTTTGCTCGTATTACACCATTCTCACTTGCACTAGAGGATTAAGGAAAAAAAATGGCTGACCTAAACGTATTTCGTTCAATTACACATTCTGTCCAAGACAGTTCTACAGTTGCTTACACAGCACCTGATGGGTACACAGGTATTGTTCTGTCTACTCAGGTGGCAAATGCATCTGATAGCACACATTGGCTTACTTTAACTGTTCAGGATTCGGCATCTGCTCCTGCAAATGAGTTGCTATCTCAATTTGATATTCCGGGAAGAGATGCAGCATCTGCAACTTCTGGTAAAACAGTTGTGACCACAGGACAAATTTTAAAAATGCGTTCTTCTGGACAAAATAAACTTAAAGCTACTATCGGAATTTTGGAGTCACTAAATGGCTAACTTACTCAGTAGAAAAGTAAAAAGTGCAGAGATACCTGATACTTTTTTCAGACTAGAAGATGTAGAACCTAGTCTTGGTGTTCCTAATGATAGTAACTCTATCGTGGTATCTGTTACTAATGGTGACAGAACTTTTTATAAGATAGACAGTGGATTTTCCTTTGATAATGATTCTGGTGCAAGAAGAATCAGTATTGACCTATCTCAGTTTGGTATTACAAATTTAAGCAATGTAGATGACTCTGATGGTCTTGGGAATGTTATTGATGGTGGCAAGCTTTTAGTTTACAGTGCATCTAGAAATGCGTTTGTTCCAAGTGTAGGTGGTGTATCTCTTGACTCTAATGATGCTGTTACTCTTAACGGTGAAGGTCCATTATTCTACCTTGATGCAAGAAATCACAATTACAATCAGACAGTATTTGACTCTAACTTTGGTGTATTATCAGGTAGGGATTCTGTTAGGTTCACAAGCAATGAGCTTTTTATATCTGGAAAAACAGAGTTAACTAGACTTCAAGTAAGTGACTCGGCAAAAATTCAAGGATTATTAACGGTTTTTGGTAATATTGAAACTGATGAAACAATAAAAACCAATAGACTTTCTGTAGATAGTTCTGCTCTCGTTAATGGCAACTTAACAGCAATAACACTTAGTGGGAATGGTGCTGGTCTGACAAATCTAACGGCAGATAGTGCCGTATTTGCAGATTTAGCTGCTGATTTAGAAAGTGCTGCCTTTGATGCATTATTTGCAGATAAGACTACTGGTGAGTTAACTGAAGGTTCTAATCTCTACTATACTGAGGCTAGAGCAGATTCAAATATCACTAGATATGTTACAGTAAATAATTTACGGTTTGCTGATACTCGTAAAGCAACCTTTGGTGATGATAGTGACCTGAAGATTTACCATGATGGTTCTTCCAATGTCTATCAGGGTTCTTCTCATGCATTCCGCAATGCTCATGGCAATGATGTTATTACAGTTGACAGTGACCATGCAGTATTGAAGTATGATGGGAATGCTAAACTTACTGTAGTTGACTCTGGCATTGAAGTTACCGGGAATATTTCTGGTACTAACTTAACCTTAACTGGTGACCTGACAATTACAGGTACAACTACTACGGTTAATACTACAACACTTCAGGTATCTGACCCACTCATTCACTTAGCAGTAGGTAATGAATCTGCTGATGTTGTGGATATTGGTTTCTTTGGACACTATTCCAATGATGCTGGTGTGACTAGACAGCATACAGGTTTCTTTAGAGATGCTAACAATGGTGAGTATTTCCTTTTTGGTACATATGTTAGTGCTGGTTTAGATTCTGAAATTCCTGACACAACTATAGACAGAACAGACCCTACGTTTGGTTTAGCTGAACTTAATCTGAAATCTATTAAAGCAGATTCTGCTACAATTAGTGGTCCTATCAAGTTTTCTAATGTATATGCTACTGAAGGCGCATTACCAAGTGCAGCAACCTATCATGGTATGTTTGCCCATGTACATGCTACAGGTAAAGGTTACTTTGCTCATGGTGGTCAGTGGCACAAGCTTCTGGATGAAACCTCTAGTACAACAGACGACCTGACAGAAGGCTCCACTAATCAGTACTTCACTACAGCTAGAGCAAGAGCATCCCTTGGTGTGGAAAATACTAGCGGAACTGGAAACGGTTTTGGTAGTCTTGCTTATGATAGTACTAGTGGTGCATATACATTAACACAAGTAGACTCTGATGATATTCTTACAGTATATTCTGCTGGTAACAATATCACAATTTCTCCTACTGGTGTTATCACTGCATCCGGTGCACCACAGGCAGACAATGCAGCATTACTGGATAGTTTAGATGCTATTCAATTCCTGAGAAGTGATGTTGATGATTTCTATAAAGCAAACAATACTCTGACATTCCTGACGGGTTCTAAGTTAGCATTTGGTGATTCTACTGCACCAACATACTTTACTCATACAGGTAGTGGGCTTAGATTTGTTGGCAACCCAATTCAAAACCTGAATGTTACATTGTTTGATAGTCTTGTATCTGGACAGTTCCTAAGAAGTGATGCAACTTCTAATGTCACATCTGGTTTGGTCTTTAATGACAATGTTCAATTGAATTTTGGTACGGATTCTGATGCGCAAATGTACCATAGTGGTTCAGCATTTGTCACCAGAAACAATACTGGTGATTATCATGTTCAGAGTCAAGGTTTCTTAATTGAGAATTCTACTGGCACTGAAATTATGATTGACGCTGAAGCTAACTCTTTTGTTAAACTATACTATGATAATGCAGTAAAGTTTAGTACACTGTCAGATGGTGCTAGGATTTCTGGGACTCTTGAAATTACGAATGGGATTAGTCATGTAAATGGAAGTAACACTACAGAATTCCGTCCTTCTGGTGTTCCAATTACCACAAATGCCATCACAGTAGTTGATACTTATGATGCTTCTAGATTACCAACTACAATTAAATATGATGTTCACATGCATGATGTAAGCACAACACCTGATGAAACACAAGTCAGTACTGTATTGGTAGCCTTTAATGGTGAATCTGATGTAGGCTTTACTGAATTCGGTGTGGTTCATACTGGTGACAGTGATATGGGATTCTTGACAGCAGATGTCAATCCAAGTGGAGAAGTAAGACTGTTATTTGAAAGACGTAATGGTAGAGGTACAATTGAAGTTAAACCTGCAAGAACAATTATTAAATAGGATATAAGTTAAATGGCTGATTCTGCTAAAGATTTTGTAGTCAAACAGAACCTACGGGTTACAGGTAATATCGTCTCTGCTGGCGCAGGGTCGGTATTTACTGGTGATGGTGCACAACTGGACAATGTTGATGCAGTCACTCTTGGTGGGGAAAGTGGTGGCTTCTACAGGGATGCAACCAACTTAAATGCTGGCACAATCAGTAATGACAGACTTCCTGCTACTATCACTAAAAATCTTACCGGTAACGTAACAGGTAATGTTGATGCTACAAGCGGTTCTGGTACGGTAGATGCAGACTCAGGTAGGTTTACAACTATCTCTGGTACTACAGCCTCGTTTAATACCTATGTTGGTGTATATGGTAACTTTGATACGTTTGATGAGGTTTTTGATAGTTCCTTTACCAGAGACACTTTCAAGGCAAATGTATTTGATCCAGCATTTGATAGTTCCTTTACCAGAGACACTTTCAAGGCAAATGTATTTGATCCAGCATTTGATAGCTCGTTAAGCAGAAAGTCTGCTGATGATATTGCTGATGGTCAGACAAATAAATTCTATACTACTGCTAGATTTGATTCTGATTTTGGGTCAAAGAGTACAACAGAACTCAGCGAAGGTGGTAACCTTTACTACACTGAAGCAAGAGTAGACTCTGACATTACTGGAACTGTCACTAAAACATTTGTAGACGCATTAAATATTAATGCAGATCAAGTTGGCGGTGTAGAAGCAACGTCTTTTGTTAGAAGTGATCAGGACGATACAATTGGTGCTAACCTCCAATTTACTGATGGTAATGAACTGAGACTTGGTACTGGTAACGATACAATTATCAAACACACTGGTACTCAAACAACAATAAACCATACTGGTACTGGTAATCTGGTCTTCCAAGCAGATGAGCAAACTAGATTAACTATTGAAGATGATAAGACAACTGTTACAGGAAAACTTCACACTGATAGTGTAACGTCTACTGCTATAATTGAAGGCTTTGATGTTCGTGTAGATAACATGCTTGATATCTATGAATCTGCTGGTGGTAGAATTGCTGGTCATCTTGAAGGCACTGCTGCTGAAGGGTTGCAAATTCACTATTATTCTCAGATTGCTACAGAAGGTCTGAAAGTTATTGGTCATGATAGTGGTGAACTTGTTGGTACTACACAGATGCGATTCACCTTTAGTGACGGTATTTCTTTTGAAAACCAAAGACTAAAGTTAGTATCAGACCCTGTAAGCAATCAAGATGTTGCTACAAAGGCATATGTAGATAATACCTCTCAAGGTCTTGTAGTTAAAGATGGTGTAAAAGCAGCATCTACTGGTGATCTTAGTAGTGTTGCTGGTATTGGCACAGTAACATATAATAATACTGCTGGTCCTGACTCCGGTGTAGGTTCTGGATTTAGCTTTACAGGTGTACTTAACGCACTTGATGGCCACACCTTTAGCTCTAATGATAGAGTGCTTATTAAAGACCAAACAAACACCTTTGAGAATGGTATTTACAGATGGGTAAACAATACTACCTTGACAAGAACTACGGATGCTGACCAAGATAGTGAACTTGGTGGGGGAGTATTCGTATTTGTTGAAAACGGTACTACTAACGCAAGTAACGGCTATGTTACTTCTCACTCTGGTCTTACTAATGTAGGCACAGATGATATTCTATGGACACAATTCTCCGGTGCTGGTTTTATTGAAGCTGGTGACGCTCTGGTAAAAAATGGTAACGTTATTGACGTAAACCTTTCTGATGGTGCAGGTGGTACATCTGGTCTGAAGGTTGAAACTGACCAACTGAAGATTAACTTAGGGGCAGGTGGTACTGGTTTAGAGATTTCCTCTAACGTTCTGCAAATTGCTGATGATGGTGTTACTGCTTCAAAGATAAACTTTGGTTTGGGTGCAGGACAGATTAGTACTGCTGATCTTCCAGAAGACTCTGTATCGGGTAATACATACTTTACCGTATCTAGAGCAAGAGCGGCTATTAATGCTGGTGCAGGTATTGGTTATGATTCTGTAAGTGGTGTAGTGTCTATTAATAATACCTCAAATGTAGGTGTACTTGGTAGTTCAACTAGAATTCCAGTTATTACAGTTACAGCAGAAGGTTTAATTGATAGTATTGGAACAGCAGCAGTTGCTGGTGTAGATAGTGTAGCATTTGATTCTAGCACTGGTGTTATTGAGTTAACACTTGGAGATGCTAGTGTAAAGACTGCACAAGTTGTTCTTGATGCATTCTCTACAGACAATCTTTCTGAAGGTAGCACAAAGCAATATTACTTAAAGTCTAGAGTAGATTCTGATATTGATCTAAGAGTTCCTACTATTATTGATAGTGATTATCTTGATGATTTTGTCAGACCTCTTTCTAGATTAGGATATGATTCTGGAACATTAGCTCCATTTGCTAGAGCAGCAATTAGTGTTGCGGGTGATGGTGTATCTTATGAACAGGGTACAGGTGTAATCACAGTTGCCACAGTGACTAACTCTTTCCAAGTAACACAGGCTGGTCACGGGTTAAGAGAAGGTCATGCAGTCTATGAAGATGATGTTGCAGGATGGGTAAAAGCATTTGCCACAGATTCTGGTCATCAGCTTGCTACGCACGTTGTAGTAGATTTTGTAGACTCTGATACATTTGCAATTGCACAGAATGGTATCTTTACAATTGGTGAAACTGGTTCTGTAAGTCCTGCTATTTCTCTGACAGCAGGTGAATACTACTACACAGGTAACGTAGATTCCGGTATCCCTGTCATTACACAGCCAGCAACATCTGTACAGCCTCTGTTCTATGCTCTGTCTTCTACACAAATGGAACTTAGTGTAGAGCATGCAATCAATGTATTCTCACCAGATGAGCCGTTGAATGTAAGCAGCACAGCAGGTAACTTTACTGTATCAGGTAATCTGAAAATAAGTGGATTAGGTGTTCCAAAAGTTGCTACAGTCAATCCGGGTGGAACATATTACTTTGATAGTGGTAACGTAGCAAAGCTTACTATGTCTGCTGATGCAAGTATGCAGTTTGATAGTCCGGGTACTGTGTATGACGGGGCTGGATTTACTATCCTTGCCAAGAACACAGATGCATCTGCTCATAGACTGACACTGACCACTCCAAATGGTGTAACACTCCACACGGTAGGTGAAAACAAAATGACTGTAAATGCTGGTAACATTGCAATTCTTAGTGGTGTTATTTACGGTGAGAAGGACATCTTGTTAACATCTACACAAATGGATAGCTCTATCACAGGACAATAAAGAATGTCAATTAGTTTACTTGGTTTTCCACCTAGTTTAGTCAATACTATTAGTAATAGAAGGTTATTTCATTTTTTCTTATGTGGTGCTGGTGGTGGTGGTGCTGGTAATGCTAGTGGCAACAGTGGTGGCGGTAACGGTAGATTTATTGCATTTACTGGCTATTTGGAAAAAGAAGATACAATTTATGCCTATAGGGGTTCAGGTGGACAATCTACCGGGGGGACTTCTAATGCTGTTGGCGCAGGTGGTGGTGCTGCCTCTATGATTTGGGTTGATCCTAGAAAAACTAGATTAGGTCCAGACCCAAATGGATTTGGTGCAACCTCTAATGTTCTTCTTGCTGTTGCCGCTGGCGGTGGTGGTGCTGGCAATTCTAATCCCGGATATGGTAGTAATGGTGGTCCTGTAAACACAACCACAGGTGCACCTTTACAAAATGCTTCTGGTTCTGGTGATAACCCCGGTGGTGGGGGTGGTCCAACTGGTCCCGGTCTTGGTGGCACTCTTAATATTGGTGGTTATGATTTTAATGGTAGTGCTGGTAATTCCAAATCACTGTTAGACACATCCAGTAATGGTGCTGGTAATGGTGGAGATGGACTTGTTAATGGTAGTGCTGGTAACTACGCTGTGTCTACTGGTCTTAACAAAGAAACTGTTACAGGCAGTGGGTCTTTAGGAGTAGGGGGTAGAGGATATACTCAAGGTGGCTCTGGTGGAGGTGGTGGCTTCTATGCAGGAGGTGGTTCTACTTTTGATGGTGTAGGTGCAAAATCTTGTGGTGCAGGGGGTGGATCATCTTTTGTGAATAGAACTTACTGCGGTGCCTTTAATTTTTATAGTCAGTCGGGGTCTTCCGTGGATGCGACTAACGTTCTTGGATTTAATTTGGTTACATTAGCTTCTATGCCAACTACTGTTGGTAATGGTGGTGTATCAGGAGGGACTTCTGTGGCTGGTTCTAATGGTACAAGAGGGGAACTTGTTGTGATTGATGAGAATGGTGATGTTGTATTAAATACTTGTGGTGCAAGTGATACCTCCACATTTTTCTACACGGTGGTATAGGGGATTAATAATGGCTAGAAAAAGCAGTAAAGCAAGATTAATTTCAGGTGCACCATTAAAAAGTGCTGATGATTTGCGTGAAGGTCAAAACAATAAATACTATGCAAGGTTTAGATCCGAAAGTGATGTTTCATTGTATATTGACAGTGCATATCTAAATCAATTTAATAATTTAGATGGAGACTTCCTTGATGATCAAACTCCTGCTCAAATTAGAATAGAAATATATGACTCTTTAGGCAATAGTAAGAGGTAAGACATGGCTAGAAAATCTGCTATACCAATTCAGCCAGTTCAACACAAGGTAAACACTACTGATGATTTACCAGAGGGCTTGAATAATAAGTATTACACTAAAGCTTTAATGCGGTCTAAAATTGATACTTTTGTAGATAGTGATTTCTTAGAGAACCTTTCTAATTTTAGAGGGGGACTATTAGGTGGTCAGCCCCGTGCATACTATCAGAGAATCATAGAAGATAAAGATGGGAATAAGTTAAATTAATGGTTGCTAAAGCTCAAAAAATTGTTAACCTTGGGTTAGACAGTGATGATAGCATTTCTGGTGGTTCAGGTGTAACTAATTTAAGTACAGTGTTTAATACTGACAGATTGGTTAATGGTAACACTTTACGTTATGAAGCAGGGATTAATACTGAATTTGGTCGTGGTAGTGATTATCTAGACGAATTATCTGGATTTAGTTCCGAAACCCCTTTAGGTATTGCACAGTTTCCAAATAGATTTTTTCCTGACTCTGGTACAGGGGTTGGTACTATTGACTCTGATATTAGGGCAGTGGTTGCTCCTAGCTATAATAGGGTAACAAAAACTGGTGGGGATGCTGATGACTTTATAAATAATATAGCATACAAAAAAATAGCAACATTGAACCAGCAACCACCTACTTATTATACTTTAAATGTTTATAAATCTTTGGATTCTGGTAGTTCTCTCATTGACCCATTGAATCCAAATGCGTAAGGAAATTTCATGGCTAGTCCATCTTCTAGAGTAGAATTAATTAATCACTGTCTAAGAAGACTCGGTGCGCCTGTTATTGAAATCAATGTAGACGAACAACAGTTAGAAGACAGACTAGATGATGCATTACAATTTTTTAGAGAATATAATTCCGATGCTACTGTAAGAACATACCTGAAGCACCAGCTTACTCAGGATGATTTTGACAATGGATATGTTACGGTTAGTGACAATATCTATTTCATTAAAAGAGTATTTCCATTTAACGGTATTACGGGTGGTGGTTCTTCTACAGCAAACTTCTTTGACATTAAATACCAGATTGCATTAAATGATGTATATGAATTAAATACATTTGTAGGTGACTTGGCATATCTGGAACAGATTAACCAGTATCTGGCATTACTGGATATGAAGCTTACTGGTCATCCACAGATGACATTTAACAGACTTCAGAACAGAGTATACATTCACGGTGCCTTAGACAGTAATTCACAACTGAATGTGGGCGACTTTATTGTATTAGAAACATTTAATGTAGTTGACGGTGAAACTCACACAGATGTTTATAATGATATTTTCTTGAAGCAATATCTGACACAATTGATTAAGCAACAGTGGGGAGCAAACCTTAGTAAGTTTGAAGGTATGCAGCTTCCCGGTGGAGTGACTTTAAATGGTCGTATTATCTATGAAGAAGCCACTCAAGAAATCCTTAGACTTGAAGAACAAGTAAGGCTGAATTACGAGTTGCCAGTTGACTTCTTTGTGGGGTAAACTATGGCAAGAAATATTTACATCTCACAAACAGTAAAGTCTGAACAGGATTTATACGAGAACATCATTATAGAGTCCATGAAAATTTATGGACAAGAGGTTCAGTATATCCCTAGAGAGTTGGTAGCAGAAGACAGAATCTTTGGTGAAGATGTTGTGTCTGCATTTGATAGAGCATATCAGATTGAAATGTATCTGGAAAATATTGACAACTTTGAAGGTGACCAAGAACTCTTTACAAAGTTTGGTGTTGAGATTAGAGACAGGGCAACACTGCATGTTTCTAGGCGCAGATGGCACCAAGCAGTAGGTACATATCTTCCTGAACACTTACGTCCTAGAGAGGGTGATTTAATTTACCTGACTCTTTCTGACCAAGTATTTGAAATCATGAGAGTGATTGACGATCAGCCATTCTATCAACTTTCCAATCTTCCGACATACAGAATGGAAGTTGAACTGTTTGAATACAATGATGAGAACTTTGACACATCTATTGAAGTTATTGATGAACTAGAAAAGCTTGGTAATACAGTTATTCTCAATCTTGAAAACTCTGATTCTGATGACTTCCAGATTGGTGAAATTATTCAGCAAGTTACAGGTTCTACAACAATTACAGCAGAGATTGTAGACTGGCATGCTGATAGTGATAAAATGTATGTGGCACATATTGCTACACCAGATGGCAAGTTTAGAGAGTTTACTACAGGTTCTATTACAAGTCAAACAACAAATATTACCAAGACCATTACCTTTATTGGTGAACAGTTACAGCAAGTAGATGCACAAAATACAGACTTTGAAACATTTGGTGATGATATCCTTGACTTTAGTGAAGGTAACCCATTTGGAGAACCGACATAATGTTTGTACATTTTTACCACGAAAAGATTAGAAAAGTCGTAGCAACATTTGGAACAATGTTTAATAATTTACATGTTGTTCGCAAAGATGCTTCAGGAGCTTCTATTAGTCAGATGAAAGTTCCTTTGAGTTATTCTCCAAGACAAAAGTTTTTAGATAGAATTCGTGAAACGGCTAACATGGAAGATGCTAAGTTGGCAGTTAAGTTGCCAAGAATGGCATTTGAAATGACAGCACTTTACTATGATCCTACCAGACAATTAGCCAAGACGAATAACTTCACAAAGAATGTTGAAGGCAACGCAAATGTTAGAACTAAGTTTTTTACTTCTGTTCCATACATTCTAAACTTTCAGTTAAACATTCTGGCAAAAACAAATGAAGATGCAGTACAAATTTTAGAACAAATTTTACCGTTCTTTAATCCATCCTATACTGTCACTATGAAACAGTTCAGTGATTACCCCGATGTTACAGAGGATATTCCTATTACATTGATTGGTACATCTTTCTCTGATGACTATGAAGGGTCTTTAGAGAATCGCAGAACTATTATATATACATTAGACTTTGAAATAAAGACAAGTTTTTATGGGCCTATTGCAGATGCTAAAATTATTAAGAAGGCTATCGTGGACTTTAAGAACCCAGACTTACCATCTGATGATGCAAACAGTTTGATTGAAAGAATTACAGTTGAACCTACTGATCCAGATGCTAGACCAGACACAATTGACTTTACGACTAACTTTATTATTCCTTCTGAGGGTCTGGACTCTGACCAGACTACTGTACAACCCTCTGTGGTTCCTGATGGTGATCCAATTGACTTTGGTACGTTTGGCAATCCTAATTTAAGTATCGACCTTGGTACATTTAGTTTAGACGATTAGAGGGTTAAATGGCATTACAACTAAGACGTGGATTAGACACAGATAGAATTAGAATTAAGTTTGCTCCCGGTGAACTTGTCTATGCTACTGACACTAAAAAATTATATGTTGGTGATGGGACCACACTTGGTGGTAATGAAGTTTCTTTGAATGATAGTGATATTACTAATGTTCTTGCTGCATCACAAGCTCCTGTTATTCAGGCTATTGTAACTAAAGAATATGTAGATAACTTAAACATTAATGCAGTAGAATTAGATGGTTATGATAGAGCCTATTATAGAAACTATGGCAATCTGACAAATACTCCAACAATTTTGGATAGTGCAAATGTACAGTCTTTGGCACTATCTACAGTTGACACTGACTATACTCAAAGCATCATTGGTAATACAAGCATCGATGCGTTATCTGATGTAGATTTAACAGATATTGCTGTTGATAGAATCTTGAAATGGAATGGTAGTAAATTCGTTGCTGCTAGTGCTGCCTCTGGTGGTACTGGCATTCAACTTACTGATCTTTCTGTTATTGATTCATCTCAATATGGGGTCTTGACCTATAATACTTTGACAGGTGAATTTAATTTCCAGAGCATCACAGACAGTGATATTCTTTCCTTGGTGGACAGTGCCTATGTACAGGCTAGACAAAGCACTTTTGATTCTAATGATGTTGCATCTATTGTAGACTCTGCTTATATTCAGGCTAGACAAATCAGACTTGACTCTGCTGAAGTAATAGACCTTATTGATTCTGCATATGTTCAGGCTAGACAGACTCTTAGTGGTGGTGGAATTGACTCTGCTGAAGTTGTCACTTTGATTGATAGTGACTATATTCAAGCTAGGGTAACACTTGATGGTGTAGGTATTGATTCTGCTACAGCAGCAAGTATTGCAGATTTTAGAATTGCTGTTCTTGGGTTTGATTCACAAGAAGCATTAGAGATTGCTCAAGGTGCAATTGCTGCTACAGACACTCATGATAGTGCGTTGGTTCTGAGCCAAATTCTTGAGACAATTACCCCAACATATATTCAGTCCAGACAAACAACATATGATTTTGAGACTGACTATGCACCTTTAATTGATTCAGATTTTATTCAGTCTAGAAGACCAGCAGAAACTATTATCACAGTAGGTAACAATGGCTCTGTAGGATATACCTTTACAGGTGACGGGTTCCCTTCCACTTCTGGTGATAACCCTACTATCTACTTGCAGAGAGGTTTACAGTACAAATTTGAAGTATCTGCCAGTGGCCATCCTTTCTATATTAAGACTATCCAGTCTACAGGGACCGGAAGCCAGTACACAAGCGGCGTAACAAACAATGGTACACAAAGCGGTACTATTTACTTTACAGTCCCTATGGATGCTCCTGAGAGACTGTATTATAACTGTCAATACCACTCTTCAATGAATGGCACTTTTGTAATTAATACTACGAGTGGTGTTGACTCTGCTGCTGTTAGTGGTATTGTAGATAATTTGACTTCATTAAATGTTCAGTCTATCATTGCGGATTCGGTTAGATTTACTGATACTGGCAAGGTTGTTTTTGGTACGGATGATGATTTACAGATTTATCATGACGGTAGCAATAGCTATATTATTCATGATGGTGGTGGTGTATTACTCAATCAGACTGATGGTTTCTATGTAAGAGATGCAGCAGGAGTCAAGACAGGTTTTGTGTCTACTCCTAGTGGTGCTACTACTCTTTACTATGATAATAATGCAAAGGTGGCTACAGCAAGCACAGGAATTACTGTGACAGGCACAATGAGTGCTGACTCTGCTATTATTGGCGGCAATCGTGTACTGACAACAGCAGATGACACCCATGACTCTGCTGCTGTTGAAGGCCAAATTAATGCAACAGTTAATCAGTCTTTTATTAATCAGTTTGATACTCATGATTCTGCTGCTGTATTAGGTCAGATCAACGCAACAGTTACACAGTCGTTTATTAATCAGTTTGATACTCATGATTCTGCTGCTGTGCTTGCACAAATTAATGCAAGAGTTACACAGTCGTTTATTAATACCTTTGACACTCATGATAGTTCTGCGGTTCAAGGTCAAATTGATGCAACCATTGCTGCTACAGATACTCATGATTCGGCAGCAGTCCTTGGACAAATCACTGCCACAGTTGATGCAGCTTATGTACAGGCACGTCAAATAACATATGATTTCTTAGACAGTACAGAAGCTCTAAACTTAATTGATCAAACCTATGTACGAAATCAGATTGATCAAGCGTTTATTGATACGTTTGACACTCATGATAGTGTTGCTATTCAGAACCAGATTACAACCACAGTCACAGAATCTTATGTAAAGAACTTTGCTGACTCTGCTCATGTTCGCTCTGCTTTGTCTAGTGGTACTGGTGTTACATTTAATGGTAGCACTGGTGAAATTTCTATTGGACAAGATGTAGGAACATCTGATAATGTTAGTTTTGCTAATGTAAATATTTCAGGTGATCTTAATGTTACTGGTACACAAACAACCGTAACTTCTGAAACTCTTGCTGTAACTGATCCACTTATTCGTTTGGCAGAAAGTAATGAGCAGACTGATGTTATTGATATTGGATTTATTGGTCATTACTATGGAGAAGGTTCCAGAAGACATACAGGTTTCTTTAGGGATGCAAGCAATAAAGAATATTATATTTTTAATGGATTAATTGACTCGGCATTTGATTCTAGTCCACCAACAAACATTGTTGACAGAACAAAACCCGGATTTACTCTTGCTACTTTGAATACTGGTAGGATTGTAGGTGTATATGCAGGATTTGATTCTGATTTAGGAACAAAGACTACATCAGATTTAGATGAAGGCACTAATCTTTATTATACTAAAGTAAGGGTTGACTCTGACATTGCTCTTAAAGTGGATACTACCTTTGTTGACAACTTAGCAGTCAACTATTCTTCTCTGACTGGCACACCTGTATTTGGTTCTGGATTAACAGACCAAAGTGGAACTATTATTATCGGCCCTGATCAAGTCAAGGCAACAATGATTGACTTTGGTGCAGGTGCTAATCAGGTCAGTACAGATGATGTTTTAGAAGGTTCTAGTAATCTTTATTACACTGATGCCAAAGTAGCAACCTATGTAGATGCTGCATATGTTCAGGGTAAGATTGACCAATCATTTATTGATACATTTGATACCCATGACTCGGTTGCTGTTTTAGGTCAAATTAATGCAACTGTAAATCAGTCTTTCATTAATCAGTTTGATACTCATGACTCTACAGCAATTGCTAATCAGGCAAGAGATGTAATTAACACAAATGTTACACAATCTTTCATAAACGCTCTTAATATTGATGCAGATACATTAGATGGTCAAGATGGCACATATTACTTAAACTACAATAACCTTACTAATGCACCTACTGTACTCGACTCTTTAAATGTAACGTCAATTATTAATGAAACAGACACTCATGATAGTGCTGCTGTTCAAGGTCAGATTGATGCTAACTTTGCTTCTGGATTTACAGTTGGTGGTGACCTTTCTGGAGGCATTCAATCTAAATTTGGCGGTTTTTACGCTCCTCAAAATCCAGAAGGCACACATTTTAAAGGTCATGCATTTTTTAATGATATTGCCTATGCTAGACTAAGAGGTTCAACAATATCTGTTGATGTTGATGGTACTGCTATGACAAGCACCACTAACATAGATAATATGTTGTCGCCTAATAATAATGTTTGGAATATGTCAACGTCTGGTGTGACAACTGTTACCATTACAATAACCAGTATTCCTTCACCCATCCAGTTCGGTTCTTATATGGGTGTAAATTTTATTAGTAAAAATTTTCGGGCAAAGGATATCACACTTGAATATTCCCAAGACAGCGGATTCAGTTGGTCAACTGCTGGAACCTTTACAGATCAAGGTGACGAGTTTGTGGTCTCTAGTTTCAACTCCGGTAATATAAATACAAATGCTCTCAGATGGACTTTAGAAGATTTTAATGCTCCCCAAATGAGGATTAATGGGTTGTTTGCCTACGACTTCAATTCACCCGGAATGTCTGGATTGTATCTTCCGTTAGGTGGAGGAAATGTTTATGGAGATATCGGTGTAACTGGTGAAGTTTCTGCCACATCGTTCAGTGGTGATGGTTCTAGCCTTACTGGTATAGCAGGTGCTAAAGGTGGTAGTACAGACCAAGTATTCTATGAAAATGATCAAACCGTGACTGCAAACTATACCATCACCACTAACAAAAATGCAATGACTGCTGGACCTATTACGATAGATGCCGGAGTCACCGTAACAATTCCAACTGGATCAGAGTGGAGTATTGTGTAATGAGCAAACTAAGATTATCAGGTGCTACATCCGGTTACGAAGAAATTAAAACAGCAGATGTTGGTGATAACAACACCTACCAAATAGGTAGCACAGTAACAGCAGTCGATGTAACAGCTAGCGGTACGATCCAAGACTCGCAGGGTAATGTTCGTGCGCTGGAGGTTACAACTGATGCAACTTCATCTGTAACTATTGTTTCAGGTTCAACAGGTAAATATTTTAGACTTACGGGTTCAACAGTTACTATTAATATCAATGCAGGTAACTTTGCTGCGGGTGATATTATTACACTACATAATGCAACATCGTCTGATATGACTATTGACTTTGATGCTAATTTTACTGATACAGTCTATATTGCTGGCGATGGAACAGATAAGAACAACAGCACTATCACTCTTGCTGGTTATGGTCTTGCTACATGTATTGCATTTACTTCTGCTGGTATGATTGTTAACGGGAATGTAAGCTAATGAGCATTACTCAGTTGATGGCATTGAGCGGTGAGTTGGCTGGTGGTGAGGTAAGCGACGAGCATTACGCTAGTGTTTCTCTCCTAATGGATGGCACGTCACTGACGACTGATCTAGGACCGGGGAACCATACTCTAACGACAAACGGCACACCAACACTGAGTACCGCCATAGCTGATCCTTTCGGTGGATCATCAAACATACTCCTGTTTAACAGTGATGTCGATGACATTCTGACTCCTGTTAACGCAGATTTTGCTATGGGTACAGGAGCATTTACAATCGAGATGTTCATCTACCCCACGAATATTAGAAACTGGAACATGTACTTTACGACCAGAGACAATTTTGAAAACAACGCACAGACATGGGGCTTTCAGAATGATGGAAGTGGAAAGCTCTACGTGTGGGGTGGTGGTACATTCTTTGTTCAGAGCGGTAACAGCCAAGTGACTACAAATTCGTGGCAATATATTGCAGCGTGTAGGGATGCTTCGGGTGCTTGGACTTTGTATCATGACGGAACGAGAGTCGCAACTGGCGCTGTTAATCAGAGGAACTTCACGGAGAATAATGCCGGTGTGGGAACCTCGGCTAACGGTGGGGGAAGTGGTGAGCAATTTCAGGGCTATATGTCTCACGTGAGATTAACTAAAGGCGTAGCCAGATACACCGGAACAACAATGACGGTTCCAACTGAGCCGCATCCAACACAGTAACATACGCTGTTATGAGGACATAATATATGACAACAACAATTTCAGGAACTTCACTCACAACAAATAATTTCACGCTCAGCGGAATCGGGTCAGGTAGTGCTGGTACGTCTACTGGTTCAACCACATGGGATGTATCGTCCACACAAACACAAGTTGTAACTGCGTCTGGGGCAACTACTTTAACAATCACTAATGCTAGTTCAACACCAGTAGGCACTGGCTTTACGTTAATTATAATAGATGCTGCAAGTGCCAGTCTTACTATTTCAGCATCACCTACACCAAAGTATGTTGATGCTACAGCACCTGTTCTTAATGGCACTAGTGGAGAATATCTTATTATTGGCTTAGTTCATGTTGGCAGTGGTCAACTGTTAGTCACAAGCGTAACGGTTTCTTAACATGTTCGGTCTCTTTGGATATCCTGTGATGACTAATTTTAAGTCATCCTTATGGGATGGCACTGCCAACTACCTTATCCTCGCAGGTGGCGGTGGAGGCGGTGGTGTTCTTGACGGTGGCGGAGGTGCTGGTGGTTATCGTACATCATGGGGAACTGGCACTGACGGCACTGGCGGAAACTCTGGTGGATTAAGTTCTTTAGAAACTGCTCTAACTCTGACCAGCGGAACTGCTTATTCTATTACTGTAGGTCAAGGTGGTCAAGGCGGTCTAGGTTGGAATGCCAGCACTAATGTACAAGGATATCCGGGTAGAACTTCATCTATCTCTGGAAGTGATATTACTACTGTAACAACTACGGGTGGTGGTTACGGAGCTAGACACAGTAACCTTCCCGGCGGATCAGGTGGTTCTGCTGGTGGTTCGTCTACTCTGAGTGCCACTAGAACTGCTGGGGTATCAGGAGAAGGTTCTGCTGGCGGTAGAGGTGCTACAACCAATAGCACCACTAATGGTTCCGGTGGAGGCGGCGGTGGTGCCGGAGCAGTTGGTGCTGATGGTGGAACCACATTAGGTGGTAATGGCGGAGGTGGTCTTGCTTCTACAATTACTGGCACATCTATTGCCCGTGCTGGCGGTGGCGGAGGTGGACATAGAAATGCTGGTAATTCATCCACGTCCTCCCAAGGCGGTGACGGCGGTGGTGGTTCTGGTGGTTTCTTATCTGTAGCTTCTGTAGCATGGAACGATACACTTAATACTTCTTCAGCGACTCACGGACGTTCTGGATACGGTGGTGGAGGTGGTGGAGGTGGTTATAATACACCAGCTGATACTACCATACAAGGCGGTAATGGTGGCTCTGGCACTGTCATTTTAAGACTTCCTAGAGAGGCAGACTACCATGCTACCGGGTTAGCACATGACGTAAGCTCTGCTAGTAACTGCACGGCAACATATTCAGCAGCTTCTGATGGTTCTGGCGACCACGTTATCACGTTTACAGTAGATACAGAAGATCCTTATGACGGTGTAAATGCTAACGATGGTACATGTACATGGACGCCTATTATGTCTCCAAGGTCCGTTATCTCCGCCGCTGAGTTTCTGCTTGTTGGCGGAGGTGGCAGCGGTGGTCAAGTCACGGTCGGCTCTGGCGGCGGTGGCGCTGGAGGAATGGTTGTTGGAACCAATCAATCTCTCTTAACTGGACAACCATACTCAATTGTGATTGGCAACGGTGGTGCCACACAAGCAAATGGCGGAAACTCCACTTTCAGTTTCAATAGTCTTGTCGCCACAGGTGGTGGTCGAGGCGGCGCATTCTATCAGTACAACAGTGTTGATGCTGGGGTAGCTGGTGGTTCCGGTGGCGGTGGTGCTTCTGGTTATCAAACTGGCAGTAGGGGTGGTGGATCGGGTAATCAAAACAGTTATTCTTCTCTTACTGGCATCACAGGTTACGGTAACAATGGTGCCACCGGACCTGCATGGAATGGAGGATACTTTGGCGGCGGTGGCGGTGGCGCTAATGGTTCTGGCAGTGCTGGTAATACTGGTAGTCATATAGCAGGTAATGGTGGTGCTGGTAAACAATGGGTTGTGGATTCACAATATTATGCTGGCGGCGGTGGCGGTAGTGCTTATATTGACAACGGTCAAGGTGGCACTATAACCGGAGGAACTGGTGGTATTGGTGGCGGCGGAAATGGTAGACAAAGACAAGATGGCGGGTCTGTAACACAGGAAACAACTCCGGGAACTGATAATACTGGTGGCGGCGGTGGCGGCGGAAGTGATGGCGGCTCTGGCGTATTTAAAATCTGGATACCTGTTGCTAACTACACTAGCTATGTTCTCGGCTCTGAACTAACCGAAAGTGTAACTCAGCAGGTCACATATAACAGCGTTGATGGCACATTAATCACGATCACTGCAAGCACTGGCACATCCACAAATACGATTACGTTTCAATGATAAATATGTTACAAAGAACAGGTAAAGATAAATGAGTACATTAGCCACTACAAATATAAAAAATCCAAGTTCAGGCACAAACAACATTGTTCTGAATACGGATGGAACTGTTGCTGTTGATAATTTAAATATTGATGGTAATTTAAGTGTAGAGAATGGTGTAATAAAATTACCTGCTCTCGCAAGTGATCCATCAAGTCCTACCTCTGGAGATTTATACTATAACACAACTGACAATGCAATTAAGCATTATAATGGTACAATTTGGAGTGGTCCAGCTTCTGTTATATTTGAGGCTGGAAGATCAGCAGGTCATGTGAGTGCTACCAATGTCGTTTTATGGGACGACGTTTCAATAAACATTGGAAGTCACTACGATGCAAGCACTGGTAGGTTTACGGCTCCAACTGATGGTATATACGAGTTTCATTGGGGCGGAATTAAAAATAACCAAGCCGGTGTAGTACGGTTATATTTAAGAAAAAATGGTACTCAGATAAAGCAAAATAGGTTGTCAGACGGTGATATTTACAACGGGGCAGTTTGGAGTATGTATTTATCACTCAATGCGTCAGACTATGTAGACGTATACCTTTCAGAAGGCACCTTATTCGGCACCTTTAGTATATATAACACTTTCGGTGGTAGACTCATAGGATAATAAAATAGGTAAAGATAAATGAGTAAAGCAAAAGATGTAGTATAAATACTTAAAAATATAGGATTTTTTGTGGTTTTTAAATGAAACAGGATAGTGATCAAATGACTGAAATTGTAGAAAAGAATGATGTTACAGATGATTACAATTTTGCCAGAGACCAATACTATGAACTGGCATCAAAAGGGTCAGAAGCTTTAGACATGATGATGGAAGTTGCCCGTGAGATGGAACACCCACGGGCATTTGAGGTCTTATCAACAATGCTTAAAAATAATGCCGACATTGTTGATAAGATGATGGACCTTCAAAAGAAGAAAGTAGACCTTGCAAAACCACAGGAAAAAGAGCAAAAGGCTCTTACACAAAATAATGTATTTGTAGGTTCCACAGCAGAATTACAAAAAATGCTACGTGGAGATGGAGAAAAGGTGATTGAAAATGATTATGACAGAATTGACAAAGGGGATATTCAAACTCCTTAAAAGACTCATTGGCGAGTCTAGTATTGCATTAGCAATCATTTATACTATTGGGCATATCTTTATTGCCACAATCTGCAACTGGTTAATTACAGGTGCAGCTATGGAGTTAGCGGCTATTGATGCAATTGTAGAACCCATCATTAATGGGATTTGGTTCTATCTACTCCATAAACTAGCAAAAAGATTTATAAAAAATGAATGAAAAACAAACGTATCTTGGTAATTCCCAAGTAAAAAGAGATGGTGTTCAGCATGAATGGACAGAGGAACTTAAAGCAGAATACAGAAGGTGTATGCTTGATCCAGTATACTTTGCAGAAACATATGGCAAGGTAATTCATCTTGATAAAGGATTAGTACCATTTAAACTATACCCTTATCAAAAAGAAATGTTTAAGCATTTTAAGGATAATAGATTTTCTGTAGTATTGGCATGTAGACAGTCTGGTAAGTCTATCTCTTCCTGTATGTACATTCTCTGGTTTGCACTATTTCATCCTACTAAAACTGTTGCAGTACTAGCAAACAAAGGTGCAACTGCTAGAGAAATGCTTTCTCGTATTACTCTCGCACTAGAAAATGTTCCGTTCTTCTTGCAACCGGGAACCAGAGCATTAAACAAAGGTTCTATTGAATTCTCTAATAATTCTAGAATCATTGCAGCTGCAACATCTGGTTCATCTATCCGTGGTCTTTCCATTAACCTTTTGTTTCTGGATGAGTTTGCATTTGTAGAAGATGCTGCTACATTCTATACTTCCACCTATCCTGTTGTAACTGCTGGTGAAGAAACAAAAGTAATTATTACCTCTACAGCAAATGGTGTAGGTAATCAATTCCATAAAATTTATGAAAGTGCTGTTCAAGGTACAAGTGAATATAAACCATTCCGTGTAGATTGGTGGGATGTTCCGGGTCGTGATGAAAAGTGGAAGAAACAAACTATCTCAAATACTTCAGAACTACAGTTCCAGCAAGAATATGGTAATACGTTCTTTGGTACAGGTAACACTTTGATTAGTGGTGATGCACTATTAAATATGCGATCATCATTACCTATAGAACAACATGAAAATATTAAAGTTTATGAACACCCTATCCCTAAACACGATTATGTTCTTGCAGTAGATGTATCAAAGGGAAGAAACTTAGACTATTCAACTTTTAACATTATTGATATTTCTACTAGACCATTTAAACAAGTCTGTACTTATAGAAGTAATAAGATTTCTCCTATCCTATTTCCAAATATTATTCATAAATGGGCATTAAAATATAATGAGGCTTATGTACTGGTAGAATCAAATGATGCAGGTTCTGTAGTAGCTAATGGTCTTTACTATGATATTGAGTATGAGAATGTGCATGTAGAGTCTATGATTAAAGCAAACTCTATTGGCATTACTATGAATAGAAAAGTAAAACGTATTGGTTGTTCTAACTTTAAAGACTTGATTGAAGAAAAAAGATTAATTTTACATGATATGGATACTATTGCAGAATGTTCTACTTTTGAATCAAAAGGTGACTCTTATGAAGCAACAGATGGCAACCATGATGACTTAGTAATGAATTTAGTATTATTTTCGTTTTATGTTGGTACAGATTTCTTCACAGAATTAACAGATGTAAAGATTAAAGAAATGTTATACCAACAAAGAATTAGAGAGATTGAAGATGAAATTGTGCCTGTGGGAATTTTTGATGATGCAACTGAAGAAGAAAAAGGTGAATCCATTGATGGTGACGTTTGGTTTACTCAAAGAACAGAAATGTTCTAAAATCAGATATTTATAAATATTATTGTTGTTTTGACTATTCTTATCATGGGTAACTTATTATTAATTCAAACGAAAAAAAGGAAGACCGAAAATGGCTTTTTTCACGCCTTCACTGTCTCCAGCTGTAGTAACCCGTGAGATTGATCTCACTGGAATTGTCCCTAACGTAGCCACATCGACGGGTGTGATCGTAGGTAACTTTCGCTGGGGTCCGGTTGAACAACCGACTGAAGTAGATAACGAAGCAAGACTTGTTTCTTTGTTTGCCTCTCCTGACACAAATAACACAGTAGATTTTAACTCTGCTGCATATTTTACCAAATACTCCCAAGAACTTTTAGTTGTTCGGGAAGTAACAGATGCTGCTAAAAACGCATTCTATGACGACTCTGGGGCATGGACTGATGCTGGTTCCAGAACAGCACGTCTTATTAAGAATGGTGCAGATTGGGATAACACAATCTCGGCGGCAGATAGTGATACTCACTCATTCATTGGCAAGTACCCCGGTGCACTTGGCAACAGTATTCAGGTTCAAGTCTGTCCATACAGTGCAACGGACTCTGCCTTCACTGGTTGGTCTGGTAACCTGAATTTAGAATTTGATGCTGCTCCTGATATGTCTCAGTTTGCAGCAAGTCAAATTGGTGCAGACTCTATTGGTGTTAGCAAGGTACATGATGAAGTTCATGTTGCTATCATTGATAAAGAAGGATTGTTTAGTGGTCAAGTAGGTGGTGTTCTTGAAACATTCCCATTCCTTTCCCTTGCATCTAATGCAAAGAATGCAGACGGTTCTACAAACTACATTGCAGACGTACTGAACACTCAGTCCAAGTATGTTTGGCTTGCTAATGCAGCTAACCTTGACTCTGCATTTAATGCAGCAGGTGCTGGTACTGATCTTGTAGATTCTGCTGATGACTATTCCCTGACTGGTTCTGCACAGACAGTACAAACCTATAACCTTTCTGGTGGTAAAAACTCTGGCTCTCTTGGTACTTCTGAGATTGCAACAGGTTTTGACACAATCAAAGATGTTGATGCATATCAGGTAGATTTCCTGATTGCTCCACACAACGCTGGTTCTGATGCACAGGCAGTTACTGATCATGTTACAGTTATTAACAACATGACAAGTATTGCTGCTGTAACTCGTAAGGACTGTGTAGTTGTAGCATCCCCACCAAAAGGTGTGTTGACAAGTGTTGACCCTGTAGGCGATACTGTAACATTTGCTAACAGGCTTACAAATAGTTCCTACTGTTTCTTGGATAACAACTATCTGAAAGTCTTTGACAAGTATAATGACCAGTACATTACCATCCCGGCAGCTTCCTCTACCGCTGGTCTGATGGCTCAAACAGACTTTACCACAGCACCTTGGTTCTCCCCTGCGGGTACAAGAAGAGGTATCTACTTTGGCGTAACAGATATCTTACACTCACCTGATAAGGGTGAAAGAGATACCCTGTACAGAGCCAATGTAAACCCAATTACTAACCTTCCCGGCACAGGCATTACCTTGTTTGGTGACAAGACCATGCTGCGCAGACCTTCTGCATTTGACAGAATTAACGTGCGCAGACTGTTCCTGACACTGGAAAGAGCAATTTCCAGTGCTGCTAGACAGGTTCTCTTTGAGTTTAACGACGAATTCACCAGAGCAGAATTCGTAAATATCGTTGAACCTTTCCTGAGAGAAGTAAAGGGTCGTCGTGGTATCACTGATTTCAGAGTAGTTTGTGACGAAACAAACAACACACCTGAGATTATTGATCGCAATGAATTCATTGCTACTATCTTCATTAAGCCTGCTCGCTCGATCAACTTTGTTACTCTTAACTTTGTTGCTACTCGTACCGGCGTAGACTTTGAAGAAGTAGTTGGTCTGTCATTCTAAACCGCTTAACTAAGGAGATATAAAGATGGCTATTCTTGGAGTTGATGACTTCAAAGCAAAACTGAAAGGTGGCGGTGCTAGACCTAATTTATTCAAGGCAACGATCAACTTTCCCGGTTATGCAAACGGTAATGTAGAACTTACCTCTTTCATGTGTAGAGCAGCACAACTTCCTGCTTCAGTAATGTCTGAAATCATTGTACCATTCCGTGGTCGTGAGTTGAAGATTGCTGGTGACAGAACGTTTGAAATCTGGTCGCCTACAATTATCAACGATACAGACTTTGCTGTAAGAGATGCAATGGAACGTTGGATGAATGGGATCAATGCCCATTCTGACAATAGTGGTCTTACAAACCCTGTAGACTACCAAGCTGATCTTATTGTAGAGCAACTTGATAGAGATGGTTCTACTATCAAGACCTACAACTTTAGAGGTTGTTTCCCAACAAACGTTTCTCCAATTGATCTGTCCTATGATCCGGCAGCAGCAATTGAAGAATTTACTGTAGACTTCCAAGTCCAGTATTGGGAATCTAATACAACATCCTAACAGGATGACTAAATAGGGGGGAGAATACACTCTCCCCTATACTATTTTCGGAGAAAAGTTTTGGCTGAAAGTGATACTAGTTTAAAGTTGTTTGGTTTTGAAATCAAACGGCAGAAGCAGAAAGAAAAAGAATCATTACCATCTGTGGTTCCACCTATGGACCAAGATGGTTCTGGCTATGTTACTGCATCTGGAACACACTATGGTTCCTTTGTAGACCTTAGTGGTGAGCAAGCCAAAGATGATAAAGATTTAGTTAGAAAGTATCGCACAGTTGCAATGCATCCTGAAGTAGATGCTGCTGTTGAAGATATTGTTAATGAAGTTATTTCTGGTGAAGATGAAGTTATTGAATTGAATATGGATGAAGTTGAGACTTCCGATTCAATCAAAAAACAAATCAAAGAAGAATTTGAGAATATTGCGGGTATGCTTGACTTCAAGAACTATGCTCATGATATTTTCCGTAGGTACTATGTTGATGGTAGAATGTATCACCATCTGGTTATTGATCCTGCAAGACCACAAGAGGGTATTCAGGAAATCAGACCTATTGATGCACTGAAAATCCGTAAAGTAAAAGAGATTAAGAAAGAGAAAGACCCTAAGACTGGTGTTGAACTTGTTAAGACAGTCAATGAGTATTTCTTATATTCTGAAAACAATCAAACAACATACTCTTCTACTATGAAGGGTGGAACTACTGTTAAGATTTTTCCTGATGCTATTAGTTATGTAACAAGTGGACTATTAGATCATTCTCGTAAAAAAGTAGTTTCATATTTACATAAAGCACTCAAGCCTATTAACCAATTGCGTATGATGGAAGATGCACTGGTTATTTACAGACTTGCCCGTGCACCTGAAAGACGTATCTTTTATGTTGACGTAGGTAACTTACCTAGAAACAAGGCAGAACAATACCTTAAAGATATCATGACCAGATACAGAAATAAACTGGTATATGATGCTAACACAGGTGATATTAAAAATGAGTCCAAGCATATGTCTATGCTGGAAGACTTCTGGTTGCCAAGACGTGAAGGTAACAGAGGAACAGAAATCTCTACACTTCCGGGTGGTGATAACTTAGGTCAGATTGAAGATATTATATACTTCCAAAAGAAACTTTACAAGTCCCTTAATGTACCAGTTGGTAGACTAGACCCTGAACAGAATGCAAGTGGCATTCTTGGTAGGACTACAGAAATTACCAGAGATGAATTTAAATTTCAAAAATTTGTAGAAAGATTGCGTCGTAAATTTAGTGAATTGTTCTACAATATTTTAAAGAAACAATTGATTTTAAAAGGTATTATTACAGAAGAGGATTGGGAAGAGTGGAAGTATAATATTACTGTAGAATATATTAGTGATAACTACTTTACAGAACTCAAAGATTCAGAAATTCTCCGAGAAAGAATTAATATGCTCAGAGAGTTAGAGCCATATGTTGGAGTATTCTATTCTAAAGAGTGGACTCAGAAGAATGTTTTGATGTTATCGGATGATGACATTAAGCAAATGAAGAAAGAGATTGAAGATGAAGTAAAATCTGGCGAAGTCCCTGATCCAGACAAAGAAGAACCAGAAAACTAAATTATTATAAATATTACTACGAAATTTATTTTGAGGCAAACAAATGACTGAAATCGTTGATTTTTTGAATAATGTTACTACTAAGAACTTTGTTGAAGCAGAAAAGCAATTCTCTGAGTTGCTTAATGATAAACTTGCGACTCGTCTAGATGATGAGAAGATCAAGGTTGCTTCCAAGGTTTTTAATAATGTTTCTGATGATGTAGAACCAGAAACTGAATCAGAAGAAGTGGCAGATGAAGACGTTTAAAGAGTTTAGTCTCAACATCATTCCAAAAGGACACAAGATGGTTAAGGTCTTGCAGTCCAAAGATGGTGAAGTCATGATTACTAAAAAAGATAATAAATTTAATATTATGTTTGATAATCAGACTGTAGACACAGAGGACAATGAGCGGGATGCTATGAAGTCTGCCCGCAACTTTATTCAAATGATGAATAAGTCTAAAGGTTCTGGTGGAATGTCTACTAAAAATATTGGCGGTAAAAGAGCAGGTACAGGTGGATACTTCAAATGAAACTGATTACTGAACATACAGAAGAAGTAGAATACATTGTTGAATCCAAAGAGGATGGCAGCAAGAGCTATGTCATTGAAGGTATCTTTGCCCAAGCAGAACAAAAGAACCGCAATGGAAGAATTTATCCAAAAGCAATTTTGGAATCAGCAGTTTCTAAGTATGATAAGGAGCAGGTGCGCACACAACGTGCAGTGGGTGAACTGAACCACCCTGCGGGACCAATCATTAACTTAGATAAAGTTTCCCATCGAATTACTGAACTAAAGTGGAACGGTAATGATGTGATGGGAAAGGCACTTATCCTTGACACACCTAATGGTCAGATTGTGAAAGGTCTCTTAGATGGTGGGGTTAAGCTGGGTGTTTCGACTCGTGGTATGGGAACTCTTGAGCAAAAAGGTGGAGTGAACATGGTCGGTAGTGACTTTGTTCTTAACACTGTAGATATCGTACAAGACCCATCTGCACCATCAGCTTTCGTTAATGGTATTATGGAAGGTGTAGAGTGGATTTGGAATAACGGTGTCTTGGAAGCCCAAGAACTTGAAAGAATTGAGACTGAAATTAAGAATGCTTCTAGGTCTGACCGCTCTGCGGTTGAGATTCGGGAGTTTAAGAATTTCCTCTCTAAGATTAATCTTTAATAGGAGATAAACATGTCCGACCAAGAAATGTACGAAGACATTCAATCTGTTGAAGAGGTTATTGAGGAAGAAACTCAAGAATCTGATGAGGCAGTAGAAGTGTCTGAGGAAGCTGATGAAGTTTCCGAAGCAAAGAATGGTGTGGAAAGCCCTGAAGCAGCAATTGGTTCTGTCAATAAGGCAGCCCGTGCTGTTAAGAGCAAGGCAAAAGTTCCCGGTGGTGAAGCTGTTAAAGCACAACCAGCAGAAAAAATGCCTTCCACAAAAGCTGGTATGATCAATGCTATGTACAGTGAAATGTCCAAGATGAAGAAGTCAGACCTTCAGGCTGGCTACGGTAAAATCATGGCACAAATGAAAATGAAAGTACATGAAGATGCTGAAGCAGAAGATTTTGATGCAGATGACATTCATGAAAAAGCAGCAGCAGTATCTGTTGATGTAACTGCTGATATGAATGCTCTGGTAGAATCCGAAGCTACTCTTTCCGAATCCTTCAAGGATAAGGCAGCAGTAATTATGGAAGCTGCGGTTAAGTCCAAGGTTTCTGAAGAAGTATCTCGCATTGAATCTGAACTTCAAGAAGAATTTGATGAAGAACTGAAGACTACCCGTGAAGAAATGGTAGAGCAAATTGATGGATACCTGAGCTACGTTGTAGAAAAGTTCATGGAAGAAAACAAACTGGCTATCGAGTCTGGTCTGCGTGCAGAACTGGCAGAAGACTTTATGGTAGGTCTGAAGAACCTCTTCACAGAATCTTATGTTGACGTTCCTGAGTCTAAAGTTGATCTGGTAGATGAACTGCAAACTCAAGTTAACGACCTTGAAGAAAAACTCAATGAATCCACAGAAACCTCTATCTACATGTATGGTGAACTGGAAGCACTGAAGCGTGATGCTATCATCCGTGAACATTCCCGTGATCTTGCTGAAACACAGGTAGAGAAGTTGAAAGCCTTAGCTGAAGATGTAGATTTTGAAGATGAAGAAACTTTCGCTCAGAAGGTATCTACCATCAAAGAATCTTACTTCACAAAGAAAACCCCATCGGTTGTAGGTGAGGAAGTAGTAGAGGAAGTAGAAGAGGAAGAAGTTTCCGATTCTATGGCTCGTTACGTCTCTGCAATCAAAAGAACTGTAAAACAATAATTAAGGAAGGTGTATAGAAATGCAAGCTCCTGTATCTTACGACAATCTCGTAAAAAAGTGGGCTCCAGTACTGAATGAAGAAACTGCTGGACCTATTTCCGACCATTACCGTAAGCAAGTAACTGCTGCGATTCTGGAAAACCAAGAACGTGCTATGCGTGAAGAAGCTGCTCAGTCCTCTTTTGGTCAGCTTAACGAGTACGGCACTGATACCTCTAAGGTTGACAACTTTGATCCAGTATTGATTTCTCTGGTTCGTCGTGCTATGCCTAACCTGATCGCATATGATCTGTGTGGTGTACAGCCAATGACTGGTCCTACTGGTCTCATCTTTGCGATGAAGTCCAAGTACAAGACCACTAAGGGTGCTGTTACTGATTCTGATGAGGCTCTGTTCTCTGAAGCTCAGACTGGCTTCTCTGGTGACTCCGCATTCTCGCAAGGCACTGACCCATCCGGTCTTGGTGACTCTGCGTTTGCTGGTGACTCCGACATTGATAACAACCGTTCTACAGACATTTACGGTGAAGGTATCTCCACTGCTGATGCTGAAGCACTCGGTTCTACTGGTGCTGCTTTTGCAGAGATGGGTTTCACCATCGACAAGTCCACAGTAACTGCTAAGTCCCGTGCACTCAAAGCTGAGTACACAATGGAACTGGCACAAGACCTGAAAGCAATTCATGGTCTGGATGCTGAGACAGAACTCGCAAACATTCTGTCTGCTGAAATCCTTGCGGAAATTAACCGTGAAGTTATCCGTACCATTAACTCCCAAGCTAAGACAGGTTGCCAGACAGTAACTGGTTCCACTTCTTCTAAGGGTATCTTTGACCTTCAGGTAGATGCTGATGGTCGTTGGTCCGTTGAAAAGTTCAAGGGTCTGATCTTCCAGCTTGAGCGTGAAGCAAACCAGATTGCTAAAGACACCAGACGTGGACGTGGTAACTTTGTTCTGTGTTCCTCTGATGTAGCATCCGCATTTGCTGCTGCTGGTTACCTTGACTACACCCCTGCACTTTCTAGCAACATGAATGTTGATGACACAGGCAACACTTTTGCTGGTGTACTTAACGGTAAGCACAGAGTGTACATTGACCCATATGCAACCAATGACTACATTACCACTGGTTACAAGGGTTCCAATGCATACGACGCTGGTGTATTCTACTGCCCATACGTTCCATTAACAATGGTTCGTGCGATTGGTGAGAACACCTTCCAGCCAAAGATTGGTTTCAAGACTCGTTACGGCATGGTATCCAACCCATTCGTTGGTGCTACACCTGCAAACGGTCTGGCTGCTGCTAAGTCTAACCAGTACTACAGAATCTTTAGGGTTGATAATATTCTGGCATAATAACAACTATAAATGTCAATATAAATACTGGGGGAGCAACTGCTCCCCCTTTTTTGTTGGAGATTTAAATGGTAGAAGTATTAACAGCAAATAAAAATTACTTGCAACCTACTGGTTTTCGAGTAGTTATTGATAGAGAAAATTATCCTAACTTAGAATTCTTTGCACAGAGTGTAAACCACCCTGACGTTTCAATGACTGCTCCTAGTGTTCCATACCCTCGTATCGGTAATGTGAGTTTACCGGGTGATACTGTTGAATATTCTGAATTAAGTATTCAGTTTCTTTTAGATGAAGACATGACTTCTTACCTTGAACTGTACAATTGGTTTGAGAGTATGGTCAATGAGAACTTTGCTGGTCCGGGTGCAAGGTCTTCTAGGAATTCAGACAGGGTTCCTACCCAAGCAGATATTTCTGTTTCTATTCTTTCTAGTCACAATAATCAAACAAAAAGAGTAATTTACAAAGGATGTAGTCCAACATCTTTAAGTGGTCTACAACTTACCTCTATTGCAACCAGTGTAGAATATTTAACATTTGATGTTTCCTTTACATTTACAGGCTTTGAATTTAAAGGGTAGTGTGCTATAATAAGTAGATTATAACTACACACACAGGATTATATAATGAAACTTGATTTAGAAAGCATCTTAGAGATGTGGAAAGAAGATTGTGAGATTGAAGAATTTAAATTAGATGAATCTTCCAGAAAGACACCTTCTCTACATGCAAAGTATCTAGAGATACGTTCTCTCACAAAACTCAGATTACAAGAAGCAGAACTTGCGCAGAAAACCCTGCTCAAGAATAAATGGGCATACTATAATGGTAAAATGGATGAAGATACCATTAGAGAGTTTGGCTGGGAATTTGATCCGTTCAACGGTCTAAAGGTAATGAAGGGTGATATGAATCACTTCTATGACTCAGACACAGACATTCAAAAGTCTGAAGTCAAGATTACCTATTATAAAACTATGTTGGAAACTCTTGAAGAAATAATTAATAACTTGAAATGGCGACACTCCACTATCAAAAATATGATTGATTGGCGGAAGTTTGAGTCGGGAGGCTGATATGACATTATTTGTGAATGAAGAATTTACTTCTCATGCTGGTCTACAACTAGGATGGAAGATCGAAATGGATGCACTCTATATGAGTGACTGGCGTTGTCTTGCTAAGATTATTCTAGAATATGAGAAGCGCCCATTTCGTGAAGCAGTAGGTATTCCCCGTGGTGGTAAACGTCTAGGTGATATTCTAAATGAATCTGCTACAGGCAATCCTGATGACCCTGTTTTGATTGTTGATGATGTATATACAACAGGCACTAGTTTCAGAGAATATATTGAAGAGAATTATCCTGATGATAATGTCATTTGTTGGGTTGTGTTTGCTCGCAATAAAATCTACAAGAGACATATCAAAGCATTATTTCAAATGCCATCTAAGCCTGAATAATGACAGATTTAGTAGTTAGACAGAAAAACTATTCCGCATTAGAAATTCAGTGTGAACCTCATGTAGCAAATGAATTGAATGATTTCTTCTCGTTTGAAACACCGGGATACAAATACATGCCATCCTACAAGAACGGTAGATGGGATGGTAAAACACGTTTGTTTAATGTTCGTAATAATGAACTGCCTGTAGGTCTATGGGAGTATCTGTCTGATTTTATTAAACCAAGAAACTATACACTTGGTGTGGAGTATGATAATCAGTATGGTACACCTGATGGAAAACTAGCAGTTAGACCCAAAGATGTTTATGATTTTATTCAGAAACTGAACTTACCTTTTGAAGTGAGGGACTATCAGTTTGATGCTATCTGTCAGGCACTACAGTCCAGACGTGCTATTCTACTGTCACCTACAGGTTCTGGCAAGTCACTAATTATCTATGTTTTGATGATGTGGTATCTAGAACATTATAACAAACGGTTGCTTATTGTTGTTCCCACTACTGGTCTTGTTCAGCAGATGTTCTCTGACTTTGAAAACTATGGGCTTGAAGCAGGTGAAGTCTGTCACAGAATCTATTCTGGTATGCCTAAGCACGATATTAAACAACGTGTATTCATTTCTACATGGCAGTCAATCTATAAACTACCTAGTGGTTGGTTTGAACAGTTTGGTTGTATCTTTGGTGATGAAGTGCATAACTTCAAAGCAAAATCATTATCTGGTATTATGAACAAATCTAGAGAAGCAGAGTTTCGTATTGGATTGACAGGAACGTTAGATGGGACGCAATGTCACAAACTTGTGCTAGAAGGTCTATTTGGTCGTGTTCGTAAAGTAACCACGACAAAAAAACTTATGGATAATGATACACTTGCAGAACTAAAGATTAATATCCTTGCTCTAAAGTATCCTCCTGAAGTTTGCCGTGATATTATAAATACTAAAGATTACCATTATGAAATTGACTACCTTGTTAGTAATATCAAACGTAATAGACTCATTCAAAATCTAGCATTAGATCAGGAAGGCAATACTCTTGTTCTATTTCAGTATGTAGAAAAGCATGGTAAAGTTATCTATGACTTAATCAAGGATAAAGCACATGAACGGCGTAAGGTTTTCTTCGTATCAGGTGAAGTTGATGCTGAAGTCAGAGAAGAAATACGGGGCATTGTTGAACAACAGAAAAATGCTATCATTGTGGCTAGCCTTGGTACGTTCTCCACGGGTGTAAATATTCGCAATCTTCATAATATTATTTTTGCATCTCCATCTAAATCACAAGTAAAAGTATTACAGTCTATCGGTCGTGGACTTAGAAAGTCTGAAGATGGTAGACCTACAGTGCTTTATGATTTGATGGATGATATGCATTATAGACAGAAAAAGAACTACACACTCTTACATGGTCTGGAAAGAATGAGGATATATAAGAAAGAAGATTTCTCTTTTGAAATACACGAAATCAAAATGTAGATATGTATAATATGTTTTATATATACGCATATTTGCGCAAAGACGGCACACCTTACTATATTGGTAAGGGTAAAGACAATCGAGCATTCTCTAATACTGGTAGAGCTTTCAGGCGACCAAAAGATGAAAATCGTATTGTTATAATGGAATCAAACTTGACTGAGTTAGGTGCTTTCGCATTAGAGAGAAGATATATAGAATGGTATGGTCGTAAAGATTTAGAAACTGGCACCCTACACAATCGCACGGATGGTGGTGACGGTATACACGGATACAAACACTCACCTGAGTCCATAAAAAAGATGAGTGAAGCACATAAGGGCAAAAAGCTTTCTGAAGAGCATAAAAGAAAAGTGAGTGATGCTCTTAGTGGTAGAAAGCTTTCTGAAGAACATAAAAGAAAAATGAGTGAGTTACGCAAGGGTAAAAAGCTTTCTGAAGAGCATAAAAGAAAAGTGAGTGATGCTCTTAGTGGTAGAAAGCTTTCAGAAGAGCATAAAAGAAAAGTGAGTGATGCTCTTAGTGGTAGAAAGCTTTCTGAAGAACATAAAAGAAAAATGAGTGCTGCTCAAAAGGGATTCAAACAAGAAATCGTAACTTGCCCTTATTGTCAAAAAACTGGTGGGAAAAACATTATGATGAGGTGGCATTATGAAAACTGTAAACAAAAAAGAACTTAGAGAAAAAAGCAACTGATCATATAAACTTTCTCTTAGCAAGAGGCTATATAGATGAGAGTCAAAGAGATATAATGATAAAAAGATACTACGATCAGTTACTGAAGGATAATGGTTATGTCGGAACTTGATGATTATGGTGAAGAATTTGAGGATGATCGTCCACGGGTATTCAAACTGATTACCGGAGAAGAGATTGTTACAACTGTCATTAGAACAGATGATACTTTCTTTGTAATAGAAGTTCCTTTAGAGATTAGATACAATTCTGTTAAGCAATCTTTGTTTCTAACCAAATGGATGTTTGGTGCTGACTACTCTAAGGTAATGACCTTGGCAGGTGCTTCTATTGTTTCTGTTTCTACACCTGAAGATATTGTATCAGAAAACTATGCTGAATACAGGAAACAATTAATTGAAAGTATGTTAGAAGAAAAAGAAGAAGAATCTAAAGAAGAATATGCTCAGATAAATATTGAGGCTGATGAAGATACACCGACTCTACATTAATGTATATTCCCCCGGGCCCCAAAACCAATAGGATTATATACCAATTTTTATAATTTGTCAAGCAAAAAAATAACTTGACAGATGAATATATTTTTAGTATAATGTTTAGATTATTAAACCATTTAAGGTATTATGTATGAAACGTAAAGACAGCAATTACATTAACAATAAAGAATTTTCACAGGCAGTCTTTACATATGTAGAAGAATGTAATGAATGTAAAAAGAAAGGTATTGAAGTTCCTGTTGTACCTAACTATGTTGCTCTTGGGTTTCAACAAATTGCTGAAGGGTTATCACACAGACCTAACTTCATTTCCTATTCATATAGAGACGAAATGGTAATGGATGCTGTAGAGAATTGTCTAAAAGCAATTCGTAACTATAATATTGAGGCTGCTACCCGCACAGGTAATCCTAATGCTTTTGCATATTTTACACAAATCTCCTACTATGCTTTCTTGCGTCGTATTGCCAAAGAAAAGAAACAGCAAGAAATTAAAGATATTTACTTTGAAAATTCCTTTGCGGCTGACTTGATTGAAGGATCATCTAATCAAGATGAAACCTCACGCCATATCACTCATGCTGCTATTGAATCTGCAAAAATGAAGATGAATGAAAATAAAGAGTTGACAGATGACGAATATATTGCTATGCTAGAGGATAGTTTACCTAAAAAACGTATTCGCAAAACTAACGACTCTGATATAACGGAATTCCTATAATATGAAAATTGCTCTACTGAACGATACCCATTGCGGCATTCGTAACTCTGGTGATATCTTTCTTGATAATGCTGCTAAATTTTATGATGAAGTGTTCTTTCCTTATGTGAAAGAGCATAATATCAAGCAGATTGTTCATTTAGGAGACTACTATGACAACCGTAAAGCAATCAATATCAAAGCTTTACACCACAATAGAAAGCACTTTCTTGAGCCTATGCGAGAATTGGGAATTAGAATGGATATTATTCCCGGTAATCATGATACTTATTATAAAGATACCAATAATCCAAACTCTCTCAAGGAGCTACTCGGGTTCTTTATCAATGAAGTTGCAATCATTGAAAAAGCCAAAGTATTGACATATGATAACCTCAAGTTTGCCTTGGTGCCTTGGATAAATAAAAGTAACTATGAAGAAACTATGGATTTTGTCCGTAACTGTAAGGCGGATATTTTAGGTGGTCACCTTGAACTAAGTGGGTTTGATATGATGCGTGGCCTTAAAAATGAACACGGGATGGACCCTTCCCCATTTAAAAGGTTTGATATGGTTTTTTCTGGTCACTACCATACAAAATCTAATATTGATAATATTCATTATCTTGGCACTCAACTAGAATTCTTCTGGTCTGATGCTGGTGATAAGAAGCATTTTCATGTTTTAGATACAGAAACCCGTGAGCTATCAGCAATTCACAACCCACATACTCTCTTCAAAAAAATTGTTTACAATGATGAAAAATACGAGTATAATAGTGTTCAGAATTTGAAAGATAAGTTTGTAAAAGTAGTTGTGGTAAAGAAAACTAATCCTAAGATGTTTGAAGACTTTATTGATATGATTCAAGAGCAAGACATTCATGAACTGAAGATTGCTGAGAACTTTGATGATGTTTTGTCTGATGTTGATGATGCTAAGATTTCTTTAGAAGACACCACAACACTGCTAGATAGTTATGTAGATGCTATTAGAACTGATCTAAGTAAAGATAGATTGAAAACTGATATGCGAAATCTCTACAATCAAGCGCAGACATTGGAATTAGTATGAAGAGATATTCTCTTAAAGGATTTATTGAGGTAGTTGAAAGAGCAGACATTATCTATGGTCAGGTAACACTTAATGCAGCAGATAGAGTTACTGCTCGTATTAAAAAGAAAACTCTTTTAGCAAGTCTCAAAGCAATTAGGAAACCTTCTCTTTATCAGGAAGAAATTGGATACTATGGTGATTTTCAATTTGATCATAAAGGCCGCAAGATACTAAAGGTACTATGATGGAAATAAAAAATTTTTTAGATAATGATATTTTTTCAGAATTTTTTAAAATTGCATATATAATCGATTCATCTTCAACTCTTCCGTGTTTAAAAAACAACTGGTATTACACTAGTGATGGTAAACGTGGAAATATCACAAGATTTTACACAGTAACTAAAGAAAGTGATAATGTTCTAGAGCAAGAGTTTCACCCTGAATTTGAAAAAGATATTCAAGAACAAATATATTTTTGTTTAAAAAAGGTTTTAGAAAATTATTCTGACAAGATAGAACAAGCTGGAAAATCTATGGTTGGTAAAAATTTTGATATAGGGGAAACTAAAATTGAATTCCAATACACAGATACTCTTAAATCTCACCGTCCACATAAACATGATGAAGATTTAAATGGCACGATTTATGTCTATCCAAAAGAGGCAAAAGGTACAATATTTTTTGAAATGGACCATGAACATATTATCCCTTGGGAAATGAATAAATGTTGTTTTCATACAAAAAACATTTTACACACTTTCGAAAATGATTCGGAATATAATAAAAGATTTACTATAAACTTTTTTGTGAATAAAAAGGTGCTATAATGACAGAAGATATTTTTGACTTTGGTTTTACCGCAGTTTCAGAAGAAGAATTAGAAGTTGTTCAAAAGACTGCTGCAAGCGCAGAAGAAGCTGCTGCTACAGCAACGTCTTATGAAGACAAACTAAACAAACTCTACAATGCCATCCTCCCACTTCTCTCTAACCTCAAACTTAACCCTGAAAAGGATTATATCTATTGGCCTAATCGCACAGCAAAAGTTGAACAATTTGAAGATATGATTGCTAATATTATCAAATAAAACTATGCGGGTATAGTATAATGGTATTATAGAAGCCTTCCAAGCTTATGATAGGAGTTCGATTCTCCTTACCCGCTCCACTCTAACCCCTTCACCTGTAGGTATAATAACCTACTAAAAAGGAAAAATAATATGGACTATATTTCAATCTGGATGGTCGTAGGTTTTCTACTTGCATCCTACTCAGTAATCGCCAACGATTCTGTTCAGACGCTAGGAACATGGATCGCTTCAAATCAAAAAACAAACCGATTAATTATGTGGGGTGCAGCGTCAGCAGTCCTACTCTTTACTATCTGGTTCGGCTGGTACAGCAATGGGGGGGATATCTCCTACGGTCGACTCAACAAAATTCCTTTTCAGGAAATTCAATGGTATCATGCACTCGCTCCGGCAGTACTTCTTGTACTGACTAGGTTCGGTGTTCCTGTATCTACTTCATTCCTTGTACTGTCTGCATTTGCTTCAACGTTCATCTTGGAGAAAATGCTGGTTAAGTCTATTATGGGATATGCCATTGCTGCTGTATCCGCATACGGTATCTGGTTTATCATTAGTAAACTGTTAGACGAATCAGAACCTGTAAAAGATAATCATCGAAAATATTGGGTGGTTGCTCAGTGGGTAACTACAGGATTCCTCTGGTATACATGGCTCAGTCATGATATGGCAAATATTGCTGTGTTCCTACCACGGGTAGTCCCTATTGAAATGATGTTCGCAATCTCTATCATCTTTGTAGCTGGTCTATATTGGATGTTTAGAGAGAACGGCGGACGAATTCAGAACGTTGTTATTAGTAAGCATAATACACGTTATGTTCGTTCCGCTACTATTATTGATTTGTTTTACTTCCTGATCCTCTGGATTTTCAAAGAAGTAAACGATATTCCAATGTCCACAACTTGGGTGTTCATTGGTCTCCTAACAGGACGTGAGTTGGCTATTGCTACATTCACTCAGAAGCGTAAGTTCAAGACAGTCTTCCCGCTTGTCGGTAAAGACTTCTTTAAGATGATGATTGGACTCGCCGCCTCTGTTGTGATTGTGGTTCTTATCCACTCATTCTTGCAACCTCAATAGAGGTACATCTGAAGGGGGAGTGTAAAAATTCCCTCTTTTTATTTTAAATATACTAAACAAGGAAACTGCAAACCATGCTAAAGAAAATCTTTGCATCCCTCACCCTCTCTATTGCAACTGCAACTGCTGCATTTGCTGAAACCAAAGTAGGGTTCATCTATGTAGGTCCGATTGGAGACCTTGGATGGACTTACCGACATGATGTTGGTCGTCTTGCTGTAGAAGAAGCCTATGGTGCAGACGTGTCTACTACCTATCTGGAAATGGTCCCAGAAGGACCAGAAGCAGTTGAAGCCATTACACAACTGGCAGAAACTGGACACGATATTATTTTCACTACCTCTTTTGGTTACATGGACGCAACGAATGAAGTTGCTGCTAACTACCCAGACGTGGCTTTCGAGCATGCTACTGGTTATGTCCGTGATACTGATAACATGGCAACCTTCTCCGCACGATTCTATGAAGGTCGTGTAGTTCAAGGTTTCATTGCTGCTAATATGACTGAATCTAATAAGATTGGTTATATTGCATCTTTCCCTATTCCAGAAGTAGTGCGTGGTATTAACGCATTTATGCTGGAAGCACAGAAGCACAATCCAGATATTGAAGTAGAAATTATTTGGCTCTACACTTGGTTTGACCCTGCAAAAGAAGCAGCAGCCGCACAAGCATTGATTGATGAAGGTGCAGATATTATCGTACAGCATACTGACTCACCTGCACCTGTGCAGATTGCAGAAAAGAATGGCGTCTATGCATTTGGTCAGGCTTCGAATATGTCTCGGTTTGGTCCTAATGCGCACCTCGTTTCTATTGTAGATGATTGGGATACTTACTATGTTGATCGTGTAGGTGAAGTAATGAACGGCACTTGGACTGGTGGTGATACTTGGTGGGGTTTCACTAAAGACGGTAAAGGTGGTGAAGTCGGCATGGTTGCACTTGAAAGTTACAACACAGCCGCAATGGGTGCAGGTCTTGTGCAGCAAGCACAGGTACTTGAAGCATCATTGGCAAATGGTGATCGACATGCATTCCCATGTGAAGGTCTGTTGAAGCAAGATGGTTCTGTTCCTGATGAGTGTGCTGCTGGTGCAGAACATTTGGATGACTGGCCAACTCTGCTGTCTATGGATTGGTATGTAGAAGGTATTGAAGCATCACTGCCGAACTAACCAATTTGTATGTTGTCATCCATTATGATGACAAAGACTGGTGGGCGCCTCCTACAACGGTGTCCACCAGACTGCCTTACTATGAGGCAATGGATGAATATGATAGACTACAAAAGAATAGTGACCCAAATGACACATATCAGGTATTCATGGTAGATTGTAAAATAATTGGAAAAAAGTAGTTGACATACCTTTCAGACTATGCAACTATAAAGCATAACCTCTTCACTGAAAGGAAAACAAAATGACCAACATTCGTTATCCACACTACCTTGTTGAAGTCTTCAACAAAGCAGGTGAAGTGATTCATACAGAATATGAATACTCAGGTCATGCAGCATCAGATGAAGCGATGTATTACCGAAACAAGTATTGGGATAAGGTTGAGATTATCGTCTCCTACATTGCGAAAGAAGAGAAGTGACATAAATGCAACACCCCCTAGAGAAATGCCTTTAGGGGGTTGTTTTTTTCTCAATAATGATTACATTAATAATGTAAGAGAAAAAAGGAATGAACTTATGAAAATGACCGAGAATGTATTCAACCAACTGTCGCAAGACTTTCACACTATTCTTACTGAATACTTCCGTTGTTCCATATCAGACGATCCTAAAGAAGCAATGCTAGATGCTTGGGTAGTTTTCAAGGAAGTATGGCAAC
>Ga0098050_1000026_pt1 | contig 64892 bp, 64 predicted proteins | sample 14_taG_FD_77070 | JGI IMG/M metagenome (GOLD analysis project Ga0098050, IMG submission 77070) | Marine viral communities from the Subarctic Pacific Ocean - 14_ETSP_OMZ_AT15311 metaG | ecosystem: Environmental > Aquatic > Marine > Oceanic | place: Pacific Ocean | collected 2015-01-18
AACGTGAAGACGGCGGTATTGTCTTCTACACGGGTCTAAACTCTAACGGTGACCTCTATATTGGTAATCGTAAGATCAACGCTATTACAGGCGAAGAGACGTTCCTTGAGCAGGCAGTTCTTGAGGACAGTGGTGATGACGATGAAGGAATCGGCGCACTAGTTACTACTTTCGACACAGCAGTTACTTTCAATGATAAGGTAACCATCGAAGGTGATACGTTCCTCAACAATCCTGTTACGATTAACGTCGATCCTCTAGAAGGCGATGCACTTCGTATTCTATCTCTGGTTGACACTGGTGATGATCCTACACAAGACAGATCTTCCTTCAGAGATACAAGAGATGGTGACATTATTCTCACCAAGAACCAGATTGAAGCTGCGGTTTACAAGTTCAACCCACGCGGTAATGTAAATGATCCTGGTCAAGTTTACACCTGGAGAACACATTACACTGGTGGTCTTCCTTCTAATGCTTCTCCTGATAACACTGGTCTTCTATCTGCTGGTCAAGGTGGAACTGCTTTCTATACTCTACAGAGTATTACTTATGGATCTTCTATCCTACCTGCAGCTGGTGATGTTCTGTACAAGGGTCTAGAAGTTGGTAGTAGCGGTTCAATGGGTTGGGTTTACTCCAACTTCTTCACCGAACTAGGTGATCTACAGATCTTCTCTATTACCTCTAACAACACCGCAGAACTTACAATCACATGGGCTGCTGGTCTAGACAACAACGGTCTAGGAATTAGAGTTGGTGAAAATCTACGTATCTCTAACTTCAGTAACTCGTTCTTGAATGGTACATGGGCAGTTCTTGCTGGTGGATTCTCTGGAACAGGTAACACTTGTACAATCAGAATCTTCAATGAGATTGCACAGAACACCTATGCATGGGCAGATGAAGGTCCTGGTGCGAAGATGGAAATCTCCAAGTCCAGATGGAAGGAGACTGGTATCATTGGTGCTGAAGCACTTCGCACAAGAACTGAAGTACCTGGTGATTATAGACTGGGTATCAACACCATCGGCAGAATGGCGAAGGAAGGTGTACTCACAGCTTCTGTAAGTGCTGAAACAGATCCAAGATCTAACTTGGATGTTGTTGGTAACGCATTCATCAGCGGTAAGAATTTAGTATCCTATGATGCTGTTGGTGCAGTAACTGCAAACAACTACCTAGCAGAACCTTCTGTTGGTAAGACATACTTTGCACTCACTAATGCATTCTTGGTTGGTGGTGACAGTTCTGATCCTGATGACTTTGCTACTCTTCGTGTTGCAACTTCTGATCTAGCAGTTGCTGATCAATCTTCAACATATAGAGTGGGTGGTCGCGTTGGTATTAACACCAGCATTGGACTGGATGCATCTACTGAACTTGATAAGAACTTCGTTGTAATCGGTGATTCCAGATTTACTGGAAATGTACAGATTCAGGATGACTTGAGTGTAGATGGTGGAGACATTAACTCTACTTCAGAAACATTCAGGTTCCTAACTGATAACGTTGACTTCCTGATTGCTGCAAGTGATACCGAATCGTTTAACATCGGTAACAACACCACAAGTGATCAACTCATCAACATTGGTAACAATGTTTCTGATGCTTCTTCTCACACATTGAGAGTTGGTGCTAACGCTGGTGTCACTACATTTGAAGTTCATAAGCGTTCTACTAACGCATTTGTTGATATCGCATCAGTAGAGGATGTAGTAGGTTCTGCATGTTCGATCAAGATTGGTGGTGCTGCTCCTAACCTGAACTCCCAAACCTTAATTGGTACGTATCAGACTAAATTGAATGGTACTCTGGAAGTTGGTGCTTTCGCTGGTACATCTACCACTAGAATCTTCACCACTGCAGCTACACTGAATATTGGTGACGGACAGAACACTACAAAAGTTACTATTGGTGCTAACTCTTCTACGGTAGACATCGCAGCACTTGGTGGTCGCACCACGATTAGAAACTCGCTACTCGTTCAGGGTAGCACCACATCCAACTCCACCATTAAATTGTCTGGTGGTCTGAATGCTGGTATCATTGCAATTGATAGAGCAAGATTCGGCACCTCTCCATCAGAGCACATCGTTGGATCTCTCGACAATCCTAACATCACGTTCCTCAAGTATATCCAGCTTGGTAGACAAATTGATACCGCTGGTGTTGGACCTTGGGGTGGTGATCAGTACCTCCTATCTGGTGGTCAGATTGCTGCAATTGACAACATTACTCCAGAATCGAGTGCAACATGGGTTGCTAACGAGACCTATTCGTTCATCACACCTACTGGTGGTACAGGTAGCGGTGCTCTGTTTACTGTTCAGGTTCTATCTAACGGTACAGCAGACATCAGTCTAGTATCTCCTGGTTCTGGTTACTCTGACAACGATCTACTGACTATTGAAGCATCGAAACTGGGTAACTCTGGTGGTGCTGATCTATCGTTCAGAGTTAATGGAACTAATGATTCTGGTAACGTATACTTACTACCTATCACTAAACCATCTGTCAATGATTTCCAGATTGGTGATCTACTGTTTATCGAGAGAGCAGTAGAAGTAACTGGACAGGATACAAACATCTCTCCTGTTGGTGAGGAATACAGTGAACTTCTTGAGGTTGCTGGTCTTACCAATATCACTGACCCTGCTGATCCTCTTGGTTTCAGAATCTTGGTTACTCGTGCTAAAGATGGCACGACTGCAAGACAGGATCACCCAGATAATGTAATCATCTCCAAGTTTGATAAGCAACTCAATGCTTCGTTTATCACTGGATTTGACTTTGATAACAATGGAACTCTAGATCCTACATCTAGTGTCACGATTAACGATACTGCCGTCCTAACAATCGTTGCTGATGGTACTGATATCGTTACTATCAATTGGAATAACGAGACTAACACTAGTGTTGGTGCTGATTACGGTGAGTTTATTACAATCGCTGGATCGAACATTGTTGGTCTGAATGGTACGTGGCCAATTCAAGGTGGTATCAGTGGTCCTGCATCTAGTCTAGAGATCAAGACAAGTCAGTATGTTTCAACAGGAACTTACGTATGGTCTGATCAAGCTGCAGCAGCTGAAGTTAAGATTAATAGTGGTGCTGGTCTACTAGCAGATTCTGCATCTGTTAGAATCGGCGTTGCAGAATTTGGTGGTGTTCTAACTACCAGCGATTACCTGCTCCTATCTGATTCTGAAATCGTTAAGGTTGATGCTTTGGTATCCACTGACATTCAGTCTCTGGTTGTCACTGACGGTGGTGATCCTGAAGTCGAAGTATTTAAGGTTGAGTCTACAACTGGTAATACCTTCGTTGGTAACACACTATCAGTTGGACAAGGATTTAATAAGTTCGTTGTTGATGGTGGAACTGGCGATACCGTAACTCAAGGAAAACTAACCACTAACAATGATCTAACCGTAAGAGGATCTGTTGTAGAACTTACCCAGTTCTTCACCTTAACCAACGGTGGTTCATCTGGTACTGCTGAAAGAAACACACTTCGTGTTGATACTGCAACTGGTGATCTAGAAATCTATGGTGGTGACTTCAATATCTTCGGACCTGATGGCACTACACCACGTCTACAGTTCAACAATTCTTCAGGTGACTTTACTACCTTCGGTTCATTCTCTGCTTTGGGAACTGGAACATCTGTATTTGGTGGTAGTATCCTGGCTGCTGGTGATCTTACTGTTAACGGTGGTGATCTAACGGTCAACTCTGGTGGCAATGAAGTCTTCGGTGTTGATGAAGATGGCGCTGTTACTGTCGCTGGTATCTCCAATTACTTCTCACAAACTGGTGGTCGTAAGTGGGTCTATAGCGATTCGTTTGATGTTGATGCAGAAGCAAATACAAACTACTTCCTCAATATCTCTCAAAATACGGTCGTTAAATTGCCTTCAGGAGCTTTGATTGGTGACATGATTAGAATCGTCGATATCGGCGGTCTACTTACTTACAACCTCTCGCTGGTTGTAAGAGCACCGTCTACGATTAAAGTTCAAAATGCATCTGATAATACAGGCACTACTCTACTAACGGGTAATACTGCTGACCTAAATGGTTATGATGGTGGAGAACTAGTTGTTCAAACACCTAACGCTGGATTCGCACTAGTATTTGCTGGTACAACTGATCCAGATGGTAATACCGCAGTTCCTATCGGAAAAGACGGATGGTTCTTAATCGAGGTTTGATTTAATGTTCTACCAGGAGTCAAAAACAGCAAGAGCGGCAGTGGTTGGCACCATTATGCCATGGACGGGGGGATTATCAAACATCCCCCCTGGATGGGTGCTATGTAGTGGTGGTGTTGTAGATGCTGCAGATTATCCATTGCTTACACAAGCAGTTGGTAATACATATGATGCTTTAGGTGGAGCTATTACAGGAAATTTTCCAAATTATACTGGAACAATTAAACTTCCTGATTTGAATGAAAAAGCTTTGATGGATATTGAAACTTCTTACTTTGCTCCCAGAGTATCTGGTGGCACTGGTAGGGATGCAGATATAGATCCCGATGCGCTTACTATTATGTCACCAATTATCGGTGACAATGAGGATAATGGTGTTACCACTATCTTTACAAATGTCACCATCGATGTTATCTTTAATATCAATGCAGATGACAGAACTGGATACCAAGGAAAAATTACAGGCAACACAAAAGAAGATGGAGAAGGTGTTGCTACAGTTTATACTGGTCCTAGAAAATTAGGAAGAAAGCACGTTAAGAGACATAATCACCCAGGAACATATCCAACGTTAGAAATTCAGAATCCACAACGTCCTGGAGAGGGTGTTGCTGGTTATGAAAATATTGCATACACTTTATATCACTCGCACGTTGATAATGAGGGTGGTGGACAGACTGGTGATACTTACTACTTTGGTTGGTCTGATGATTCCGCTGGTGATGGTTCGACAAGTAATGTTAATGCTGCACCTGGTCTAGCAGCTGGTAATGTAACTGGTAGTACAACTCCAGCAGGAGCAGAACTTGATTATATGTTTACTTGGCCAGCAGCTGGTGCTACGCAACCATCTGGATATAATGGAGGATCACAGGGTGTTGTTGTGGCACACGTTCAATCGGAGAATCCTCCCGTTAACCTAAAACCCCTGATCGTAACAGGATCCCCAATTTCGAGTCAATTTGCTGTAACTAATTTAAGACCTGAAGGACCATTTTTGGATGCTGGTAGAGCGGTTCCAGCTGCAGCTCGGGGTGGTAGTTTTAATATTCCTGGTGGTGTTAAGAACTACTATGATTCTTCAAATCAAACCGCATCACAAATTCGCAATACGATGATGAGTCATGCTGGAACATCATTTACTACCACTGATCCTGGTGGTGATTTCATTGAAGCACATGATCATGGTGAGTTTGATGTGGTATTTAACTCTAGTGGATTGAGACCTGCATCTAGTATTATCACTGACGTTAACTTACCTGGTACAGTGAATCTAGATAATACACAGAATGAGAGAGCATTGCAAATAGACATGAACATCTCACAACCAACACTTTCCTGTATATACATCATCAGAGCATACTAAAATGGCAAAGTCAATATCTACTAATTATGCTAGGCAGAAAGCGCATTGGGGTGGTGTTCCTGGAACTATTCAGATGCATACTGTTTATGGAATGGGATTCAATAATGATCCTAGTACAGCAGTATTCAAAGATAATATGCCTGGTGGATTTTTGAGATGTGATGGATCTATTTTAAATGCAAAAGATTATCTTCTACTGTCTAGAATTTTGGGTGTAGGAACTGAATGTAGATTTGCAAAAGAAAATGCAATTCTACGTGATCCAGATACTGACACAGGAGATCTTGGATCATTTCAGATACCTGACCTAGGATCTAAAGTTATCATCGGTGGTAGAGGATCTGGTGAGTATCGTGATACAACAATGGAGAACAAGCCTAACCAGAATAAGGTTGGTGTTGAAGTATCTCCACAGACACCTCTTGGCGAGAGACTATTTGTAAATTATGTCTCTAATACTGGTGATGGCATGAAACTTACTGCCCAATCATCTATTCCTTTTAGAGGTAATATCAAGTACACCATGGACTCTTATGTTTCGCCAGAGATTCTTTCTATTGAACAGTTTCAAGCACATCAACATGATGCTGACTCACATATTCTAAACACCACAGCGTCTCAATATCGTATTGATGGTGATGGATTGACTGGTGACTCTGATACAGCATTTAGTGCAAACGTAGAAGCAGAAAATATTTTGGATGAAACTCAACCAAACGTTCAAAGAGGTTCGGCTAGTCACGATCACAGAATTTCAAAACCTTTTACTTATGCTCAAAACTTCAGTTATTCATTCCCTGCTGCTAATATTCCACTAGATGATATGGAATCGTACATCGATGTTGACACAACTAATTTAGAAGTATTGAACCAGGTTGTAACTCCTTTCATTATGGTACATTACATTATCAAGTTCTGATATGGCTCAATACAACAGTCAATATACTTACAGTAGTAGCTTGAGGTTAAGAGCTGATGTAAAATACGTCCAGTATATTACTGTTGCAGGTGGTGGCGGTGGTGCTCGCCCTGGACCAGGTTATGGTAGAGTTCCTCAAAATGGTGGTGATACCAGACTCAACACAACAGGATTGTGGTCTCAAGGTGGTAGAGCTGGTGAACTAAATCGTGGTGGTTATGGTGGATATGGAAATTATGCCTATGGTAGAAGTGGTCAAATTAACAATTCTGGTGGTGAGTTTTTGCGTGCTGCGTCTGGTTATGGACCATATGGATTTGGTGGTGCAGGACAGTGGCGTGGTCCTCCAAACTCTGGTGGCGGCGGTGGCGGCGGTGCGTCACTAGCAACATATTATCGAGGATCAAATGGTGCTGTTGGTGGTCAAAACGTAGGTTGGACTATCGGACAGGGTGGAGTACAGGGTGGTACTGGTAATAGAAGAAGAGGTTATGTTGGTGGCATTTATATCAATCAAACCACTTATGATAGACCTGCTGCTAGTATAAGTGCTAATCCTTCTTCTATCATTTTAGGCAGCTCCACTACATTAACCTGGAGTACATCTGGTGACATTGATACTGTCAACATTAGTGGAATAGGTAATGTAGGTACGAGTGGATCTTTATCTATTAGTCCATCAGGATCAGGAAGCTGGACAGTTAATGCAATTAATCCAGCATATACGACACAAGATACAGTTACAGTTACTGTACTGATTCCACCAGTGGTTACTATGTCTTTTGACAATGACACTATTGTCTTGGGGGAGAGTGCTACTTTGACATGGACTACTACTGGTGATGCTGACACAATGTCTATTGATAATGGAATTGGTGTTACTAACCTAAATGGTTATCAAACAGTTACGCCAACACAAAGTATAGTTTATACAGGAACTGCTACTGGTCTTGGTGGGACAGGTAGTGATACTGCTGTGTTAACAGTATTGCCACCACCAACATTGAGTGTTTCTGGTCCAATTGTTGTTGACTATTTGGATGATATGCCTTTTAGCATAAGTGCTACAAATGTGCCTGGTGGTATTAGTTTTACTACTGCATATGTCAATACAAATGGTACTCAAGAGCAGGAAGCTTCAGTAACTATTCCAGGTAGTAATGGTGATCTTGTTGATCTTACAGATTATGCATATACTCCTGCATATGATAATTTTGGTCCAACATCAGTAACATTTTTGTTTACTGCCAATGGATACGGTGGGTTGGTTGCATATGAGCAAGTAGTTATTCCTGTCAATATCGACCAGACACCAGATGCGATTGATATCCCTTCAACCGAAGACAAATTAAGAGATGAAATTCCAGTCATCACTCCTAATGTAGAAGTTACTAGTGAACAAATTGTTGTTGATGATATAGATATTCCTGTAGAAATTAAATCAGACTATCCTATTCAAGTGGAAATCGAGAATGGTGATGTTTGGTATGATGTGAGACAAATCTGATGCCTACAATAAACATATCAACTGCAAGAAACGCTGGTGATAATAACTACCTGTATGGTATGCCTGGTGGAACTCTTGGACCTAATCCTACTAACAGATCTGTCTACGTAGGGTGGAATCAAACTTTTAACCTGTCTGCTAGTGGTAGTGGTCCTGGTTATGTTGCGATGAGGAGATTAAATTCCAGAACTTTGGGTCTAGATGACAGACAAGGAGCTGGATCTGATAATGACTACAATGATATGCTCGTATATGTTAGTGATGGGGAGTTCATCAATAACAGTCAGTATCGTAGTCCTATACCTGTGTATGGTTGTACAAATAGTTCTGCAATTAATTACAATCCATCTGCACAAGTGGATGATGGATCTTGTGTTATTGTAAACCCAACACTATATTTTACTTCTAGTAATAATCCACTTATCAGGGGTCAAAGCACTAATGTATCGTGGTCTACTTCTTATGGACAATACATGCAAAGTGCAACAGTAACTGGTATTGGTAATGTAAGCACTTCTGGTAGTAGTAATATACAACCCCAGAGTTCTGGCACATATACATTCACAGTAGCATGGAATGGGGGAAGTAGATCATCGAGCTTCTATCAGACTGTTTATATACCGCCACAAATTACAGCATATTTCCAAACAGATACTATTGTTCTTGGAGGAAATACTAGATTATACTGGTCAACTAGTGGTGATGCTAGCACTATGACTATCAGCCCTAGTATCGGGGCGACATTGTTGAATAGTAATAGCATAGTACAACCAACAGTGACAACCACATATACGCTTACTGCTAATGGCGTTGCTGGATCTACTAGTACACAACTTACTTTAACAGTAATTCAACCACCATCACTAGAAGTTAGTGGTCCAATTGTAGTACCATATGGTCAGGAAACTATTAATTTTTCTTACGAAGTAACAAATGCAAACAGTGTAGATGTAGAGGTTATACAGAGAGATTTAGATGGTAGTGATACTACATATAATTTCACTACTCCTACTGATGCATCTTTATATGAATATGCTCCAGTCTGGGGAAATCGTGGACCCATGGCAATTATTGTTACTATGACTGCCAATGGACAAGGAGGATTGATAAGGATTAGGCAAGTTACTGTTCCTATTAACATTGACCAGACACCAGATGCTATCGATATTCCCTCAATTGAAGATAAGTTGAGAGATGAGCAGCCAGTTATCACCCCTAATATCGAGGTTACTAGTGAACAGATTGTTGTTGATGATATAGATATTCCTGTAGAAGTTAAATCTAATTTTCCTGTTCAGGTTGAGATCAATAATTCTAATGTCTGGTACAACATAAGAGAGTTATGACTGTAAGTTTTAGTAAATTTAGTCCTGGAACTATTTCTTGGACGGTCCCAGCATATGCTACTAATGTAACCTTTACAGTGGCTGCAGCAAGTGGTGGAGGATCTCAAGCACCAACATGGAATCATTCGCGTGGTGGTTTTGGTAGGGCAGGTAATTTTACTATTGCAACAAGACCTTATTCATATACTTTAACTTTCTATCTTGGTAGTCAAGGTGCTAAAGGATACGGACCAGCTAATCCTGGTGGATCTGGTGGTAGTTCTCCATTAGCAGGTGGCGGTAGGGGTCATCGTTCTGGTGGTGGCGGAGGCGGAGCTTCTGGCGTTTATGATAGTGGATTAGGAAGATACATCGCATGGTGCGGTGGTGGTGGCGGTGCTGGTAAACAGAACAACAATACTGGTGTTGGTGGATATTATTCTGCTGGTCGTGGTATTGGTGGTGGAGGTACTAGTAGTTCTCCGAGTTGGAGAACGGGTGGAACTGCCCCTGCTGGTCACCGTGGCGGTGGTGGCGGTGGATCAACTTCTGGCGGTGCTGGTGGCATGGGTGGTGCAACAACCAGTAATGGATATGCTGGCATTGGAGGCAACTCTGGATGGTATAATAATGGAGATATTGGTTGGATTACTAATAGTGGATACGGTAATAATGGTAATGGATATGGTGTGTTATCATATACAAATCCACCACCAACGATTAGTGTATTTACGATCAGTCCTTCTACACTAATTCTTGGAAATTCTTTTCAGATGCAGTGGAATGTTACTGGTCAAGTTTCGAGTGTAAATATTACTCCAGCGCCTGGATCATCATCTACTTCTGGTAGTGGTACATTCACTCCCTCTCAAGATACAACTTATACATTAACTGCAAGTGGACCTGGTGGAACAGTAGCACAAAGTATTCCTGTTGATGTCAAAATACCACCAGAAATTATATTATCAGTAGATAAACCCCAGATTACAGTTGGAGATAGTGTTGAGTTATCGTGGGTAACTACTGGCGATGCTAATACTGTTAATATCAATCCTGGAGTTGGATCGACTAATCTTGTTTCAAGTATAACACTACAACCTACACAAACTACAACATATACGGCAGTTGCTAGTGGTCTTGGTGGAAGTGATACAGATCAGATTACTGTTGAGGTTGTATATCCTCCAGAAGCTTCTTTAAATGGTCCAATATCTGTTGATTATGGTAATGATATACTCTTAACATATAGCACCACAAATGCTACTGATCCACCACAGTTATTGAGAAAATATGTCAGTCAAGGTAATCCAGACCCAGATTGGACCTTGTATACAACTGTGCCAGCAGGAAATTCTAGTGAAGGAAGTATTTCATTCCAACCAGATTATGATGATTTTGGACCAGATGTTGTTTTGTTCCAGTTATATGTCATTGGACAGGCTGGATTGTATTCTACTGCACTTTTCAATGTAGCAATCAATATCGATAGAACACCAGATGCTATTGATATTCCTAGTTCTGAAGATAAACTACGTGATGAGCAACCAGTTATTACACCAGATGCAATAGTTACTAGTGAACAAATTGTTGTTGATGATATTGATGTGCCTGTTGAAATCAAGTCAGACAAACCTATTCAGGTTGAAATTGAAAATAGTGGAACATATGTAGACGTTAGGGAGATCTAGACATGGCAGGAAGATCTGGAAATCTACATAGATTTGATTCGTTTTTTAACCCTAATAATCCTGGCGGGGATTCTTTCTATACCTCAAATCCTGGTGGAGAATCTTTGGGTGCATACTACCAGACTGGAACTAATGTATGGAACCTATTCATGGCCATGAGTTCTCATGGAATTAATGGTCAAGGTGTGGCATATGTCTACAGATTTTGGAGTCCTAGCATCAATGATCACCTATTCAAGACTTCACCTGGTACTCCTTCAAGCTATCGTCGTGAAGGTATTATTGGTGTAGCATTTACGAGCAATGGACCATATCGCCAACCAGTTTATAGATATTATAAAGGTTCTACTGGTGACCATAGATATGACACTAGTAGTAGTACACCTGGTGGATATGTACGCGAGGGTATTGCGTGGTATTCACCTCTTCTTGTCTATGGTTGTAAAGATCCTAATGCCACTAACTATAACGGATGGGCAAATCAACCCAGCACAGGATGTAACTATACAATATACGGGTGTACAGATCCATATGCCTCTAACTACAATCCAAGTGCCAATGTTAATTCTGGGTGTACATATCCTACTCCAAGTGTAAGTTTGAGTATTAGTCCTAGTTCTATTATTCGAGGACAAAGCGCCACAATATCATGGAGTGCATATAACTCTACCTCTCAAAATATAACTGGTCTCGGTAATGTTAGTGGCAGTGGAAGCCAATCAATAAGTCCCACCTCTACTACATCATATAGACTTACTGGAAATTATTATGGATATACAAATGCGTCTGTCAGTAGGACTCTCACTGTTTATCAACCTCCTAATATACAATTTAATGTAGATGACAGTGAGATTGTTAGTGGTGTAGCTACAACACTACGTTGGAATGTATCTGGTAGTGTAAATTCAGTCACTATTGATAATGGAGTTGGTTCTACTAATTTAAATTCTCTCCAAACTATTTCTCCAACAGTAACCACCACATATACTCTGTTTGCTTCTGGTCCTGGTGGAACTGGCAGTGCGACAGTCACAGTTGTTGTGGTTGATCCACCAGAAGTTGCGATTAATGGTCCTCTATCAGTAAATTATGGTGATAATGTAATTATTTCTCATGAGATGACAAGAGCAATAACAACTTATGAGTTGCAAATAATGGAAACTGATCTGGATAATAACATCACAACACCACCTGAAAGCCCTGTTAATCTTGGACCAGGACAATCTGCGAATAGTACATATACTCATTATGTTACGTATCATGATAGAGGACCACGTACTATTTCATATACTTTGTATGGAGTTGGACAGGCTGGTTTAACTGCTATCGATCAACTTATTGTGCCTATTAACATTGACCAGACACCTAATGCTATTGACATTCCATCATCAGAAGATAAACTACGTGATGAACTCCCAGTTATCACTCCTAATATTGAAGTTACTACCGAACAGATTGTTGTTGAGGATATAGATATTCCAGTAGTAATTAAAGCAAGTCAACCTATTCAGGTAGAAATTGAGAACAGCGGTACATATCTACCAGTGGAGGAAATGTAATGCCATATCGAATCGGACATTGGAATAATTACGGTGGATCATGTGTCACCAACTATAGTATATGGTTCCCTGGTGGTGGTGGTGATTTTAATGATACCTACCGCAATCAAATTACATATGCATATTATAGTTTGTTTGGTAGATATGGAGAACAGGGTGGTGTAGAAGCATACGTATATGCATGGGTATATGGTACTGGACGGCAGGTACATGGTAGTATCAGAAATATGGTCAAAGACGGTGGTAGATCCAGTGGTGAATATTGGCAAGTTCGGTCAAGGGGTAGGCATACTGGCATGGCTAATGGTAGTTGTCCGCCACCAATAATCAGGGGATGTACTAATCCAAACGCAGTAAACTATAATCCATCTGCACAACAAGATGATGGTACATGTTACTTTAATCCACCGTATGTAAACATATCTGTTAGTCCAACTTCGTTTATAAATCCAGGATCTGCAACTCTTTATTGGAGTACATCAAATACTTATTCTAGATCAATTAGTGGCATTGGAGGCGTTGGTACATCTGGTAGTCTTACGGTATCTCCTACTAGTACGACAACTTATACGTTAACAGGATATGGATACGGTGGTACTCGAAGTAATTCTGTTGTATTGTACGTATATCAGCCTCCTCAAATAACATTAACGCTTGACAATTCTACAATTGTTATTGGGGAAACCACTAGATTGAGATGGACTACTACTGGTGATGCCAGCACTATGATTATCAATCCTGGGATTGGATCAACCCTTTTAGTGAGTAATCAAATTATTTCTCCGACAATCACCACTACATATACTGCAACTGCATCTGGTTTGGGTGGAACTGATAGTCAACAAATTACTATCACTGTAATACAACCACCAGAAGTTGATCTTGCTGGTCCTCTATCAGTAAATTATGGTGATGATATTATATTATCTCATGAACAAGTAAGAGCAACTACAACATATGAATTGAGAATTAAAGAGTATGATCTTGATTCAAATGAAACTGATAGAGTTGTAGATCTAGGTTTTGTTGCTAGTGGTACATATACAGATACTGTTGCGTATCATGATAGAGGACCATCTACTATCAGATATGAGTTATATGGTGAGGGAGCTGGTGGACTTCAATCTATCAAAGTAGTTACAGTTCCTATTAATATTGATCGAATACCAGATGCTATTGACATTCCATCATCAGAAGATAAGCTGCGTGATGAGCAACCAGTTATCACACCAGATGCAATAGTTACTAGTGAACAGATTGTTGTTGAGGATATAGACATCCCTGTAGAGATTAAATCCAACTATCCCATTCAAGTTGAAGTTGATGGTGGTACATTTATAGAAGTCAGAGAGATCTGATAAATACTAAAGAAATCGTGACCATCGCCTGCGGTAAATGACCTTTTCGTTCGGAACTACACCTGTATATGTAAGCGAAGGGCAAACTATTCGCCTGAAGTTTAAAGCGCCATCAGCTTGGGACACAACTCAAAGCGTAACGGTTCAGATTGGTGATCAGCAGACAATCTGGTATATCTCTACGATCCCAGAAGATTTTGCACCCGATCCATTTCCATTTACACCACTAGATGAAGTAACACCAGACATCATGTATGTCTATGGTGATGGTACTAGAGCACAAGAAGATATTATTGTAGTTTCTGGATTGACACCTGGATCATCAGCAAGTGTTTCACTAGTATCATCTTACATTGGAACTAATATTACTGATTATGCTGTTCGTATTCAGTTAGTACATCAGGGTGAAGCAGACTTTGGACCATGGGTTATTCCAGCCAGTAATGTCTTTGTACAAAATAATGATAGGCTTCAGTTAAGACTAAAGTCTAATGATACTGGTGGTCTTACAAGAGTTGCTGACTTAACTATTGGTGCTAGAACCGAGAGATGGACTATCACCTCGGCAGTACAACCACCTAACATTCCAGAACCATTCCCTGATTTTGATGAAATCACTGGTGCTCCAGTTGACACTGATGTTTATAGTGAGATCTTAAGAGTTACTGGTCTAAATGATCAGGCAGTAATCAATACTGATAATGGTGCGCTAATTGGTGTCTCATCTAGTAATGCTTTCGTTGTAAACGATGATGGATATGATGTTCTAGACAATACAACATTTGTTGCTGCTAGTACCAATCCAACCATTCAGAATGGTGAGTATATACAGTTAGTATTAAGAACACCAGCAACATCAACTACCACCACTACAAATCTTTTGAGTATTGGTGATGGCATTACTGGATCTGCATGGGGTGTTACTACTGGTAGTTTCCCATCTACTACGCCTGGAACATTTGTATTCAATGATGCACTTGATGCACTTGAGGACACTTTGATTGCATCTGATGTAAAACCAACTAGTGGTATCGTTGGACTAGGTAATGGTGTAACTGTACCTGTAACACTAGTGGCTACAGATGGTACAGAACCAAGAGTTAAAATCTACTATGATAATGGTGCTGAAAGTTCCATTGGAATTTTTCCTACAGATGTGAGTAATGGTGACAGAATTCAAATTTATAATAAATCCAACGCTACATTTGGTGGTACAGTAGGCACTACAATTAAAGTTGGTACACTACAGATTCCTGAATGGTCTATTATTACAAACACTGGTCCTGATACTGACGCTGATTTCACACCACCAAATGATCTTACTAACAGGGCACCTAATAGACAATATGTTAGTTCTATTGTTGCTGTCACTGGTATCAATAGAGATATTACAATCAGTGGTACAAATGGTGTACTTATCTCTATCGACTTTGATCAACCAGTTGCAGGACCAAGAACATTTACACCTGCTAATAGTAGCTTCCAATTGTATCTAACCTCTGGTGGTCTTGCTCAACTTGTAAGCACTAGTGTTACTGTAGGTACTGGTGCTAATAATCAATTTACTTGGGGTGTAGGTACATATTCAGTAGCACCACCTGCACCAGAATTAAAAGGAACATGGTATAGTAGGAAGAACTCTTACACATATGAAGATACTAATGGTGATGTTCAATTACGAAATGCGAAAGATGATGGTCTTGCTATTGGTACAGTTCTTTCCGTTCTTAAGCAACCAAACGGATCTTATGGTACAATAGATGGTAATCTAGATTCTAGATATCCTGGTTTCATTGAGTGTGATGGTAGACAACTATCAAAAACTGAATACCTGGATTTGTTTGCCGTTATCAATACTCATTATGGAGAATGTGATGCTAATGGTGTTGCCACTACTGGAGCTGCAGCTACACACTTTAAAGTTCCTGACTATAGAAATAGGAAACTTACTGGAGTTGGTGTTGTTGATGGTAATAGATCATCGTCTGCTTTCCTTCCAACAAATAACATCAACGAACCAGGTAACATTGGTGGGTGGTGGTATGTTGATAAGGTAGATGTTGCTGGTGATAATCCTTACGAGCAAATACTACAAGGTGGTTCACAAGCTGAAGGTAAGGTTCAAACATTCGCATTGTTTCAGAATAAACCTTCTTCTGGTGCTGAATATATTACAAGAACAGTTGGTCAATATGTAAATAGAGGTGAAGGTGGTAGTCCTGACTATTGGACTGCATTCGGTGAATCTGTAGAGGAAGATATTCTAGTTACTGGTGGTAATGGTACTGGACTACGACTGCGAGTTAGAGCAGAAGCAGCTGATTACGATGGTTCGGGTAGTCCAGATGATACAAGAATTACAATTGTGTCAATACTAGATCCTGGTACTGGATATCAACCTGGAGATTTGATGGATATTGGATTCTCCAATGCTGCACCTGGTGGTGGCACTCCTGTATTTTCTCCTGGTATCAAAGTATTAACAGTAACAACAACACCAGTAATCAATTCTGATCAAGGCACCGAGAGTAATTTCTTTAACTTTGGTACAGTTAAGACACAATTCAATGCACCAATTCAGTCTGATGTTGAGTTTACTGTTAATGGTACAGTAACTGCACAGATTGGACAGTTGCAGGAGAAAATCATTGATGTTCCTACACATAGTCACCTATTTGTTACTGCGTTTACTGCTGAAGGATTTGGTGGTACAGGATTGATTCCATGGAGCACTCAAGTTCTTGCTAATAGTGGTCTTGGACAGGCTAATAAATCAACTGGTACTGGTGACGGTCCATATATTAACTTCATTGGAGGTGGCGGTATTGCAGAAGATGAAATTTATCGAGAGCAACCTGATGTATGGTATCCACTATATCTGTCAGAGTTGAAATCAAAAACTCAACCAGGTGGCAATGCTCTGTACTTCGATCAACTTTGGGATGATATTCTTCAGTCAAATGAAAGTAGAAGTTTCAAGGAGCGTATTGTTGAATGGGCAGGAACATTTGGAGATGCCCCTCTTGGAGAGGGAGATCCTCCAGGAACAGCTAGTTTGACACTAACTGCGAAAGTATTCTGGCCATCACCTTACAACGGTCTTAACCCTGATGATGTTATAGCAACCGCGCAAAATCATGAGAATTTACGTAGATATCCAGAAGGTGTATACGGACAGACTGGACCTGGAGCAACTGCTGTTTCTGCTGCTATTGATGTTACTGGAACAAGATTTAGAATTGAGGCATATACTCCACCAGCAATTCTAGAAGATAGTGACACTACAACTTCTTCACACAATCACTTGATGGGATTATCTCCTGTTTTAGATCCAACGCAAGATTATAGTTATGGTAACCAAAATGGTCCTGGTCTTTTCAAAACAGGATTAGGTGGTTTTGGTAGTACACTTAACGTCAGCTTTGACAATAATCAATTTGTTGGCAACACACCACCAGTTGGATATGTATTGAACACTGGTACGTTCACTCTCAATCAAAACATTAAGAAACCAATTCCTAGTGTCAAGATGCAACCCAACATACAGGTTCCTATCGTACAGGAGTTCCACAAAGTCAAATATATAATCAAAGCATTCTAATAATATTTCATAATTATGACCCAAACAGTCCCCTCTTACCGCCCCATTGAATTAATGCAAAATCCAAAAATCACCAAGAGTGATTTTACAGATTTTATTGGTGTGTGGGAAAACTTTGTACCAGCACCTCTCTGTCAACAAATTATCACATATGGCGATAAGATCTTTAATGGAGATCTTGCTAATACCATCAACGAAGAGGATGATACAGATCTAGGAGGTTCACTTTCAGAGAGTAAAATCATGGAAGGTTCTGAAATGTATGGGTCTGCATATAATAGACATGATAGCGCATTCATGCTAAACTATGCATCAGCAAAATATACTAGTAATATTAACCAGATGTTGAAAGCATGTGCTAATCACTATTGCAGTCACTTTTCTACATTAAAGAAGACTAGAATGTTTTCTTCTGATATTAAGATGCAGAGAACTCCTCCTGGTGGAGGATATCACTCATGGCACTATGAAAATGGTACAGTTGAATGTGCAGCTCGTGAATTGACATGGATGATATATCTAAATGATATTGAAGAAGGTGGTGAAACCGAGTTCATGTATCAGAAACGTAGGGTTAAACCTACAGTTGGTACAGTAGTTATTTTCCCTGCTGGTCTAACACACGTTCATAGGGGTGGTTTTCTTCTAGGTGATAAGGATAAATATATAGTAACAGGTTGGTATATCAAAACTCATGGCTGATAGCAACGAATTAGTAGATAATATTAACAGGGTGATAATGGAGATTGATTTACTCAACAATATCATTGTCGATTCTACTCACCTTTTGAACTTGCCTAATGGTACAAAAATCAGTCAGCCAATTAAAATCCTTCCTGATATCATGGAGAGATTTAAGAAAGAGGTTGTCGGTGATGTATTTCATACAGACACAGTTGATGAGCTAGAGCACGTTCTTTTCTATAGTGATAATACTGCACTTATTCAACGTAGAAAATTTAAATATGATTTTGCGACTGATCAATCAACCTCTATTCAATATATTTTCAACGGTGCTACTACAGAACAAATTGTAGAGTTGCGTGAAAGAGTAGTAAACCTTACTGCTGCCTCTCATGTGGTGAGAGAAAGACAGATCAGAGATAAGATTACTAAAATTTCTGAAGAGCAATTGTTTTATGATGCCACTATGAATAAGAGGCTAGTTGAAAGAACAGCAATGCTCAAAGGTTCTGACTGGCGTGTCCTCCCTGACATTGAAGATTCTTACGAAGGTGAGAAAGAGATGTGGAAGAAGTGGAGAAAGGCACTTCGTAACATGGATGCATTCACTAAAAAGTATGATGATCCTCTAGATCTCTTCAAGGCAATCAAGGGTATTAAATGGCCTATTGACCCAGCAATTTATAAAATTGCATATCCTGATAATGTAGATCCTGCTGGTAATGCAATTGAATACAATCTTGATATAGATGATGCGAGGTTATGGACAGAAAGAGATGTTGATGCATCTAAAGATTATGTCAATGATAGATTGACAACTATCATTGAATGGAGAGATAGATCTACTAACGCCAAGAGAGCGGTAGCACAAGGAGTACAAGATTTGATGAAGTTGATGCGAGTCGAAGACTTCGTTGAAAACGGTATCGATTATTCGACATTTTATAGTGAGGAAGATTTAGATGATATGGTTGCTGAATGATGTTCTGACTCCTGCAGAGTCAGGTAATCTACTTTCTGTATACACAGAGCATAGATTTCACTGTGGAAGTGATAGTAATCCCAGAGCAAATGTAAAGAAAAGTCTTGCACTTAATTATGATGACCGAGATTATAAAAGGTGTATAGAAACCCTCTATAAACCACTACAGAAAGCAACAAAAGATTATCTAATCAGGAGATCTGGACAACCATATTTTGTTTGGTATAAGACTGGTGGGTTTTATAATTGGCACTTGGATGCATTCCCTATCTCTGGTATTGCACCACACTTTAGTTACACTGTAGCTCTTAATGACCCTGATGAATATGAGGGTGGAGAGTTAGTTATTCGTGTTGGTAATACTGAATCATCATTTAAACCACCAAAAGGATCAGTTATTTTATATAATACTGGTCTTTGGCATAAAGTAAATGAAGTCACTAGTGGTGATAGAAAGGTGGCTATTGGTTGGGCAGAGAGTTACATTAAAGAATCTGCTATGAGACAGAATATTATTGATCTTAAGCTGGCAATCAATAATGTTGCTGATGACATTAGTCATGAACAACTAGAGAAACTTGAATCCACAAGAATGAACATGATTAGAGAATTTGTAGATAGACCATGACATATATTACTAGCGACGTTTTACAATACGATAACTTCTTTGATCGAGACGATTGGGAAGAGATTAAGAATAAGACTGGATATGGATCGCGATGGACCTTTGGTCACACCTCATTAGGTAAAGATCATCCAGATTATAATAGTTGCACACCATTCTGGAAGCAGGATTTTGCTGAAGATGCTTTCTTTTATGATCACCTTCTAAATAAGATACAGAAGAAACTAAATACACGATTCAAACTACAACATGTGTATGCTAATGGGCATACTTACGGTCTAGATGGGTCAATTCATGTTGATGCAGAGACTGATAACGGAAGAACGCTATTGTTATATGTAAATCCTAAATGGCATCCAATGCTAGGTGGGGCAACTAACTTCTACATCAATGATGGTGAAGTACATAGTATTTTTCCAAGACCAAACAAAGCAGTATTGTTCCCTGGTAAGATACCACACTGTGCTGCACCGTGTACTAGAAACTTCAAAGGATTAAGAGTCACTGTCGCCTGGAAAATGTTTATCGATGATTAACCAAAACTATCAGATCTTCAATCTACAAGAGATTCTTGGACGCTATGCAATGACAGCTGGTGTTCCATTGGCGTTCATTAGAGTCACTGGATGGAACAATAGCACTAATGTTGATGCTATCAATACATCTATTGCTAGATATTCAAAAATGCTAGAGTCAGATCTTATTGCTGACATGAAAGATTCAGAGTATGTGGTGGTAGAGCTTGAGAAACTAGATCAGGGTGTTCTTGATTACTTTGATGACAACTTCCCTGATAGTCAAGCAGCTGTTGCTAATCCAGAGATGTATGTGTTTTATGCATTGTATAATGATCTAGGACAACTTATCGCATCAAACGAATGATCTTCTCCGACACTTACACAGTAAAAGAAGTCTACAGTGTATTGAGGCAAGAGCATCTATACACAAGTTCGATGATGCCGTGGTTGTATACATCGTTGAAAGATGTGAAGTATCAACCTGCAATAGCAGATAATGCTCGTAATAATATAAATGAAATCTTTGTATTTGATTATTTGATTAGCGGAGTGGCTCCTATTATTGAAAACGAACGCAAGGAGTTTCGTGTTAATCATAATGGTAATGAGCACTTGTCTTATGAGAGTAGGGTAATCTTATCGTACAATGCACTGTATCAACAGCGTCAGTTACAACATCTAATCGATGAGACAAACACCTCACATTTGAGGGACGCATATGATAAGGCTACAGAAGTTCTTCATACACTTCATGCTAATCCAGACGCACGTATAAGTTTTGATAAAGGCGCTCAACTTGTTGGTTATTTGTATGATATCTCTGGTACTCCTACCGCAATAAAGGTGAAACAAGGTCAGGGTCTAGATTATAACATTACTGGTAACGAAGTAATGTCTAGACTTGTCGCGCATTGTAAAAGAAATCCTTTGTACCTAGATGGTGAGATGATCTTCCATGCTGATGGTAGAGAATCATTTAGATTAAACTGTCAATATCATACAGCATTTTGGAGAGAAAGAAAGAATAAAAAAGAGACCAGAAGTGTGATAACCAGTGAGATCAATCGTGAGAAGATTGAGTTGAGAGATGAACAGATTTCAAGAGAACATCTATATGGTCTGTCATCTGCAAAGGGTGATTTCTTGACAGAAGAACATGGAAAGTATATCAATAGCGTATTTCCTGACACTCGTCAAGTAGTATTTGACAATGGAGTAAGAAGAGGACTACAGAACTTTAGAGTTGACTTTGAGTTTGTATTTGAGAACAATGAATTGGTAGATATTCTATTGTTTAGGACAACACACAACGAGTTTAAAGAGATCGAGACCCTGATCCCTTGACAACCAGGGGCTGATGCTGTATGATTCATGGGTTGATCACCCCCTACATAATGCAAGGTTCATTGCCTGACCGTTCTGCGCTCAATATTCATGACGCTGCCTGCCTCGCTCCTTTCTTTCGTGCTCAAGCACCTCACGGTGACATTCCAACACGTCAGGAACTACGTGCGAGGGGTCTACAGTCAAAGAAGCGTGAGGACTCTCTCAAGGGCATCTGTGATGCTCTGAATCGTGTCTACCCTGATAGTGTTGACTACAGTGTAGTTGAAGATGCTCGCAAGCGCAAGCAAGCTGAAGCAAAAGCAGAAAAAGAGGCAGCATGTACGAAGAACTAAATTCATTTGAAGAAGCACTTAAACATTTCGGTACTAGAGTTGAATACACTATTGCCATGGAAATGTCACGACGCATCACTCCTGAAGATGCGTATCAAATGATCAAGGATGAACTCAAAGAAGTCAAAAAGTGCCGTAAACTATTCAACAAGGAGCAAGCATAATGTCATCACCACGCCAAAAAGATCCATCAGATCCACTTTATGATCCTAATGATAAGTGGAATGAGTACAAGGTAGATCTACATTGTAATGAAGAACACTCACCTGATGAGTGGGATCCAAAGACAGAAGGTAAGATTGCTGATCCACAATCAAGACACCAAGATAAGGTATTAGATAAGTTCTGTGATGATCACCCTGGTTCCCCTATGTGTAAGGTATTCGATGACTGACGAAGAACTTAAGCAACAAAGACGACGTGATGCATTCAATCTCTTTTATGAAAGTGTATTGAAGCCTGACAATAGACTACGGTCATGTGCTCACAATCAAGAGTGCTTCAATGAACTAATGGAGTGGCGAGCTGATATCATTTCATATCTAGATGACAGAAGGAATCGTGAATTCTAATCTATATACTTAAGTTTACATTTATTGCCATGACCAAACATGACATGTTAATCGACTCCATCAACATCAAACTGCACGAAGTGTTTAACATGGGCAGGACACTAGATGATAGTGACTGGGACGATGATGCAGCATCACAAATCTCTCAACATATTCTAGAACTAGTTGAAGACCATCAACAATCAAGGAAAACTAATTATGGAGTCCACAATGGACAGTATCAATGGCGAGCAAGTGACTGAAGTTGTTGTACCTGAAGGTGCAGAACTCATTGATGATGTATTCTATGTCTGGGAAACTAGGTATGGATTGTATTCTACAATGACAAAGCAAGGTCGTCAAATGATGACTGGTGGTACTAAAGATGGTGTCACTGTTATGACACGTTGGCATCTTAAATGTGAACAGGAGGGTACACTACATCTGTACACTAGAGCTGTCAATACTACCCAAGGTGTCAAGTTGTGATGGAACAGTTTAGTAATCACATAAGTGGTGAAACAGTAGAAATTGCTACTATACCCATCTTTGCAACACCATTGATAGTTACTAAATTTCCAAAGCATGAATCATATGAATGGAAATCATTTGACAAGGTAGTTAGAAAGCCAGATGTGTGGTTTACTCCTCTCAACACATCATTTCCTGATATTAAGGAGGATGATCCGTATCTCGATCATGAGACTGCGGAGAATGTTAAAAGAGATGTGTTAGAGCATTGCCAGAAAGTTCTTGCTTGCTATAATATGCCAGTTGACATACGATACAGTAACTTCTGGTATAATGCATACTATGAAGAGCATGGTCAAGAACCACACGATCATTTGTCACCTGATAACCTAAACCCATACTGGTCTGGCATATACTTTGCAAACAATTGTTGTGAAGGACAGTTGACATTCCAGAAAACAGATCTTTCTATGCGTACACAACAACTGTTCAAGCATAGTGATAGTAAGATCCGTGATTATTACGAAGAACTCTGGACATCATATATCCATGATGGACATATATTGTTGTTCCCACCACATCTGAAACATGCTGTAAAGGTAGGTAAGGAGAATCGTAATAAGATGAGGTTGACATTCAGCTTTAATCTTGCTATTAATAGGAGTGCGTACCTACCTGATGAATATTTTCGTAACGAGCCAGCATCCGACTGAATCAGCAGAGTGTCTACCTGACAAGCATATTGTCAAGATGCCGTTAGAAACATGTCAGATGCTATCTATTGTGTGCTCTAACAAGTGGGGACATAGTTATGGCACAATACCTAAAGCAGATGGTAATCCATATGCTACTGATAAAGGTGCATTCCGTAATCATCCTTGTACTAAATGGGCGAATGAAACTGTAGAGAACTCTAGATGGTTGCTTGCTCATGGTATAGCATTATGTGAAGAGTATTTCAATCGATATGGTAAATGCCATACTTGTTTCAAGACTCTCCTTGTTGCTGATGAGATCATTCCTTATGTGAAGTGGGATAATCATACTCCATTTGTTCGTGCAATGCCTGAAGAGTACAAGTTTGATGATAGTATAGATACATTGACGGCATATAAAATGTATATTGCTTCTAAACCATGGGTAGCTAGTAATTACCTACGACTACCAAATCGTAAACCTGACTGGATTTAATGAGATATATTGTTCCTGTTGATGATGAAGGTGTACTCACATTTCCTGATGAGCTCATGGATGCATTAGATTGGCATCCAGGTGACACACTATTATGGATAGATAACAAAGATGGATCATTCACACTAAAGAAAGAAAACTAATGGCACTATCAAAATCAGTTGAAGACTCACTGGATGAAGCAGAGTCTAACCTACGTAATGCATTAGCATTTGCTGCAAGACAAGAGAAACCTTTCGTTTGTAACGTTATTGCAGAGATGATCACTAAAATTGACTCAATGAAACAAATGGATAGTATCATGGATAAGCTAGATAACCGTAACTTTGGAGATAGCGGAACATGGGGACCAATCGCAGAGTAAATATTGAACTAGGATCAGATCTACAGGATGAATATGAGTATTGGTTAGAAGCGAAGCGATCATTATGCACAGAACGTAGTATCAATTCATTTCTCAATTTCATATCAGTATATGGCACACACAACAACCCAAAAGACCCTGACGAAACGTGAAGCATTATGGATATGCAGACGTATGATAAAGGTTTGGCATAAAGAATTGCGTGGAGATGCAGCAGGTAAGCAATTGTACTGGTCTTTTTTCCTTGACACACTACACAATTGTGGTAGAATATCTGATGAAGACCACGCAACTTGGCAATGTCCATTCAAGTAACACTGACCAAAGAAGAATTAAATATCATTTGGAGCGCACTGAATTACATGACACGCGGACAAGAGAGTATTGTCACGACAAAGTATGGTAGTGTCTCCAAGTTAGCGACTAAAGTTAACACCATCCTGTCTACAGGAAGACATGGAAAAGATCTAGACCTCTTGTGACACTACGCAAAGCTGCACACTACCCGTTGCTGTGCGCTCTCTACACTCTACAATATGCAAGTACACAACACAGGAGCACACCATGTGGGATGAGATCAACGATATGGAAGGCGAGATCTTCGACTTCGATGATGTAAGTGATGACATTCCATCCATCCTATCGCTCACTGATGAAGACATTGATCAGTTGATTAATGATCACGAAGCAAACACTGACGACAACAACTGATCATGCAAAAGTACGAACTCACCATTCAATCTAACAGTGGAAAATTTCTTCAACGACACATCGTTTCTCGACAAACTGCACAAACTGTCTGCGATTTCGTCAAATACAATGGATACCAAAACTACGCAGATGTCAAGTTCATCGTTGCAGAATGTTGTTCCTGATGCATTTGCACTCGCATTAGAAGCTCGTGCTGCACATTATGAAGTGACTGTAGATTATTATATCGAAGAGTTTCTTCTGTAGTATACATATCATTGAATAATGTACGACTATTCATCCATGACTGATATCGAACAATCCATGGTAGATGAGATGAAATCACTCATCAAAGATCATGCAGATACCATCAACGATCTATCTGCATACATCAAAGAACTCAAACAACAAATGTCCGACATGCATGATAGATTCTATGACTGCTGATGTTATTCATGACTTTGATTCACATCTAGACAGCGGTCATGTGTGGAAGGTTGAGATCGAACAAGAGTGGCAAGATGATCAAGCAGAACCACCTAATGGTGTGTATACTGTTGACACATATCTCATCGCACCCGATAGAGATCTAGCACAGTATATTGCTCACAAACTATATCCTGACACTGACTTCCTCTCAATTCAAGATCAACCATGCACAAGAGACAGCTATGTATCCAATAGGAACAGAGGTAGAGTATGACGGATACTATGGTGTTGTCACATTCAACTATGAAGATCAACAATGCACCATATGCATCAAAGTTGTACCTGATCACATTCCTAGATCAGTCTGTCTCGTAGTACACAAACAAAACTTTCACAAAATTCACCTTATCAATGGAAACCGACGTGATTCTTGACAACATGGAACAGTACAACTATGAAGGCGACTGGACTGATGATCCAGCGATTCGCGAGTCTATCTTGCGTGAGGCAGCCGAGCAGGTGCTGTGGGACAGTATTGAAACTGTACCCGAAGACCTGCTAGCAGACTACTAGGCTGTATCATAGGGCATGTCACCACCATCGACCTGGGAACTAATGTTCATTGATCAGAATCTAGAGCGTACAATCAAGTCCCTCCAGGAGGCGCTAGAACGTGCCGACGCAGCGACTAGGATGGATTCTCCCGTTGACGTGGATGGAATGCCCTTCGTGGACCCCATAGACGACTCTCCTGCCCCATCCTATTCATATGCTATGGGTTTACTTGCAGCACAGATAGACATTGCTCTATATGATCTGAAGAGTATTCGTACACAATTGAAGAACGCATGAAACTTGATAGTAAAGCAAGAATTGTAGGCAGTGTTGGAGTCATCACTGCCTATTTTATTGTCTTGCATGTAAATGTATTACTTGGTGTGATCATTCATTTTGTGGCTGATCTAATCAGTGTACCGTATTTCATTCGCACTAAAGCATGGGACGTGGTGATCATGTTGGCATTCCTCTTGTTCATCGGCATGTCCAAGCTGACCAGTATGTGAAGTGTCCACTATTGTGGCACAGCACCCCAAAACCATGTATATTAAGAGAGTCAAAGCAAGGCACCCATGGCAGTCACAGCAGTCAAGCACTCTCACTATCGCATCGAGATCGACACTGTAGACGCTCCACAGCACCCCATCGTGTATTTCCGCAAGTGTGGCAAGTGTACGACTCACAAGGGCATGGAGAGGCAGATGGAGCGTATTGTGAATGAGACTATTGAGCAGTGGCGTCAATACTCTCAACAGATCCGTCGCTACACTGTCTCCCGTGTGCCAGCAGAGGAAGTGCCCACCAACTGACCCACAGGGCACCAGATGCCCTATACTTAATTCATCAACCAAACACCCCACGTCATGCAACTCACAAACAACGTCTGCACTGTTGACTTCTTTCCCGAGGCATTCATCGCTGAAGGTGACAACGTAATCGTCAAGCGTTTTCAGAAGCGTGTCACATTCAACAATGGCACTAAATCTTACAGCACTGTGTCCATGTTGACAGCACAGAACGAGTGGGAGACACGTATTGCTAACGGTGCTACCGTCAATGGATACAACATGTCACAAATGCCTCGTTCAGAGTACACTCCAATGGCAGTAGGATGAGTAAAGGTAACGCTATCCAATATGGTCTAGCATTGATCATCACGGTGTTTGCAATGTCATCTTATTTGATGTTCCTTGCTCACCGTGATAGTCAGATGATGGACTACTACAACTCAACCATTCAAAAACAACGATGACAATGCGACTTGTACCTGTGCAACAGTGGGCAGCATATCTTCACTGGTTAAATGACTGTGAGTCAGGCTATGAGTTGTTGTTAGTGTTAGATGCTGTATGACATTACCAACTGATTTCCCACATCAACCACCAGAGGGTTATAGCTATGAAACTGAAGAGTTTAAAGCAAACATCACTAGCATTTGGATTAGGAATCACGCTCGGTATAGTTACACTGATAAGCCTATCCGCTCGATCTGGGGATTCTACAACACAAAGAAGCGGTGCTATGTTGCACCAGTTAATCACAAACGCCCAGGTAAAACTGTTGACGTTAACAGCACCACAGCATACAGTGCAATGCCATTACTCAAATCATATGTAAGCTCATGACTATAGAACAAATGAATATGGAGGACGATCCAAATACTTATCGTACTCCTGGACTCTTTGATGAACATAAGCAATCACCATTGGAGAGGTTAATCCTATCATTATTTGATAAGTTGAAGTGGGAGCTTGATGATGACATTGAGATTACAATTTCAGGTAGTCAGACATCAGGTATCGATCAACCTGAAGGATATAATAAGAAGTGGTCAACACCACTTGGTGAGGTAAAGTATAATCGCGATGCATTCATTGTGATTAAGAACCGTGATCGTGATCCATTCGTACCATCAGTCGCACCACAACCAATTGAAACCGATGACACTAACGTACAGCAAGGAACAACTGATTGATGCACTCGTACATGAGTGGGACTATCTTTGTCATGATGATTATGATCCTGATGATGACACACCAGAGGAGTATCGTCTCAAGTTAGAGTTACTTACCATTGAAGAATTGGTAGAGGAGACATCAACTGGTGAAGGTTACACACTGGATGAGTTTATGGACAATCATGGGTGACAGTTGAAGAACTGGTGAGAACGCTTGACAGTGACCCCATAGGGCTGTATATTAAGAGAGTCAAGGGAACACACCATGCAACACGAGTATTACGAGATCACTGCTGTCACTCCTGAAGAGGGTGAGGTATGCTACCAAACGATGGAAGAAGCACTGGCACGTAGTATCCACAATGATCTCTACACTCGTCAAATGAATAAGGACGGTACTCATAGTGTCACAGTCCGTATGGTCTGACGCTCTCCATCCATTATACTAAACACAACAGCGAGGCATTCATGACCACAACACCATTGAACAAAGAGTTTTCAGACTATTGTGCCCAGAAGGATGCACAGAACACAATTCAATTGAATATCACCAAGTATTGCTTTGAGTTATGTGATGCACTTGTATCTAATTTTATTAATGAATCAATGCGTCGTCATGAGTTCTTGATGCCATCATCTGATCGTCCAGAGTATCATCAAGCATGTATTGATGATCTAAAAGATGGTCGTTGTGGTTATAACTTCACAGTTGATACTGGACGTAAGTATCATAAGATCATGATGAATGCCAATGGTTCACGTAGTGTGCATGCATTTGTTGATCGTAAGACTGGTGATGTATATAAGCCAGCAAGTATCAAAGCACCTGCCAAGGGTGTAAGATTTAATATGCTGATCATTTCACAACGCAATTGGATGTTAGAGCATGCTGATTGGAGTGGTGGTTATCTGTACCGCAAGGGTTGACAGTTCACTCAATACATAGTATACTACCTTCAGTTCAATCATGAGCACGATGGAATCCGAGATGTATGTCGTCGTCAATGGCGAGGCAATCATGTTAGAGAATGGTCAGGTATCAACTTATCTGGTTGATGTTGACGGCACAATTGACTGGGATAGTCATGATACTTTAGATTGGGAAGATATGCTTCCTGAAGAGTATCAAATGTATAAAGCAGCATATGATTTCTTGCTGACGTACAACAACACTTACATGTATACCAAATGAATCTCATCACTGAACATGTTCTAGAACTACTAGAACCCATCACTGAAGAACTGAAGGTCAAGCCACGGTTGAATATCTCTGACAGAGAATATCAATTGTTCTGGCGTTATCATGGTCATTATCCTGCCGAGTTTGCTGCAGCACTGATGAAAGCATTACCTGAAGGTTATACTTTCGTACAGTACGATCACCTCAAGAATGAACTCACTACCACTCATGAATAAGGCAACTCAAGAACGACTCTCCAGACAGATGGACACCATCATGGAGAATAGACTACGTAGATTCAAGTTTCTCATACGTAAAGATCGTATGGAAGATGCTTTCTCTCTTGCTGATGAATTCTATGAGTGGATGCATCCTGATCATGCTGATGATGATGACCTGATTGTATACTACAATGAAGAAGAACTCGAAGCCCTCTACTACAAAAAGAAAATCCAAAGCCTCTCCGAAGACTTTGAAGATTACGGATCGGCGGAAGAACATTACTGATTGGCCACCACATTCTAAACACTTCCCATACAGACTTGAATGGATCTATCATAATGATAAGATCATTGCTATGTTTGAGTGTGAACATCATCTAAACAAACACCTCATTAGATACAAACTCAACAAGAAGAACTCACGTATTGATATCTTCCCCGAGCATACTCATACATTCAAATCTAACTACAAGAAACCTAAACGTCAACTATTCTCCACCCTAGAGGACTTCTTCCAATGAAACTTAAGAAGACAACAAAACAATTTACTAATAGTAAAGGTGATAAGTGGGAATGGGAAGAGAATGAACAAACACGTAAGGCAATTCAACAACTAGAACAACATGCACCTGATTATGGTGTTGGTAAATGAACTATGATGGACCACTGTATGCACCATGGCACAAAGTATTACAAGGAAGACCATCTCTCATGACACTTGATCTTAAAGAATTACAATACCTTGAACAGATACTGATCAAGACTCTACCTGATAAACAATCAATGGTTATCTTACAGAAGGTACGAAACAAAATACATAAACTCTCCTCTTGAACTATAGACATAAAGCACCAACCAAATACTATGTTGTTGAGTATGATCACATATACTATGATCAACATCTATTGACTCGTGCTAAAGCAGTCTATTTTACTCTCGAAGCAGCACAAGAAGCATCACTTAAGATGATCAAGAGAGGACAACACATACATTCAGTACATGAAGAGAAGTTGTTAAATAAGCCTGAAATACTACACATACTCCGTGAAGGCACTCCGTAGTAGCCACCAGGGTTATCAACGACACAATTTGTTAGTTTCTTAACAACCTGTGGAAAAACCTGTGGAAAACTAAATGTATTAAAAAACATAGGTAACGTGCGGGGTTGTAGTTGGTTTAGCGCCCCAGCACTCGAAAGTCAACGAGGCTTGTGACAGCCTGCGAAGTGACCCCGAGAACTTGACAAATCCGAGGTTTTCTGTTATTATAGAAACATGGAAAAGTCAAAAAGTCAGTTTTTTGACTTTTTCAGAAAACTCAATTAATCAAAAAAATGGAATTTAAAGATTTTGAATCTTCTGCTATTTCTAGTTTAACAACTAATGAAGATAGTCTTACTATTGTATTCAAATCATCTGATAAAGAGTATAGTTACACTATAAATGATACAAAATGGGTAGAAAACCTTACAAATACTATCAATAACAAAGAAAGTATTGGTAAATTTGTATCAACTAGTCTAAAACACAAAAATATAGTTGAAAACAAGGATAATTCTAAATAATTACTCTATAATTGCTATTACTGACTAATAACAATGAAAAACAATCGTAAGTACAATCCAGATAGTAATCACAAAGAACTTCAGATTGAAGATGATTATGAACACTTTGGATATGATGTTAAGAATGCCAAGAGATTCAAAAGCAGAGCGAAACGATCTGCCAAGTTCAGAAACTACGATGAATTTGACTGAATTGTCAATAGGTAGTGGACACAAGTTGAACTGTCCACTATCACTTGCAATTTGATGTGGATCATGTAGTGTATACACAGTTGAAACATTTTCAAATGAGAGTCATCACTACTCCATCAACACGTAGGGGTTACATAGTGACCAAACATCGCACACAGGATGTAAATCAACGTACACTTGTGGATAACTATGGAGCTGCTATGATTGTTGCCCATAACATAAGTGAAATCGAGGGTTGCCGTGTGACGGTTGACAAGGTGGCACGGTAGGGGTTGCAATCTCCTCCCGTTCCTGTATTGTATAGAAGTCAACCAAACGACACCAAACATGCGTAAGATCGAAACCCAGATGAACGCTGCCATCACAGGCAACGCCAATTGGACCAAAGCAAACACATCGGTCACCACGTCCGATGGTGTGTCAGAGGTTCGCTTGCATGGTAACTTGATCGCTAAAGTTGGCGATGATTTTGTTACCATCTTCGATGGAGGTTGGCAGTCTAACACTACCAAATCACGTCTCAACGCTATCATCAATGAGTTCTGTAATGCCTTCACTGATGGTGTATTTCAAAAGGACTTTGCATGGTACGTTCGTGACAACAAAGTCACCCATGATTTCGTCAACGGTTACACATTCAGTGAGTTTGCATGAGTGAGAGGGGTATATCCCCTCTTTTTTATTGTCCCTACTATCTAACAACAATGGCATCACAGTTCTATTCACTCAAAGCACTCAAAGCAAGGGTTGAAAATCTCATTGAACAACAGGGCGAAGATGCACCAGCAGCTGGGTGGATTTACACCAGCGAAGATGTTGTGAAGTACGATGATAATGGTGATGAGGTGTATCAATCAGATGAAGTCTGCCAGGACGTGTTAATTAACCTGCAAGACTATGATCACATTCATTCAGCAATTGTTGATGCTATTGATGCAGAACTCGGTGAGGTTATGTAACACAAACTGATTCAGCCGCCCGTGGACGATCGACCTAGTGGCACACTGTCTCTCGCATTGCCTCTCACAGCCCCTATAATAAGGACATGAACGAAACGACCTACGAAATCGCTTGCCCGACCTTGGGTGAGTCAGAGACCACGACCGATCTCGATCGTGCCATGGACATTTGTTACAGCATGCATGAGGAGTCCGACTCCTATGCATACATCCGAGATTCATTCGGTGATATCGTCGGTGAGTATGGAGACGTGATGGAAGCAGTTGCACTGGGGTTAGTTTGATGAAACGCACTGGATTCTTTATGCATAGCGAGAACCCCTCGCCACTGATGCTGAAGGTGATGGAGTCAATCCAACGCCAACACCAACAAGAGATGGAGTATAGGACGGCAGTCCGAGCAGGTCGCATCCAACCAGACCAGTTCACGAGCTGGAACATTAGCGACAGACATTGATCGCTGACCCTGTAGACTATTCTCAAGAAACAAAACAAACAATGGATCAACCAACCTACGCCGTCCAACCTGCAGCATGGGGCAACTTCGATGGATGGGGTTGCGACTACACACCAACGATCGATGCAGCATACAAATCATGCAAGATCTGGCGTGAGATGGGCGAGTCTGGCGACATGATGATCTGGCGTATCCTACCAGGTGGCAACCCCATCCGATGGGTGAGAGTCTATGCAGATGAGTCGATCGAGAGTGTGACAACCCAGGAGCTGGCACTGCTTTCCTAGGCAACGCCCCTCTACCGACTACAATTCAGAAGTACACAACACAGGACACAGCATGAACGGTTGGGCAACTTACGAGACTTGGAACGCTGCACTGTGGATCGGCAACGATGAGACGATCTACCGCCACGCCAAAGAAAACAAGAATCTGGGCTACCGCAAGTGGGCAAAGCGTTTCATCGATGAATTCGGTGAGTACATCACGGGCGACGGTGTGGCATGGTTGCATGACGACATCGACCAAGATGAGATGGATCAGATGCTAGCAGAACTGTAAGGGGTCGCCCCCTTCCATGCTACAATAAACAAGAACACAACCCCACACCATGAACGCCACCGCTTTTAATCTCGACAACGCTGTACGCATCTATGAGGAGACGATCGCTCCTCTTCATGCTCGCTACCTGGCAGAAGACAACGCAGGCGGCAAGATGAGGGCATCGATGGGCGACCTCTATGAGGACGTGGCACAGGCAGTGATCTATGCAGTTGATCCGTCGATCGTGTGTAAGCACAACGATTATATCATGATCGAGAGCAGGGGAGGCAAGAGCTACAAGAAAACACAGGTGGACATCCATGCCTATAAGGATGGAGAATTGATTTTCATTGTGGAGGGCAAGACCTATCTAGACTCCTCTATGCTGGACCGTGCCTGCAGTGAGTTCGACAAGATCCGCCGTGTCTACCCTGGCATACCTGCAGCGGTGTTCACAGGACAGGACGCCACCGACCCTGACTCTGCAGCATGGTTCGCTGATGAGACAGAGCATCAGGTCTTCGTTGTGAACAGCACCAAACAACGCAGGAGCACAGCCCCGATCTTTGAGACAGCAGACCCGCTCGACATGATGGCACTGCAGGCATTCGCCCGATGGGTTGACTCCTGCCTCTGATCTGGTAGACTATCCAAAGAACACAACCCACAGCATGATGATTTCACTAGACACCAGAGAGCACAGCAGCGCCACCGACAAGATCCAACTCTACCCACTGTCTCGCCTGGTGTTCATCCATTGGTCATCGGGTCACTACTCATTGCACCGTGCCCGCTTGCGTGACATGTTGTTACTATTAGACCAACGAATTGGATTCGGTGAGTGGTGCAACCGTTACGCTCTTAATTAACACTAACCTAGGCAGTACAGTATTAAACATAAGACCTAGCACTAAATGATAACAGGGGGCAGTAAAATGCCCCCTTTATTGTATACCCCCGAACGCCGAGCGGGACTCCTACCCGTTCCCTAACCTACAAAGTGTTACCCAAACGAGATAAATATTCCAAGGAAATCAAAAAAATTTCCCGCCAAAAAAATGCTCAAAATAGTTGAATCATGAAAGACTACGATAGCTTCATTAATAAGCAAGCAGAAGTTCTCAACGAGTTTGATGATTTCTGTGAACAATTCGAGAAACGCGCTGCCGAGAACTTTAAGAACCCACAACAAGAAGATGAACGATTTGAACTCCTCAAAGAAATCTCCGAACCTGGAAGAAGTGCTATCGATAGCATTCCAAGAGATTCGGGAACTGAAAGCTGAAGTTGAGCGTCTAAAATCTCCAAGCCTCATGTATAGACGCCCTGGTGCTACCGCACATGAGAAGATAACAGATTACTTGGATGATGTAGATAAAAGACTAAAGAAATTAGAATAATGGCAATTCTCATACCTGATGGAACATCGTTTACTTTAGGTTCTGGACCTGGGTGGAAGATGCTGCCGCCCCCAGGACCATTTGTGATACCTGGAATGTTTCGGGATGGGGTGAACTTGAATATCTACGAGACCGTGGGGGTAGTGAATGTCACTGCTCAAGCGAACTTGGTATGCCCTGGAGGAACGCCTGGTCCTGCACAGCCGAGTCCCGAGTTAATCACAGGTATCAGTATTGGTGTCATGCCACCTGGTTGTATTGTACTAGCGGGAGGTGTACCAACGATAGCAGAAATGCTACCTGGCACTGATGCTGTGAGTTTTGGGAGTATCCGTGTAGCACCTGGAGTCACCACATTAGTATTGCCAATCCCTCTCATTGGTAATTACACGGAGAAGTATATGTATGATATGCAGGCAGGTTTTGGAGAAAGTTACAAAGGTAGTGTAGTACCACGTACCAGGGACAATATGAGGGGCGTCACATTTCAGGGAGGATTTGGAGTACAGAAAACCTTTAAGCGTGATGAGAAGTTAAAGAGGATCGGTGGATCGGGAAGGCTCTCTGCGTTTCAGGCAACACCTGAAGGTAGGGAGTTTATTGGACCTGCAGTACATGATATAGCACAGAGGGGTAGTAACTATGTACATGCTTATAAGCCGTCTCTGATCAAAACTCTGCGTTTTCATTATGAGATCACAGTCACGAGTACGTGTCCACCATACATTTGGAAGTTCCCAGCATATATCGATGTAGATAATAACTGGCAAAATCACACCAAGCGTACTAAATATCGTTTAAGTAAGCAAGCAGAAGCGAGAGAAGGTTAATGCCAGCAGGAAGTGGAATCAGTCGATTAAAAGATCTAGAGAGTGGTCATCAGTGCTGGCCACCTGTACCTGTAATTACAGGATCAGCGAACGTCTTTGTGAATAAACTTGCAGCAATAAGAGTTGGTGATATAACTGCAATTCATGTATGTGGTAAAAAACCACCGCATGCTGATACTTGTGTAAAAGGGTCTACAAGAGTCCGAATCAACATGTTGGATACAATGCGTATAGGTGATACGTTATCCTTTGGTGCCGTGATGACAGAAGGGTCACACACGGTATTGGCAGGAACGTAGATCTGTGGTATAATAATAGAAGTTCATCACTAGAATAATGGCAAAGCTTAATCGATCTCTAATGGGCAATTCGTTTATTGAACCAATTCCAAAGAAGAGTCGTCAAGGCAATGGTAAGAACACCAAGTATGCAGCATCGAGTCGGAACAGTGCAAAGAAGCGTTATCGTGGTCAAGGTAAAGGATGAATTTAATTTGCAATCTTCCTGCAGAGAAAGTGTGGGTTCGTAGGGAATACTTACGAGATCATCAAGATGGGCATGGGGAGTTTGTAGAGGGCGTCTGGGTATGTGCTAAAAGCATACCTGGGCGTGCTTTTTACTTTGAGACATACTTGCCTACATATGGAGCAATGTATGACAAGCTACCTATCAGTGCATTTGTAAGATCACCTAAAACACCAGATGTTGATATGAGTCTGGAAAACCTACAATTTTGGAATTGTATGGATTATGGTGTTGCATGTATGAACAAAGGATTTGTAACATCAATGGACTGTGAGGTCTTTACAAGAGACCATGGTTTGATGAAAGGTCAATACTTGTTTACATTAGATAACTATCATGCAAATCCAGATGTGATAGATAATAATGTGAGTGAAGTGCCTCAAGAGCATAAATCACATAATTGCATTGCATTAGAGAATGGTCAGTATGCATTGTATCCTAATAATAGGATGCGTCTGTATGACCTCTCTATCACCCCACAGGAACCTCAATTCCCTGACTTTAAAGTATCTACCATAGAATACCAAGTAGAGGCAGGAATCGACTGGGGACGCCTAGGAGACACTGACGATTATTTTTGGCAAACACAACAGGAGAAAGAAAATGGGTAATTCACCAACTGATAAGAGCAAAGATTTTATCAAATCAGGAATGACTCTTATCACTCAAATCGAATCTGACAAACTTTTGAAAAAAAGCAAGACAGAAGATAAGAAAAAGGACCATAAATAAACAATAAATCGTGTTATTGTGCCCAATCAACAGTCTTTTAAAGATTTAAAGGTTACTATGAAGCCTCACCCAATTACGGGTGACTTACTAGTAACCAAAGACGATGCATCTGTTAAACAGTCAGTTGTTAATCTTATATTGACTACTCCTGGAGAAAGATTCTTCGATGATCGGTTAGGTTGTGGTGTTAGCGAATTATTATTTGAACCACTTGATTTTGGTACAGCGGGTTTGATCGAAGAAGAAATCAGAACCACTTTGAGGTTGTACGAGTCTAGGGTTGATGTGACAGAATTGTCAGTTGACCCAAACTTTGATGATAATGCTTTTGATGTTGAGATAGAGTTCACTATCCGTGGTCGTCAAGACGAACCACCTCAAAACGTCAACTTCCTCTTACAGAGAACCCGATGAAGTATATTCAAGTCAATAATTTAGATTTTGCTGACATCAAGACTGCGCTCAAAGATTACTTAAGAGCACAGACTGATTTTGTCGATTTTGATTTTGAAGGGTCTGCTTGGAGTAATTTGCTAGATGTACTAGCATATAATACGTATTACACTGCGTTCAACACGAACATGGTGGCTAATGAATTGTTTTTGGAGTCAGCAACACTCCGTGATAACGTTGTATCTCTTGCGAAACAATTAGGATATAAACCAAAGTCTATTGTTTCTCCGCAAGCAACAGTTAATTTTCAAGTAAATTTTACAGGAACATACCCAAGTGTCATTACCTTGAAGAAGGGCACGGGATTTGTTACTACATTTGATGATCAGTTATATCGTTTTGTCGTAATTGATGATTATAAAGCGGGAGTTATCAACGGTCAAGCAATTTTTGAGAACGTTGTACTCCAAGAAGGAACTTTGATTGAAGAGACTTACACCAAGTCTACGGTATTAAAAAATCAAAAGTTCATTCTAAAGAACAGCGGTGCGGACACTAGCACACTTCGTGTCAAAGTATTTCCCATCGAGAACTCATCAGAGTTTGCATACTACAATCAGATTAACAATATTATTGATATTGGAGCATCTGACAAGATCTATTACGTAGATGAAAACGCTGATGAGCAATATCAACTCTTTTTTGGTGATGGTGTAGTTGGTTCTGCGTTAGAGGACAATAACTACGTTGAGGTATCATACTTAATTTCTGCTGGTGCAGCTGCAAACGGCGCTAGTGTATTTACATTTAGTGGTATACTACAGGATAATAACGGTGTTGCGTATCCACTTACCGTAACTAACATCACGACAGTTTCTGCAGCTGATGGTGGTGCAGGTATTGAGAGTATTGATAAGATTAAGTTCAATGCCCCCAAACTATATGCCACACAGAACAGAGCAGTTACTGCAATGGATTATGGTGCTATCGTAAGGCAGATTTATCCTGCAGTATCTGACATCATTACATATGGTGGTGAAGAGGAGAGATACCCTGAATTTGGTAAGGTCAAGATTGTTATCAAACCTGATAGTGGCGCTACACTCTCTAGTGTAACTAAAAAGCAAATTATTGCTAGATTGAAAGACTATGCTGTGGCATCAGTCACTCCAGAGATTAAGGATCCATCAATTTTGTATTTGGAGTTAGACAGTAGAGTCAGCTTCAATACTCGTATTACAAATCAATTCCCTACAGATATTAAATCTAAAGTCACAAATGCTGTAGAAGACTATACTAAACTGTCTGACACCGAGAAGTTTAACGGTAAGTTTAGATATAGTAAGTATGTTGGTGTGATTGACAATGCTGATCGTTCTATCACCTCTAACACTACAACAGTAATGATGAGGAAGGATTTCTATCCACAGATCAATACTACAACATTCTATGAACTTTGTTTCCAGAATGCATTTAAGTTGTCATGTCCTGAAGATGGACCTGTTGTTATGTCAACAGGATTCAAGGTAACTGCTTATCCTAATGTTGTCGTTTATTTTGAGGACAGGGATGGTAAAATCGTCCTATATAGATTGGATCCTGGTACAGGTGAAAAGATTGTCCTGAACGACAATATTGGTGATGTTGATTATGAGGAAGGCGAAATCAAATTATATGATGTAACCATCTTACAGGGAACCTTCTTTGACAACAGAATCTCGGTTCGAGTGATCCCACGTAACAACGACATTAATGCATCTAGACACATGTATCTAGATTTAGATGTTGCAAACAGCAAGTTCGCGGTATATCCAGAGTAATAGATGAGTACACAGATTTCGGCTCTAATTGAAGACCAACTTCCTGGGTTTATTGTTTCTGAATACGAAAACTTTTCGAGTATTTTAGAAGCATACTATCGACAACAGGAATCAGTCGGTCAACCTCTTGATATCATCAGCAACATTACGAAATATCGTGATGTCGATTTTTATGAGAAAAATTTACTGAAAGAATCTACTACAGTTGCTTTGACTGTAAATGCATCCTCCACGACTTTGGTAGTCGCTGATGCTAGTTCATTTCCAGAGAAGAACGGATATATTAGAGTTGGAACAGAAATCTGTTTCTATAAAGAGAGAACAGCTACAGAATTTTTAGATGTCTCTAGAGGAGTGAGTGGTACAACCATTCTCGGAGACCTGCATAATGAATCCACATTTGTGTCTACATCAGCAGTAGACCACTTGGTTGGTGAAGATGTACATAACTTAAGTCATTTGTTCTTGTATGCCTTTGTAAGGGCATTTGAGCGAGAGTACCTAGTTAACTTTCCAGAAGCATACTTGAAGGATGATGTAGATAAGAGACTCCTGATCAAGAACATTGGAGATTTTTACAAAACTAAAGGTGGCAACAAATCTATCAGATTCATCTTCAATACTATTGTATCAAAGAGAGCTGATGATATTCCAACTACATACTTTCCAAAAGATAGCACCGTAAAAGTATCGGAATCTGATTGGTCTGCTGTATTTGCAATACAAGCAATCGTTTTAAGTGGTGATGCCAATAAATTGATTGGTAAGACTATTATCCAGCAAGAGGATAAGAATTCTATTGGATCGTCATATGCATCTGCTAATGTAGAGAATATAATCCAAATTGGTAAAGTAGGAGACTATGGTCTTTATAATTTAATTATCGATCCTGTTTCTGTAAATGGCGATTTTAACATCCCCCAAAAGACAGTGCTGGACAGGGTTTTGGGGACCTCTCTTACAACTAACGATACAATCACTGTAGACTCTACTTTAGGTTGGAGTTCCGAAGAAGGGTTTGTACAGATCAATGGCGAGATCATTGAGTATGAAGGAAAGACTGCTAGACAGTTTATTATCAAAGAACGTGGAACTGTCACGAGAATTCATAATGTCGGTGACATTGTAACTAGTTACTCTAATGTAAGAAGTGACGATGTTAGTTTGCTTCTATATGGCATTCTAACAAAACTTTCTCCAGATCAAGTATATCCTTACTCCCAGAAGGGAGATAAGATCCAGATCTCTAAACCTGGATTTGAAACTAGAAATACAATCATTTATGACGAATCAACTAGATCTGTAAGGTGGAAAGTAAATACCACTGGTGCTGTTGCTTCGGTTCCTCTTAATCCTGGTGTAGGTCTTCCACTCCAAAAATATTTGGCTGATGTTAGTGCCGTCTATCAAGATGGTCAGTATTACTATATTGCAACATCTTCATATCCATCCACACCTATTCTTACTGGTCAGGATCAACCCAATCTAGTTGATGCTAATCAACTCAAGCTGATACCAAAATCTACCAGTACAACTACTGAAGTATATAAAACGCCATTTAGAGATATTGGTGTATTTGTAGATGGTAGTATTGCTTTTGGATATAAGAGCGAGGATCAAATTGCATATGGCAACATCCAATCTTACACATTGACCTCCAGAGGTTCTGGATATACAAAACCTCCTTTTGTCCTTATTAATGGCGAAGAACAACTAGCTTTGTCAACTTTAGTCGGTGATACTGTAAACTCTGTATTTACTCGTCTCAATAAGAATTTCACAGCAGACCCTCTAGTAGAAATTGTCAGTGGAAGAAATGGTGTAGCAGAAGCTATTGTAACTTCTGGTGAAATTACTAGTATTCGTCTAATTAATGCTGGAGAATATTATTCAGCACCTCCAGTTGTTATTATTACCGATTTGGCAGGAAAAGGTAGATTTGGAGAATTTAGAGCGACTGTTGATACCAAAGGTAAGATTACTGGATTTGAAAAAGTTGATGGCGGTAAATTCTACACTCAAGAGAATGTACGAGTAGAAATTGTAGAAGAGGCAAGAAATAATCCTGCTACTGCAACTGCCACAATTTACCGTTGGGTAAAAGACCGATTTTTTAATAATTCTAATTTCATTGATGATAATGGTGGTCTTGCAATAAAAGACCTCATAGAAAATGAGTTTTACTATGGAGTGGTTGCAAACCCCAAACGCCTTCGTTTTAGACTAGGGGACAATTTAACGCCAACTCAATTCCAAGAGACTTCTACTTTAACACACTCGCCTATCCTAGGTTATGCCTATGATGGTAATCCTATTTACGGTCCTTACGGTTTTAGCAACCCGCTATCGGATCAATCCTCTATTGCGAGGATGAATAGTGGATATCAGCTTAAGAATTCAAGAACTGATGGTCCTGTTGATGCTCCATATGACATGGGCACCTTCGTTGATGACTATGAATGGATTGCTACTGTTGATACAGGTAAGACTCGCCTTGATGTTAACAATGGTAGATTCTGCGTCACACCAGAATATCCACAAGGTACATATGCATACTTTGTAACTATTGATGCTAGTAATACTCCTGTATATCCTTATATCCTTGGAGATAACTTTTATTCTTTACCAGTTAGGTCCAACTACGAAAGTAAAGTAACTCAAAGATCTATTCCTACTACATCCGAACGTTTGTTCATTCCAGGAACGTTGAAGAATGGTTCTGGAGAAGTTGCGTATATTGATACTGTAAGTAAAGGATTTGTTAATACAGTAAGCATTGAAGATTCTCAACCTACATTCCAAATTGGATCAAGAATATACGTAGATGACAGTGGCACTGGTGGATCTGGTGCTGCTGGCATTGTTGCATCTACATTTGGCAAGACTGTCTCTAGTATTGAATCTAAAGAAACCAAAGCAGCTTTATTGACATCTCTTTCTAGTTTCTTTGCATTTGAGGGTGATATTATCACTCAAGAGACTACAGGTGCAACTGGTGAAATTATTAGAGACATTTCTGAAGAGAATGAAATTGGTGTCAGAAATATCACTGGATCCTTTGAGGCTGGATATGAAATCAATTCTTCTACTCAAGTAATCAATTTACTGCTATCTCAAAACAGTTCTTACACTTTAGGAGCAACTCTTGCTTTAGTTCTATTTGAGGATCCAACAACAGAGATTGCCACTGGAGAAATCCTAAATCAAACTGTTGACCAAAATTCAGTTCGACTAAAGGTTACAAGTGGTGATTTTGCCGATTACCTCGATTATAATGAAGGTGAAGTAATTCTTAAAAGTTCTGACCTAGGTAATACTGCAGGAACAGAGATTGTAATTATTAATCAGTTGAGTAGAAATATTAATATTACTGATGTTGATGATTCTATTGCTATTCTAGAAACAACTGAAAATCATGACTTTGGCACTGGAGATATTATTAATATCACAGTAGATCCAGATCCTGCCACTACAGAGACAACTTACTATGTGACGAAGAAAAAGTTTCAAGAGATCACTTTACTTCCAAATGAATATCGTGCAAAGGTTGATGATACTGGCGTTGGCGAATCTACTGTACTTGGTTTAGGTAAAGACTACATTTCTGGAGAGTATACTGATGTCCCTCTTGTATTTGCTAATTCTGCTTTGTCGAGATCTGATGTAGTAGCAGCAAAGGCATCTGTAAGTGTAGACACTGCTAATTTTGATAACAGTGGTAATATTGGTAATATTACTATTACTAGTGCTGGTGCAAATTATAAAGCAGACGATATCCTAACAATTGATCCATCTGCTATTGCTAAAGTAGATGCAGCTGATTCAGACATCTCCCCGATTCTATCGATGGTGTATTTGAATCAAACAGAAGTTGAGTCTTATGCACAAAAAAGATTTTTCGTTGCTGAAGCAGATTATCCAACTGTAGTAACAGCACTGGGCGATGTCGGAGGATTCTTCCAGAATGATGCTGGTGGTACTAATCTCATCTATATTTCTAAAGATGATGACAATTTTGCTTTCACTTACTTTGTTGCCGATACTGAAGGTGAAGACTTAACTACTGATGATACTATCAGTGGTGTTGCAATTACCAGTGTTGATGTATACAGCCCTCCAGGTAGTCTCAAACCTCAATACAGATTTGAAGATGATCAAGGAGAGCGAAACCCAAATTATGAAATACGTGTAGGATCTACTCTTACTTTACAACCAATGCCTGGTCATTCAGTGCATGTTGTATCTGACATAGAGTTGGGACTCAAAGATGATGGTCGTGCTCAATTTACTATCGATTATACAGTTGCTGGTGGTGTTACTAACAGTGGATCTGTTACAGATCCTATTGTCTTTGTACCTACAGTTCCTGGTGTATATCAATATGTCTGTGTAACTCATCCAGAAGCTCGTGGAACTATCACAGTGTATCCTGCACCAAGTGCTGCTGGTCCACTAATTAACGTTGATTTTGTTGGTTTTGGTGTTGATAGAACAGATGTAAACGTTACTAATACTTTTGCAGCATCAGTTGATGATCTTGTATCTATTGGTAACGAGATCGTTAAAATTACTGCTGTAGATACAGATAATAAAAATATTTCAGTAGCAAGAGCTCAAGAAGGAACTATCAAAGTTAATCATTCTAATAATAAAGATTTAGTATCTTATTTGCCGAATTACAGATTTGCAGCTGGTACAAGAATTGGAACTGGTGTTAATGCACCAGTAGTTGTTTCTTATGACAATGAAACTAAAAAACTAATTGTCAACTGGGATTACAATGCAACTAGTCCTGTTGCTTTGACCACAGTATCATCAATTGTTGATACCAGTAATCCACAAAAAATTGTTACTGTCGGTTCTGTAAATGATATTCGTGATAAACTACTATTCTCTACAGATAATACAAATTTCCTCACTAATCCTATTGTAGATATTCAGAAGTATTATTTCTACAAGTTTGATGTAAGTCATCCTTCGATGTTGAACTCTTACCTTGATATCTCAACTAGTCCAAACTTTAATGTCTTTACCGAAGAAAAAGAAGTTGGTTTGACTGAACCTGGTAATGCTGGTGCATTTGTGAGAATTAGACTTGGATATGGTGCAAACATTGGAGAACAAACAAGAAAAGATGTTAACTTCACAAGTTACTACTATTTCTTGACTTCTTCTACAACTGATACTGAAGGATCTTATCTTCGTATTGTTGATGACCCTTTGTCAGGTAGAAAAGAAGTTGCGTACACTACAGACAAAAAAGTTGTCTACAAACTTTCCGATGTTCCCCAATACGATGGAACTGGAGATATTAGATATACAGGTAAGTCAGTTGGTAAGATTCATTCTATCAAGCTAGACAATCTTGGATCTGAATATGATAAGTTGCCAATTATTAAAGGTGTAGTCCCTGCAGATGGATACAAAGCAGTCGTTAATGCTGTCAGGAGTATATCTACTAATAAAATTATTTCAATTGATATTGTCACTCCAGGTCAAGGATATTCTAAACCAGAAGTTGTTGTTGCTTCTGGTCTGGGAAGTGGTCTCAAAGCAATTGCTGATGTAAAGGATGGTATCATCACTCAAGTCAGAATTACCGATCCTGGTAATTATACCACCACACCAAAACTGGAAATTATTGAAACAGACAATAAGTTGTTCTTTGTGTCTGATAATATTGGTCGTCCACAAAACGTTAATTTTGTAAGAAATGGATCGGGATTCCATAGCGATAGTACGATTAGATCAAATTACTATTCACCTGATGTTTTTATTCTCGATACCTTTGAGTTAGACGCATTTAGACCTGGTGAAACTATTGAACAGAAAGTAAATGGTATTATTGTTGCTCAAGGCATAGTTGCTCCAAATGGATGGAGAGTAGGATCTAATATTCTACGTTTGGAAGATGTTGTCGGTGTTTTCAAAGAAGGACAGACTATCATTGGAAAGAGTAGGAAGAAAACTGCTCGTATCAAGACAATTAGTAGATCTTCGTTTATCCCTAACATTGTTACTAGAGAAAAGACAATTGGTAGATTTACTTCCGACAGAGGAAAGGTAAGTTCTAGCAATCAAAGAATTCACGATTCTAATTTCTATCAAGATTATTCTTATGTTGTTAGATCTAGAACACCAATCAACCAGTGGCGTGATGTAATTAAAGATACCACACATCCAGCTGGATTCAAGATGTTTGGTGAAGTCTACGTGGAATCTGAAGGTGTATCTGATATGCCATCTGATCAGAAGGCATTTAAGTCCACCATGTATTTGGTTGGTCCTCCACTTGCAGTATCCTCTCTATCTACAAAGAGAACTATTCAGCAACAGGTAATTAAAGTAAAAGACTCTAGAGTTATTAGAGGTGAAGGATCAGTTTCTGTATCCGATTTTGACGAAACTCTTACCAGAGTAAGAGAACTTAAGTTGTCTCCTGCTTTTGACGGTAGATATGATCCACAGACTGGTTTGAAAATTGGTAACAAACAGTTTACTATTACTGATGCTGCAACTGGTACTGCATACACACCATACAATGATCAAGAAATTTTAATGACCATTGATGGTATTGCACAAAGACCAGGATATTCTTTTAAAGTTGTAGGTAACCAACTTTTCTTCTTTGAACCGCCACTTGGTCCAAGAGTTACTGAAGATCAGCTTGTTCCCCCACAGAGTGCATATATTAGAGCATTCAAGTTTAGAGAAGATACGGATAATGCACGTTATCTGAAAAATTTAAAAAATATTGCAGATTCGTTCGACGGTAGAACTAGAATCTTTGATTTGAATTGGGACGATGGTAGTGTCGTGAAGACACAGGTCAATGAAGACTTGTTTGTGTATCTCGATGGAGTATTACAGCAAGGTTCTTATGAGATCAGAAGATTTTCGAGTCCAAACAAAACAGATCGTATCGCTTTTGTCAAAGCACCTAAAAACTACAAGGATCTCTATGATTCAGATGCTTTTCCACAAGAACTGCAGAATGAAACATATTTTTATGGATTTGGCGTAGGTCTATACGAAAGACTTGGTATCGACAAGAGAATAGTTCCTTATAATCAAAATAATCAATACCTAATCTATGACTCAAATAATAATGTAAGAACTATTGATAGTACATTATATGCATATGTTTATGTAGATGGTGTTCTCCAACAACAAGATCTGTCATACAAGATCAATGGAGCTTCAATTACTTTTATGGAACCATTGGAGTATTCAGAACAGGCAGATGGATCTTATACTTGTGCAAGAGTAGATATTATTCGTTTGTATGGTAAGAACTATCAATCTACTCTCAATATCTTTAATTATGAACAAGATGCTTTCTATAACAGAGCAACTGTAACTTTTGATGGTGCAGGTACATACGATACCATCTCTTCTTGGTATGTCTTAAACACTAGTGATAAAACTAGTGTTGTACAAGGAGGTAGGGTTTGGGGTGAACTTATGAGTATCCAAAAGGGAACTGGAGATCAATGGATTGCTATATTGAAATCACAAAATATTGATTTTGTTGCTGGCTCTGATGTCACTTTTGATAGATTTGATGGAGATCCTTTGACAATTAGTTTCACAGACTTCTCCATTGCATATACAACAAATGTTGCTGGAGAACGTATTCTTAATCGTGTGGAAGCAAACTATATTCCTTTCTTGCCTACTAATGATTCTTTTGATAGTTACGACTACCGTGGCGAGATTCTAAAAGAGCATCCAACTCTCCGTAGAGGAGATAAGATCATGATTGATGGTGAAAGTGAATATCGTAATATTATTAGTTCTCCACTTTTTGCTAAAACAACTGATTATCGTCCAGGTGGTAATGCTTCTGCTAACTTCTTTGCTAAAGTTGCTGCTTCTGATTATAACGGAGATGTATTAGGTGAAGGTCTGTCAGTTACAACAACCATTGATACTGGTAAGGTAACCTCTTTGAATTGGAATAGAAGGGAACTAACGTATTTCTTCCAAAATAGTATTCTTATCAATCCTACTGCCTATAACTATAATAGCCCACCAGTATTGAACTTCATTCCTACGAATGGTGAGGGTGGCGGTGCTAAAGCACAAGTTATAGTATATGGTGGTCAAATCATTGACATCATTTTAGTAGATGGTGGTTCTGGATATACTGCTCCTCCAAGAGTTGTTATTTCTAGAGGATATGATATTCTTCGTGAAAATAATCATCCAGAGTTTTCTTTAGTTAGAACTATTTTTGGTGGTCAAGGTGAAGGGTTGAATGCAACGATTCAAACTACATCCTCTGTTATTGATCTATATCGACGTAACTTGGTTGAGCATGTTGCTGTTATACAATCTCCTAATCCTCTTGGATCTGCGAGATTGATTGGCAGGAGAATGGATTTAGTTACTCCTGAAATTGGAATGGGATTCCCATTCGAGCAAGATATCATTACACATATTCAATATGTTGTAGCAACACAATCACCAGCTGCTATTGAGCAACCAACTTTCGTCAGAGTGTTCCTTGAAGCAGAGGATATTGGATTTGAATCATTCCGAGTGGATAAGACCAGATATTTCAATTCTGGTGTTATTGCTTTGGATGAAAATCCAGTTACTTATCCACAATTCTACACACAAGGTAAATTGGGAGGTACTGTAGCTTCATTTATTGATTACTTGTATCTAGATGTTGGTTATGCAAATGTATCTGGAATTACTCTAGAGCAACTTGAATTGACATACACACAATTCAATGGTATCAGCGAAGGTGTTGATACATGGATGGAAAATATGACATTAAATAATACCTCCTTGACAACTAATGGAACTCTATTTAATCCTGGAATTCCATCTATTCAAGAGTTGATGTCTTATCTAGATGCACCACTGCTAGCAAATTCAATTGTCATCTACATTCCAGATACCACTAATTTCCCTGACAGTGGTAAACTACTTGTCGGTAAAGAGCTTGTAACCTACACATCTAAATTATCTGATCGTCTTATTGGTGTTACAAGAGGTGTTGACAACACAACAGCAGAAGCACATACTGCTGGTCAGTTCATCAGGACTATCGGTCTAGGGACAACTCTCTAGAAACACCGTATAAATATAAATAACACAGAAATCCAACCCGTATCTCTTATTTTCAATGGCTGCTATTATCTCGGAAAAGTTCAGAATTTTTAATGCGAAGCAGTTCCTAGAGTCTTTAACCGAAGGCGCTAGTGATACTGGTGCCGACCGAAGTCGAATGTACTTCTTTGTCGGCAGACCCCAAGCATGGGACTCGTATCTAGAAGTTTATGCTACAGATGGCGGGACTTTTACCGCTGGCAATCAAGTATATGTTGGTGCTGCTTTGGGCAGTGCTACATTCAAGGGCACTATCGCAAAGGTTTGTCCTAATAGTCTTCTTATTCAATCGGTTGGTCCTCTTCCAACTGCTGCTCCTGTTTTGGGATCAGCACTAAAAGAGTCTGATGGTTCGGCAGATACGGGTGTTACCGCAACGTCAGGTGTCTACAGATATTCTACAGAGAATGTTCCCCCTGTACCCCTTGACAATCAGACCGAGAAATTCAGCGTTTATGACGACATCATTGCAGCAAAAAGAATTACTTCTTCTTATGCAAGATCTGTTGTAAGAAGATACAACTGGGACACAGCAAACAATCCCAAGTTTGATATGTGGAAACCAAACTATTTTGCTACCCCAGCTGGTGGTGGACAAATTGGTGTTTCTACTGCTACGGGTGCAACTGGTATTGGTTCTGCAAAGTTCTATGTAATGAACCAGAACTATGAAGTATTCAAGTGTCTTTATAATGGCGAAAGTATCGCTAATCCATCTGGTGTTAACGTAGTTCACGAACCAAAGACTAACCCTTCGGCAGGTCTAGGTACATATGCTGCTGGAATCTTCACTGCTCCTGATGCTTCTTACATCTGGAAGTACATGTATACCATGCCTACCGATGATGTACTAGCATTCCTTTCTTCTGACTTCATGCCTATCTCGGCAGCAGGAGAAGCAACTAGAGTTGCAACTGAAACAGCTGCTGTTGCTGGTTCTATTAATGTCGCCCTTATCAAAGATGCTGGTACAGGTCTTACCAACGGCACTTTCTATGCTCCTATCATGGGAGACGGTGCTGGTGGTGTTGTCAAACTAACAGTTACTGGTGGTGCTATTTCTGCTGCAGAACTCGAAGTACCAGGTTCTGGTTACACTTATGCATCTGTTCCAGTTGTAACTGGTGTTCCTTCTGGAGTCGCTGGTAGCACTGAAGCAATTGGTTTGTTTACGGATGCAGCACTTACTGTATCACAAGCAGTAGCAGCAACTTCGGCTCCAGCACTAGAAGTTATTCTTCCTCCTCAAGGTGGTCACGGATCTGACTTTGAAACTGAACTTAACACAAAGCGTGTTATGACGAACATTCGTCTCACCTTTGTTGAGAATGCTGGTGACTTCCCTGTAGATAACGACTTCCGTCGTATCGGTATTATCAAGGACCCTCTTGAGTACGGTACAACTACCTTCGCTACAGCAGATACTCTTTCTGGTCTAAAGTCAGTTAAATTGACTGGAGCAACTGGAAACTTCACTCCTGATGAGATGATCTCACAGACTGTTGCTGGAGGCACTGCAAAGGGCACTGTAGTCTCTTGGACCCTAGATGCTGGTTCTCCTACTCCCACGCCTGGAACACCTGGTAGCGGTGTTCTGAAGTACATTCAGAGTCCAGAGTACCACAAAGATGGTAATGAAATTGTGAGAGACTTTGCATCTGATGCTGCAAATGCAATCACTGGTGCTTCTTCTGCTTCACAAGGAACAGTTGAAGTTGCCTTGGCAGATGGAACTCAATTGGTGGGTGCTATCTTTACTGATGGTCTTGCATCTCCAGAGATTGAAAATAACTCGGGAGACCTCATATACATAGAGAACAGAAGACTAATCACTAGAGCAGCTGACCAAATTGAGGACATCAAGTTAGTCATCGAATTCTGATTATAAACGAAAACAAGACGGTAGTTTAATACAATGCCACAGAAGACTAATCTTAAAGCCGCACCATATTTTGACGACTACGATTCTGGGAACGACTTCTATAAGGTATTATTCAGACCTTCCTATCCTGTTCAAGGGAGGGAGCTGAATACTACCCAGTCGATCCTACAGAATCAGATTGAAAGTTATGGTAAATACTCTTTTAAACAGGGCGATCTAGTTGTCCCTGGTGAGGTTGGTCTAAATAAAAAACTTGACTTTGTAAAACTATCGTCTGTTTCTGAAGTCGCTGTAAGTGTAAATGATGAGATCATTTACCAAAAATATGATATTAATAATCTCGTTGGTCAAAAGATCAATGGATTATCCTCTGGTGTTATTGCACTTGTACAAGCAATCGTACAAGCATCTGACAATAACGCTGATACTCTTTACGTAAAATATTTAAATGCTGGTGATGGAGGAAACGAAGAAAGGTTCCGTCAAGGAGAAACACTCGAAGTTGTCGATGGCGTTAACAGCCCTCTTCTTGTTGTTGGTACTGACGGGTCTGTTCTACCTACTAGCGTTGCAGTAACTGACCCAGACACACAAGTTACCACATTTGTAGAAAGTGGTGCCATGGGATTTGCTTCTGCTGTGCAAGTAGAAGAAGGTGTATATTTTGTTAATGGATATTTTGTAAGAAATTCTTCCGATTTAGTTGTTGTTGATGGTTATAGTGACAATCCTTCTGTAAAAGTTGGTTTTAAGGTTACTGAAACTCTAGTAACTCCAGAAGAAGATCCCACACTATATGATAATGCATTTGGATCTTCCAACTATGCTGCTCCTGGAGCACATCGTCTAAAAATTAGTTTAAGTCTAGTACGTTATTCTTTTGAAGAAACTACAGACAAGAATTTTATTCAACTTCTTTCTATTAAGAATGGAGTTATTCAAAAGCAGGTAAGACAAGCTGCATATAATACACTTGAGAATACTCTTGCTAGGAGAACTTACGATGAGTCTGGTGACTATGTTGTAGATTCTTTTGACTTTGATATCAGAGAGTTTTATCAAAGAGAAGGTAATCGTGGTGTATATGCACCAGGTGTCAACGGACTTATCGGTCCTAATGGACTGACTGCAACCGAAGCAGCAGACAAGATGGTTGCTACCATTGGACCTGGCAAAGCATATGTTCGTGGTTTTGAAATTATCAATAAAGAAACCAAGTATATTGACGTTGACAAAGCTAGAGACACACTTTCTAGAGACAATGTAACGATCAAATCTAATGGTCTTGCATCATTCACCATCACCAATGTATTCAACACTCTTCCTCTTAATGCCGAGGGTGCTGATCTAACTGCATATCCAACTATCTTCTTAAACTCCACATATAATGATGGAGTCAATGGTACTAATGATTTAGAGTCTTCCACTAACTACATCCAAACCATCGAAAGAAGAGGTCTTGGATATGGAAAAGATGATGCTATCAAGACTATCTACCTACAAGCAGCAATTGATCTAGGTCTTATTGATGAGACAAGTATTGAACCAAATACTCCTTCTAATAAGGCAGATATCAAAACTCTCTACTTTGTTTCTTCCAGAACTTCTAGTAATGGTGTAGCATCTACAGAATCTGTAAAAGTTCTTTCTTTTGCAAAAGTAACCAGACCAGAAGTTGGGGATGTTAACGCACAGTATTTGCAATTAACTGTTCTCGGCAGAAAAGATTTTCTAGATAATCTCTTCCTTGAGTACGATGACAACGTGTCAACTAGAAGAAGATTTCTTTACAAGTCTTTGGCAGAAGTTCAGCAAGAGATCAATGATGTAGGTTACATTGTTGACTATAGCAATACTATTGTACCTTTGATTGGTGTAGCAAAACCAAAAGATGTCAGCTTGGTTGGTAGACCTGATGGATTTAACGCAGACACCGATATTGTTATTTCTCGCGGTAAACTTGCTGATGGATCAGCAATTTACAATGGTAAATTTAATCTATCCTATTTCAATCCAGTATTCTTTACTCGTTTGCTTGTAGATTCTACTATTGGCAATGGATTTGCACCTGGTAAATACATCACAGGTTCTACCAGTGGTGCCTACGGGGTCGTAGAAGGCAATACAAATGGATTCTTATCTCTTGGTAAGAGTCTATACGTTAAGACGCTCTACGGAACCTTCCTGCCTGGTGAGACAATCACTAGTGAAGAAGGTGATCTTCTTCGTATTGGACAAGAGAATACTATTTCACACTTTGTTGTTTCAAAGCAAGGAACTGGTTATACAGCTGGATCTAGAATTTCTATTAACGGCACTCGTTTTGAACTCAAGGATATCAATGTAGGTATTAACGGCGGAACTCTCTACAAGGTAGAAATTCTAAACAGAGATGTTACACAGACAGAATATTCTGCACCTCCAACCATTGATATCGAAGGAACTAGCACGATCGTTACTAATATCATTCCTGTTCTATTCAAGAACACAGTTCTGACTTATACTGCACAGAATGTCAAGTCTCTATATTCAGAGTTTGGATCTTCCAGTAAGTTCTCTGCTGATATTGAAACTCAAGATACACAATTCTCCGAAACAAAATCTGTAACCCAATACACCTTCAGTGGAACTAAAGGTTACAAATATATTGAGTGTAATGGATTTGGTGCAGATGCATCACTCATGCTCGTCCAAGGTGACGTTATTCAATTTAATGATGATACTGGTAGACTAAACAAATTTATTGTAGATCTAGTAACTATTCCAAAAGGAACTGATAAGTCTAGAATTTATTTCAACAGTGCCCTACCTGATACGGTAACATCAGTAGCTGTCATTAGATTGCGTCCTATTATTACAAATGGAACCACATCTACACTTCTGTTCCCAACTGGTAGTAAAGAAGTTGGTAGTCTTGTCAAGTCTACAGAAGACACAAAGATCAACTACTACATCAGAAGAGACTTCGTAACTACTGGTAGTGACAATGGTGGCAACATCACATTCGCTGCACAACTAGATTTCGGTACACAGAGATTTGTTCCTTTCACCGAAAAAGACTTCTTGATTACTGTTCTAGACAAAGGTGGTTCTGACCTAGTTGAAACTGGTGATGTTATCTATGTCTCGGATGATTTTGTAAGTATCTTGAATACTACAGATGCTACATCTGGTCTATCTTCTGGTAGTATCACACTTACCTTCCCTGGCAACTATTTTGGTAATAATGTAACTAACTTCCCCAAACTGAAGTTGACTGCTACCATTGAAGTTTCTAAAGGTAGACCCAAGCTAAAGACAGCAATTAAAAACAAGAGAGTTGTCATCACCTCTGCTGGCGATCAGGTATTGCCTATACGTGGTCTTGATTACGATAGTGACAGCAGTGAAGTTCTATCTTACTCTGATGTATTTAAAGTAAGATACATTTACGAAGGATCTACATCTGCTCCCCCAACAGTTGACGTTAATGGCAATTTGGTTGTTGGTACTGATCTGACTGATAGATTTACTTTTGATGATGGACAAAGAGATACATTCTATGATGTGTCTAGAATCGTACTAAAACCTGGTTTCACTCCACCTGTAGGACAAGTAGTTGTAGCATTTGATTACTTTGAGCATTCTCAAGGTGACTTCTATACAGTTGACTCATATATTCATGAGGCAGGTGTTGTAGCAGATGAGATCCCTGATTTCAACTCTGTTGTGCATGGTAACTTGAGTTTGAAGAACGTCATTGACTTCAGACCGAAGGTAGATTCTACTGCTATTATCACTGGTTTCCAAGATACTTCATTACTCTCACAAACAGAATACATCAACTTTATTGGTGCAGGTGGTTCTGTATCCAGTACACCATCTTCTGCTAGATCTCTACCATATACTATTTCCTTTACTGAATCACAGTATCTGGATAGAATTGATGGTGTTTTCTTGAATAAGAAGGGTGAGTTCATTATCAAGCAAGGTAATTCATCACTCAACCCAAGCAAGCCAGAAATTATTGAGGATGGCATTCCTCTCTATTATATCTTTATTCCTGCTTTCACCAAGTCAAGCAAGGATGTAAGAATTACTCCAGTTGACAACCGTCGTTTCACGATGCGTGACATTGGTAAGCTAGAGAAGCGTATTGAGCGTCTTGAGTATTATACTACTTTGAGTATTCTTGAGCAGCAAGCACTTAACATGCAAGTTAAGGATACTCTTGGCATTGATAAAACCAAGAGTGGATTCCTAGTTGATAACTACGAGACTCATGCTGTAGGTAATGTCAAATCTATTGATTATCTGTGTTCTATCGATGCACAACAATCTGTATTGAGACCACAGTCCAAAGAGGATAGTTTTGCACTAAAAGAAGTTAATACAAGATCCGATCAAAGAAGAATCGCTGGGTATTCTAATTCTAATGGTGTTGTAACACTACCGTTCTCTGATGTTTCTTATGCAAATAATAATTTTGCTACAAAGACTGTAAATCCAAACCCATTTGTTGTTCTACAATATGTTGGTGATGCTGCTGTTCATCCCAATATTGATCAGTGGTACAATGACACTGTGGCACCTTTGGTTACAGATAACAATACCAATTTGTTCTCTGTATTCCTTGGTAAGCAAGATGTTCGTGTTGCATTCTCCAGTATCTATAATTCGTTTATTATTAACTGGGTTGGTGTAGATAAGTCATTCTACAACCTGAAGAGTTTTGCCGAAAATAATACCAGAACTGCAGAAGCAACTGTACAGAGTGCAACTACATCAACTTCTTCTAATATCAGTCCACAAAATAATGAGATTGCGAAGGGTGTAGGATATAAAACTATTAATGGTACTAATGTAGCAAATGCCCTTAAGTTCTTTGCTAGAACTATTCCAATCAAATTTATCGTCAGAAGAATGAAGCCAAAGACACAATTAAGTGTCTTTATGGAGAAGAGAGATATTGGTCGATGGGTTAATCCAGACTCTAGATTTACAGGTATTGCAGGAAACTCACCAACGGTGTTCAGTGGTAATATTACTACCGATGAGTATGGTAATGCTAGTGGAATTATTCTAGTCCCGTCAGGATATGCTCCAAGAGAAAATACTTCTTGGACAGGTGATGTAAATACGGTGACTATGGATGATACTTCGGAAGAATTGTATTTCTCCACGGGTGCAAAAACAATTAGATTTACTTCTAGTTCTACTGACTCTGATATCACTACCGTAGATTCTTTTGCAGAAGTTAAGTTCTATGCTACAGGTCTTCTACCCGAAGCACCCGTATCGATCATCTCTACAGCACCTGCTATTTTCAAAGCAAATGAAGGTGTCCAAACTATTGATAGTAATACAGAGAATAGTGCAAGACCAAATCCAATGGCACAAACTTTCTCTGTGGAAAACTTTGAAGGTGGTATGTTTACAACTGGTGTTGATCTATTCTTCAATAAGAAGAGTTCAACTATTCCTTTGAGAGTTTACCTCACTAATGTAGAGAGTAACAAGCCTGGTAAGTATATTTTACCTGGAACTCAAATCACTCTATATCCTGATACTTTTATCAAGGTATATTCTTCTGGAAACATCACTATTAAAAAGGACGAGGCAATAACTGGTAGACAGAGCCTTGCATCTGGTCCTATTGCTAAAATTTTGGATAGAAATAACTTTGAAGTTGTTCCTTCTTCTAATGGCGATATCTTCCTCACTAATGAGCAAGTATATACATTTGTATTGAGTAACCACAATGGTAAGTCATTCATTCCTAATGAAGATGTTACGCTCAACTCTGTAACTACTTTCAACAATGCAAACAATGCTACTGTTGGTTTAAAGATCGCAAAAGACTCTGGTCGTGTATCTAAACTCAACATTACTAATCTTGGATCTGGTTATGAGAATGCAACTATCACTATAGAGAGTCCTCAATTGCCTGGTGGTAGTAATGCTACTGGATCTGTTAAAGTCTCTGGCGGTCAAATCTTCTTTAGCGAAGTTGCGCTAGCAGGTAGAGGATACACTGAAGCACCATCTATTGTTATTAGAGGAACTGGTGCTGGAAACAATGGTGCTGTAATTGAATCAGAAATTGAAATTGATGAGCCAGCAGTCAGAATGGGTATTGCCATTGACGAAGCAGGATCAATTCAATCTACAACTCCCACTAGATTCAACTTCGAGTATCCAGTATATCTACAGAATAATTCTGAATATGCACTCAACATTGAGTGTGACAGTATTGAATACGAACTATGGGCATCTAGACTAGGTGATACCGATATCTCTTCTGGTATCGTTGTTAACGCACAACCGTTACTTGGTTCTGTATTCAAATCACAAAACGTAGATAACTGGACTGAAGATCTATTTGAAGATATCAAGTTTACTCTTTATAGAGCAGAATTTGATAACTCCAGATCTGGAGAAATTCTAATTAAAAACGAAGATCCTGGATACACAAAGCTGCAAAACAATCCAATGGAGACATATGCGCTTGCAAATAGCACAGCAACATCTAGTCTCTTTAAAAACAACAGTTCCGTTGTTAAGGTATACCATAGAGATCATGGGTTTGAAACTGGTGGAGACTCCAAAGTATTCTTCAGAGGTCTAGAAGATTTTGCTGGATATGATTCCAACACGGTAGAATCATCTTTGTTCCAGGTATATAATGTTGGTATTGATTCTTATAACATCTATGGTCCTACTAGAGCATCAGACACTGGATTCTTTGGTGGTTCAACTGTACTAGCATCGTACAATAGAAAGTACGAGAAACTCTACGCACAGATTCCATACCTACAAGTTTCTGGTACAAAGATTGATAGCATGGTAAGAACTACTAATATTGTCCCTGTTGATAGTAATACTACTAATTTTACTTCTTATTCTATCTCTGATTTTGAAACTACCTTCCTGAACGAAGAGCAGTATTTCTTGAATCAAAAGGTTGTTGCCTCTACCATCAATGAAAGCTTGAATAATCTAGACACTTCTCTTGCATACAAACTTAAGTTGTCTTCAGAGCAGTCTTATCTATCACCTGTCATTGACTTGAGATCGGCTTCTGTCAAAACAATTACTAACAGAATTGAAAATGCAGTTGGTAGTGAAGACAGATATGGCAAGAGATATCAACAGATTCAACTCTTCCCTGTCTATAAATTTACTGTTAGTGGCAATGAGGACAATGGAACTGAAGTTCCTATTGTTATCAATCAAAATGTTACTGGCGTAACATCAGGAGCACAATCAGAAGTTCTTCGTGTCATTGGTAGTGATGTATACGTAAAGATTAAGAACTCGGTAAACTTTGATATTGGCGAGCAATTGTTCTTTAGCACACAGTCTGCTGCTGGTGGAGATCTACAAGGTATTACGGTTACTATTTCTAATGACGGTATCTTTGATCAGAATCCTAATTTTGTTGTTGGAACTACAGTAACCGCATTCAATCCTGCACAAAGAGTAGATAAGTATGACAACAAGATCAGTGGTAAGGTAATTGTTTGGGATAGCAAGACCAAAACTCTGACTCTTGAAAATGATAAGAATCCTATTAATAACAATTACACCAGTGAGATTACATTGGGTAGTGATTATGCAAGAGATAGTACAACAAGTGAGCAAATTGCTGATGTATTCAGAGTAGGAGATCTTATTGACTTTGACGGAGCTTCATTTGAAACTTCCAAGTATGCAGAAATCAAATCCATGACATACACGGTAGGTGTTGATTATGTTAATGAATCTGGATCTGTAAATACTTCTGGTGTTGCCAAGTATGTAACTAGAGAAATTGTTCTAAATGCTCCTGCTTCTGGAATCAACGTTAATCTCACGGTTAACGTAAGTGATGTCAATAACTTACAAGTTCTATATAAAGTTAAACCAGAAGCTTCCCAACAAAAGTTTGACGACCTTAACTGGGAATACTTTAACAATAACGGTGCTTCGGATGATGATGTTATTGCGACAGCAGAAAATAGCATCTCTGGTCAGTTTGAATCCCAGTCTGCATATCAAGAGTTGAAGTTCAGTAAAGAAGATTTACCCGACTTCTCTTCTTTTGCAATTAAAATTGTTATGAAGTCTGATAATCCTGCATATGTCCCTAAAATCCAAGACATGAGAGCAGTTGCATCCTTCTAATATGAAATATGTAAAAGTCGAAGGACAAGAAGGATTTGTGCGAGACATGGAAACTGGTGCAATTATTTGCACCAGCAAACCTCGCAAATCATTTTCCAATGAATTTAAAAATGTAGTAAGCGAAATAAATACTTTGAAGGAAGAAATGTCCGAAATCAAGTCCCTCCTTAAGCAGCTAATCAAATGACACTACGTAACGTACCAAAGTCTCACACTCTTGAGCAGCAACGTTTGGAGATAAACGAAATTGCTGTAGATTTGGATACTGCTGTTGATGGAGTACAAACATTTGGTGGGGATAAAACTTTTACTGGTGATGTAACATTTACTAGCGATGCTAGTTTTAATCAGGAGATACATTCCACGACAGGTGGATTAATATTAAAAACTGCAGATCAGATAACTCCTGGTCAGATGGTTACTGAAGCTGTCTTTGGTGGGTCGATGTATGTTCCATACGGTTTCAGTACGTACCCAATTACTAATTTTCCTGGCGGTGGTATTAGCGAGACATCAACTACTGATGGAATAACTATTACTAATGGTGGACAGATTTATATTTCTAATAGCGGTTCAAGTGCTCTTTGGAAAGGTAGAAAGTCTGGAACTGCTGGAATCACATCAGAAATCGATGCTCCTGGTAACGCCACATTTGCTGGAACTGTCACTGCTTTTGGTGGAGATTCCAGTGATTGGAATACTGCATATGGTTGGGGAGATCATAGTTCTGGTGGTTATGCTGCTGACACTAATGTTCCTAACTGGGATTCTGCATATGGATGGGGTGATCATGGTGCTGTAGGATATCTTACAGCAGAAGCAGATACGTTAGCATCTGTAACTGCTAGAGGTTCTATTACAAATGAAAACCTCACCTTTAATGGAACCACTACTCTCAATGATACTATTCAAATTGCTGACAACAAAGTAATGAACTTTGGTGCCAGTCAGGATGGTCGTATTGCTTATGTATCCTCTACAAACAGATTTATTGTAAGAGTTCCTGGTGGTGGTGGAGATTTAATTCTTGGTGCTGGTCCTGCGATTAGAATTACAAACGAGGATGGTCTAACTGACAGGGCAGTATTTACAGCTTCTGGCGCTACTCTTAATGGAAATATTAATCTTACTGGCAATATTGATGTAACTGGCACTGCAACTTTATCAGGAGTTACTTTCCCATCATCAACAGGAAGTAATGGAGAAGTCCTTACTAGTGATGGTGCTGGTGGAACAGCTTGGGGTCCTGCAGTTCCTTCTGGTAATTCGTCAGTTATTGCTCCAGTTGCATACGCTTTTGTAGATGTAACTACTGCTGGTAGTGGCACTGGGATGTCTTGGGGTGCTTATGATTCAGCTAATGGTGAAATGGATTTCACCTTCAGCACTACCCAATCCGATGCAGACTATTATGTACTAGCAGAAAGAGAGCAATACGATACTCATACTGTTAGTATAACTAACAAAACTACCACAGGATTTAAAGCAACGTGGTTGGGAAATGATGGTGTTTCGCCATTATCACCATCAACTTTTGGTGGAGTTCTTCTAGTTTATGCATCTACTCCTACCGTATCGGTTGTTGGAGGTGGTGGTGGATCTAATTATGTTTTACCTACAGCATCAGCTACGACTCTTGGTGGTATTAAAGTTGGTTCTGGTTTAACCATTAATACTGGTGTCCTGTCAACATCTGGGTCGTCATCATATAGTACGATATCTAATTTTCCTTCTGCTAGTACCAGTGAAGGATCTTTTGGATATGCAGATGACACCAACATCATGTATTACTCCAATGGAGTAAGTTGGACCAGTCAAAGATTGGTAACTACAAATAGTACCACGTCTTCGGATTTTGCAACACTTCTAGGTAATACTCAACTTTCTTACGACATTAACGTTGTTGATTACACCGCAGGAACTACGGCAGAGAATGACGTAAGAAAAATAATTAGGCTTGAAGATTCTGACGGCACTACAGATCAAATTGTTTTAGTTGCAGGAAATGGACTAGAAATTAGCGATTCTGGTGATGAGATTCAATTTGATTTGTCTGCGAGCGTTGCAAACACTACATATTCCATCTCCGCAGAAACTGCATCAGGATCTGCAAATTCTAAACTTACTCTAACTGATAGTGATGGAACTACTGATGAGATTACGTTTGCTGGTGCTGACGGTTTACTTGTAGAAAGAACCGATGCTAATACACTTACCTTCAGAGCACCATCTGGTGGCGGTGGTGCATCATATACAGCAGAAGAAGCACAAGATGCTGCAGCACTGTTATTCAATAACGGAACTCATACTGGTATTACTTTTACATATGATGACGCTGCAAATAGTATCGATGCTGTAGTAACTGGTGGAGGTGGTGGAGGCACTACCTACGATTTGCTTGGTTCAAATACAACCAGTAACAATGCAATTCTTACATTGCGTGATGCTGCTAATAACGATGACACCATTGAATTTACAGGAAGTAACGGAACTGATATTACTTGGGATGGTGCTAATAAAAAAGTTACGATTAATAGCGTTGCTCCAGTCCAATCTGATTGGGATGCTACTACTGGATTAGCACAGATCCTCAACAAGCCATCTATTCCATCTGCATATACATTACCTGCTGCTACAACATCTACACTTGGTGGTGTTATTCCTGACGGCACTACAATCACACTGGATGCTAATGGTAATATCGCTGCTGTGCCTGGTGGTTATACACTACCAATTGCTGCAGCAGGAACGCTAGGTGGTATTAAAGTTGGTTCTGGTTTATCTATTGATGCTGGAGGTGTTCTTACTGCTACAGGCGGTTCTAACGTACCACAGATTCAAGATCTTACGGGTACTACAACATCAATCGCTGATGACGCAACCGCAGAACTAAATATTACAGGTTACAAAGCGTATACTTTATTTAAAATTGAAACTGACGCTGCAGCATGGGTCAGAGTATATACTGATGATACTTCCAGAGATGCTGATCAAACTAGAAGTGAAGGAGCAGATCCTTCTCCTGGTAGTGGTGTTATTGCTGAAGTAAGAACTACTACAGCAGAATCTATATTAATTACTCCTGGTATTATGGGATTTAATAATGATAGTCCTAGAACAACTACAATTTATCTTTCAGTAACAAATAGAAGTGGATCCGCATCCACGGTTACCGTAACACTAACAGCACTACAGATCGGAGAATAATTAAATGTCAGTTTTAAAATCAGTCATTGATGTAAACAATGGCAACACTGGATGGACAAAACAAAATTTAATGGATGCCTTTGAAACTGCATTGGGTAATCTAGGAATGAATGCAGGATCATCTGTAACTGGCGTTCCTCAAATTTGTGTGGCTCCTGGTGGAGAAAGTGTAACTTTAGGTGGGTCTATAGCCTCTTTTAAAGATGCTAATAATGCTGATTATCCAGCAAATCGTAACTGGGGTTCTCCTCAAATTAATATCTATGATGTGATTGAAGGACTAGCACCAACCACAATTAGCATGGTTACCAATGGTGGAAACGGTACTGATTATATTATTTCAGGAACAGATAGAACTTCTTCATTTGCTGCTGCATCAGATCCTAGTATCGAAATTTATGTTGGTGACACAATCACCTTTGATAACAGTGCTTTGAGTGGAGGTCACCCAATGTACATCAGGGTATCTGATGGTGGTGCTAGTGTTTCAAACCCTGCTGCCACTGGTGAAGGTACTGCTACTGTTTCTTACACACCTACAGCTACTGGTACATATTACTATCAGTGTAGTGTTACTGGTCATGAAGGGATGATCGGAACTATTACAGTTAGCACACCTACTGATACCGACTATCGTCTTTTAAGACGTGTTGGTGTCGATGCGTATGCACCATACTCCGACCCAGCGTATGTAGAGTTAGCCACTGACACAATCAGTTATTACCCGCGCCATGGTTTGAATACTGGTGATCCTGTCCGATATCTTCCAGGAGAAACTGATCCAGCATATTCGTTAGGAACTAATTTACTACCTAATAGTTTAGTGTATGTAATTAAAGTTGATAGAGATAGTTTTAAACTTGCAACATCAGCAGCTAATGCTGCTAATGGTATTGCAATTGATCTTACTGCTCTTTCATCAACATCTAAAACGTTTCCTGTAGTTTTCATACAAGAACCACAACAGGCATCTGATTATGTCAATCCTAACATTGAAGTTTACCATGGTGACAAACTTCAGTTTAATAATAATGCTGCAAATTCAACAAATATTACTGTATGTAGAGATGTAGATTCATTTGATAATGATCAAAGGATTGTTTATAATGATCCAACATATGGATATACACCCCCATACCAGACTAGCGTTAGTTATCGCGTCAATACTACAAACATTAGTTGTGTTCCTGGTAATGATTTACTTTGGGACACTATATCATATGAGCAATCAGAATCAGAACCCCTTTATCCTTCATCAGCATTAAATCCATCGTTTTTGGGAAGACCTGGAGAAGATGGTACTAAAAAATATATCTATTGCAGTGAAACTAATTCATCTGCAAAAGGAATAATCACTCTTCTTCCTAGTTATATTAATGTTTCATATCCATCTCAAGTATTGGCTGATGGATATTACAAGTATACCGTACCTGCATCTGGAGGAAGATCTGAACTTAAGTTGAGAGTTTGGAGATATGGATGGAATGATGGTACTATAAAAAATGTCACCATCCATAGTATTGGAACTGGATGGTCTGATGATGAAGAATTTACAATTCCAGGAGAACTAGTTGGTGGTAATGCCACAACTGGTGATATTAGATTTGGTGTTACTACTCCAGAATCATATAACAATGCATACGATGGCATTGCTAGTATTAAGACAACTACGTTAGGTGGTGGATCTAATTTCTACCAAAAATCTGGTGTGGGTGCTTGGGCTATTCTTAATGCAGAAAACGACGCCACTAAAAAATACGGAAATACATTTTATTCTTTTTATCTACAGGGTAGTGCCAGCGCCGCTTGGACTTTAAAAATGCAATCTGGTACTGGATGGGAGTTTTTGAACCGTAAAGGAACATCTTCAACTTTAACCACAGCTAATGATGAATGGGGAGCGTTCACTGGTTATAACGGATTGGATAGGCAAAATTTTAATATCGTTGATAGTGCAACTGTTCAGACTTTGAGTACATCTTCAACTCCAACTGCATATCCAATGCAGATTAGAACATTTAGAGCTCAAGCACCTCAAGATACAAGTTTTGCAGTTATTCAATTTACTCAAATAATTAATACAAAAATTGTACCTTTTGCTACATTTAGTATTCATACAGGTAGTGGATATGGTAATGGTACATTTGATTTAGATCATGTATTCTTGTCAGGATATACTCAATATAAGGCAACAACACAATACATAGACTTAACAACATATGTGCCTGGTTATGTTCAAGGGACAGGTTCTTATTGGACCCCAAATCGCGAACCTATTAGCGATTATTCTCAAGCAAGGAATGCTTATTTTGGATATATGAGGGGGGATAGCACTGCTAATGAACATGTGTACGACCACTATTATAATAATATAAGAGAGGGAACTAATAATGCGACTGCTATCTATTACAGAAATAGTACATACGATACTAACCAGGGAATATCAGTGGATGCCTCTGCAGATTACTACAAACCTATCAAAACTATTCCAATTTCACAAAGAATGATTCCTTGCCCATATTATCTACCAGATGATTTTGTATTGCTGCAAGTAGTAACAACTCCAGGACTAACAGAATTCAGACCAGGTGATACAGTTACAGTAAGTGGATCTGAAATTTATGAGGTTATCCAAGCAGCATATCAAACACAACAAACTGGTTTGGATGGGGTGTCTAATAATTCTAGTGAAGGTATGCTATTCCTAGCGAGGACTACCTGATGGCAGATTTTACTTTTTCAAATTTAACTAGTGCAGTATCTGGATTTTCAACTACACAATCAGTTGCAAATACAAATACTGATTTTATACCTACAGTACATACAGGAACTTCCAGATCTCAAAGTACATCAACGAACCCACAAAATCATTTAATCAGTGACATGGCTGATGGTGCTAGTGGATCTCATTCTGTTGACGGTGGTTTCCTGACAGGTAGAAGACCACATGAGGGTTTACTGTATCCTCGTGGTTATTATAACAAGTAAGATAAATACTAAAATAGAGGAATAGTCTGGTATCATGCCATTAAGAAACGTACCAATTACATATACCCTTGATCAACAGAGGCAAGAGATCAACTCCCTTGCCTCTGATGTTAATAATATTGATGTCAACTTTGATGAAAAGGTAGATGATAGAGTCGCTGCCCTAGTACAAGGTGGTATTGGAACGGCTGTTACTTATGATGATGCGAATGGATCACTAACGATTGATCTAGCATTTAATGAGTTTTCCACAAGTGCTGTTCTGGAAGGTACTAATCTTTACTATACAGAGGATAGATCAAATGCTGCTATTGATGCAAGAGTAAATCAAAACTTTGTCAACAACCTGAACGTCACTAATCTTGGTCCTCAAGATTCTATTACTCTTACTCTAGGTCAGACTACTAAAACTATAACTCCTCTTAACTATAATAATACTTCCTGGGACACTGCATACAGTTGGGGTGATCATAGTGCTGCAGGATATCTGAC
>Ga0098050_1000029_pt1 | contig 61279 bp, 73 predicted proteins | sample 14_taG_FD_77070 | JGI IMG/M metagenome (GOLD analysis project Ga0098050, IMG submission 77070) | Marine viral communities from the Subarctic Pacific Ocean - 14_ETSP_OMZ_AT15311 metaG | ecosystem: Environmental > Aquatic > Marine > Oceanic | place: Pacific Ocean | collected 2015-01-18
CAAACTGAAGATTCATATCTAGCAGTATTTGACATGCTCACACTTGAAGAGTTTAACGCAGGTGGAACAGAGCATGGTGCTATGTTTAGACGCCAACGTATACTAGACATTAGCAGTAACTTTAACAGCAGAATACAGTTAGTTGATGCAACAGTTGTAGACTTAGACACAGACGAAGGGCAGGTACAGTTCAAAGATATGAACAAACTTGCGTTAGCCGAAGGCTATGAGGGTCTAATGATAAAGCCTATCAATGATCCGTACAAGTGCAAACGTTCACATGCTTGGTTAAAGATCAAGCCGTTCATTGAGGTAACACTTGAAGTAGTAGGCGTTGAAGAAGGCACAGGCAAAAACGAAGGCATGTTAGGTGCTCTTGTTGTTGCTGGTAATGACGATGGCAAAGACTTTCATCTAAATGTTGGTAGTGGCTTAACTGATGACATGCGTAAAGATGTATGGGCAGTTAAAGATGCTGTAATCGGACAGTTAGTTGAGATTAGAGCTGATGCGGCAACACAAAGTCAAGACGCTGATGACATTTGGAGCCTTAGGTTCCCAAGGTTTAAGACCTTTAGAGGATTTGAACTAGGAGAAAAGTTGTAATGGCTTGGCAGAAAGATTTTTTAGTTGAGGAGAAACCTCATATGGATGGTACTTGGGGAGGAACCCACAGAGTCTATGCTTTCCCTAACGGCTATGGAGCAAGTGTTATACCAGAGTATAAAGATATAACAACCAGAGACGGTAGGTTTCGTAGAACGCCTATCAAGGGTAGTTGGGAAGTAGCAGTTCTATTTGAAGACGAACTTTGTTATACAACACCTCTTACTAGTGATGTTATTCGCAGACTCAATGACCCACAAGTAGATGATATCCTGATTAAAATACGCAATCTAAATAGTTAGGTAAATATGGGTATGGACCAAAAAATACTCGATATTCTCGGCAGAGAAAAAAACAGACAAGATAATTCAATAGAACTCATAGCAAGTGAAAACTATGCCAGTGAGGCAGTGATGGAACTAAGCGGAAGTATATTTACAAATAAGTATGCTGAAGGTTATCCAGGAAAACGTTACTATAATGGTTGCGACCACATGGACGAAATTGAGTCTATGGCTATAGAAGAAGTTACTAAACTGTTTGGTTGTAACTTTGCTAATGTACAACCACATTGCGGAGCAAATGCCAATACGGCAGTTTACCAAGCATTCTTAGAACCAGGTGATAAGATACTAGGCATGGACTTAGCAAGTGGTGGACATTTGAGCCACGGGTCACCACCTAACATTTCAGGTAAAATTTACCAAGCATATCATTATGGCGTAGATGCCGAAGGGTTATTAGATTACGATGCTATAATGGACCAAGCAAAAGAAGTACGACCACAGATGATTGTTGCTGGTGCTAGTGCATACCCAAGACAAATAGATTGGGCAAAGTTTAGAATTATAGCAGATGAAGTAAATGCTTTACTTCTAGTTGATATGGCACACTACAGCGGTCTTATAGCAGGTAAATGCTACGATAGTCCTATTCAGTATGCTGATGTAGTAACAAGTACAACACACAAGACGCTACGCGGTCCTAGGGGCGGTATTATACTGTGGAACAAAGAAGAATACAGTAGACGTATTAATAGTGCAATCTTCCCAGGCACACAAGGTGGCCCATTAATGAATATGATTGCCGCTAAAGCACAATGTTTTGTTGAAGCAAATTCTTCTGCATTTGGCATGTATGCAAATGATGTATTAGTAAATGCTAGAGCATTTGCAGAACAACTTACAGCAAATGGATTTGAATGCTTGACAGGAGGCACAGATTCGCATATAATATTACTTGACTTAACAAACAGAGGAATGAGCGGTAAGTCCGCGGCAAACTTATTAGAGATGAATGGTATAACAGTTAACAAAAATGGTATACCAAACGACCCTAGGAGTTTTACAGAAACAAGTGGTATCAGGTTAGGTACTGCGGCTGAAACAACTAAAGGCCACGACACTCAATGGTTTAGAAATTTAGCAGATGAGATTGCTGATATTATATAATGAAAAAGAAAGAAGAAATGTTAGTAATCACAATGGAAGAATGTGGTGAACTAATACAAGCATGTAGCAAGATGATACGTTTTGATGAGCCATGCGACACAAAGCAGTTACAAGAAGAAATAGGTGACGTTATGTGTATGATAGAAATACTTAAAGATGGCGGGCTCGTAACAGATGAACAAATACAAAAACGTGTAGCAGTTAAAAAAGAAAAACTAATGAAGTGGAGTTTATTGTTTAGTGAAGATTGATTTTGATGTAGATATCGATATGGCTAATAGAGATGATCTATTGCGTCTCATTAATCATACACCTGCAAGTATTTGTAAAGATGGCAATTACAATAAGCACAACACAGGTGTATATTTACAAAACATTCCTTTCTTTCCAGTAGAAGGTTTTAGTACAATAGATCACAAACAAGCAGAAGAGGACGGATGGTTTAAATTAGACGTACTCAATAACAGCATATATAAAGATGTTAAAGATGAAGCACACTTAGATAGACTGTTAGCAACAGAGCCTATGTGGGAATTGTTTGAACACGAAGAAGTTGTAGAAAAATTATTCCACATTAATAATCATTATGATATTGTTAAACAGCATTTGCCTACAAGTGTTGAACAACTAGCAATGATTCTTGCACTGATAAGACCGGGTAAAAGATACTTGGTTGGTAAAAGTTGGGAAGAAATAGAAGCAAGTGTTTGGACTAAAACACAAAATGATACTTATTTCTTTAAAAAGTCTCACTCATATTCTTATGCTGTGGCAATTATTGTGCAACTTAATTTGTTGTGTGAAGGTTAGTTAGTCTGTCTTTCTAACTAGTTGAATAGAACGTCTCTTAACTCTTTTCTTAATTAAATTCTGTAGACTAGTAACAGGTCCGAACAAAATTTCTACGTCTTTCATTGCAAAAGTTTTTAAGAAAGGATAAAACGGTTTCATCTCATGATGTAAAAACACATCGATAGGTAGCATACGATTAGATTCCCACCACCAAATATTGCCAAGTTCTAAAAACTCACGTTTTAAATCTTTACTTCCGATCATATCGGCATCATAAAATGTAAGTATCTGGTTATCAGTGTTTACCACTATTCCAACATACTCGTTGCCAGCATATTTAATGCCTGTTAAAAATTCGATTTCGGTAGTTATTTCTGTCATGCAACTGTATTTACCAAATACAAAAACAGATAAATACAGTTATGAGCAACTTTACAGCAAAATTGTATTCTTTTGACACTATAGTGGATTTAGTGGCAACAGATACACAAATTATTTTGGATAACAGACCTATGAACAATAGAAAATTAAAAGTCCATAAGGGTGTTAACAACGAATTACTTTTTAGCATCACAAATAAGGACAGAAAAAAAACAAACGTTTTTGCAGACAACTTGTATGCATATATCGTCGCACCAACAAACAAAGGAAGGCTAGTCACTAAGCAATTAGTACATACGTCAGATGTTGGTGTTGTAAAACTAGTATTAACAGACGGTGATCTACAGAATGTTAAGAAAGGGTTATATCATATGCACATTGTTAAGAATGATCAAAACGACCAAACCTACCTACCTTTGTACAGTGATCAACAAGGCAATGCTAGAATTGAAATAGAAGTAACAGACCAAGTAGTTCAAGATCCAGTTGCAACGCAAGAAGACCTTACATTCTTACAAACTGCAGATACTGATACTGGTGCTGATGCAAATGTTTATGTTTCTAATGCTATGTATGGTAACCTAGAAAAGAATTTTCAAAATTGTCAGCATACTGTAGCAGTATATCCTGCGTCTGCATACACAGGACAAGTAACAGTCCAGGCAAGCCTAATTGCAGGTGTACCAAATTCGGATGATACAAGCAACGATTGGTTTGATGTAAAACATATTGATATGACTGCAAACACAAAAATTAGAACTGAAACTTTTACTGTCAGTGCTAATTGGATTAGAGTAGTTAGTAAGCCAACTGTGAGTGATACAACTGCTAATTTAACTAAAGTTTTATTAAGAAACTAGTTGACATTTACATTAACTATGCTATAATAACGCATGGTCGAACACATTGTAGAATCTGTACATAGGTTATTATTAGATAACTTACCCGTTAGAACGAATACTACTCCAAGTGGTTGGAGGACGTTTGATTGTCCTATGTGTTCTGATACAAGAAAACGTGCAGGTATTATTACTGGCGGTCCTAAAATAAGTTATCATTGTTTCAATTGTAGTTATACTACAGGCTGGAGCCCTACTCCTCACTTAGGAAGAAAGTACAGAGAACTAGCAGACAGGTTAGGTGCAGATTCTAAGACAATACATGACGTACAGATATCGCTTATGCAGAATAGCGAACTTTTACAAGACACTGACACAAACGATTATGTCTATAACTTCAAAGCATTTGAAACAATTGAACTTCCAGAAAACACAGAAATGGTCGAATCATTACCTGACGGCAATCCGTTGAAAGAGTATGCCAGAGACAGAGGCATACTAGGTATGTATCCGCTACTGCATATAAATGACTTACCAAACAGAAAGAGAATAGTTGTTCCGTTTACATATAACAGCGAACTAATAGGTTGGACAGCAAGACATATTGCACCACCAGATAAAGAGACACCTAAGTACTTACATAATATGCCAAGTGGATATGTGTTTAACATTGATGCATTTGCAAACAACGATAGAGAGATTGTTATTGTTACTGAAGGAGTGTTTGATGCTATTATGATTGATGGCATTGCTGTACAAGGCAATCATGTAACACCAGAACAAGCACACTTAATTGACAAGTTAGGAAAACGTGTTATAGTATGTCCTGATAAAGATGAAGCAGGTATTGAGTTAGTAGAACAGGCAGTTGTTTTAGGTTGGGAAGTAAGTTTTCCAGACTGGCACACAGACTGTAAAGATGCCGCAGATGCTGTACTTAGGTATGGTAGACTTGCAACAATAAACAGCATTATAAAAAATGCAACAAGTAACAAGATCAAGATTCAAGTAAAATCTAAGATGTTTTAACTAAGTAACTTAAAAGGAAAGTAATAAATATGGCACAAAATTTATATGTTGATGGTACAGAGATGACACGAGGAGAGTTTTCTTGGGCAAATGTAGTAGCAACAAGTTTTGATGGTTTCCACAATATGGCTGAGCCATATAATAGTTCCGAAAGAATATTACAATCCTTTTTTAATTTTATCAATGAAATAGGTGCTTTTGATGAAGAAGAATTTGTGAGAGATGTTAGAAACAATGTATTCATTATAGAATTTCCTAATCCTTATAATCAAACACTTTGGATTCCAGAGTACGGCACACATGTAAATGTATGCGGTGATACTGGTAATCAATGGATAGCAGATGAGGAACTAAGGGCAAATCCTACAGAACATTTTTTAGAACTAGTAAAACGTCAACATTTAAAATTAAATGCATGGACAGATTTACGTGGAGATACTGAAGTATATAACGATCAAGCAAAAGCAATTAACACAATAGCATTGTTTACTAGAGCATATCATTGTGTTGCTAGAATAATTGTTAGAGAAACATCACACTTGCCAGATGGTGATGTGTTAAGAAGTGTGTATCACCCATATATGACAACAAAGACACATTGGTATTTGAATATGCCGTCTAGTGTGTTATCTGAACATCATATGAGTGGAACATCGCCTACAGAAGAAGGACAAAAAGTATTTGGTAGGAATGTTGCTAAACGTTTAACCAGAGAAAACATTGTGGCTAAAAAATGAGTGAAATAAAAGAATACAACGAAGATATACAAAGACTGTTTATACAGTTTTTAATCAGTGATCATGATCTATTTGCAAGATGTCAAAACATTGTAAATGCAGATGCATTCAGTAGAAAGTTTAGACCTACTGTTGATTTGCTGATATCTCATAGCAAAGATTATAATTCTATGCCTAACCTTGAGCAAATAAATGCAGTAGGTGGTATAGGATTTGAAGAAATACAAAACATAACACCAGAGCATCAAACTTGGTTTATGGATGAGTTTGAAACTTTTTGCAGACACAAAGCAATGGAAACTGCAATCATTGAAAGCACGGACTTATTAGAGAAACAGGACTATGGAACTGTTGAACAAAAAATTAGAGGTGCAATGGAAGTAAGTCTTGTTAAAGACTTAGGACTAGACTACTTTGAAAATCCAAAAGAAAGATTAGAATGGATCAAGAAACAAAGTGGTGCAGTTAGCACAGGTTGGAAAGGAATAGATCAAAAGTTATATGGCGGACTAAACAGAGGAGAGATAACAATCTTTGCTGGTGGTTCAGGTGCTGGTAAGAGTTTGTTCTTACAAAACTTTGGTGTAAACTGGAGTTTAGCAGGACTTAATGTTGTATATGTTAGTTTAGAACTTAGTGAACAGTTAATTAGTATGCGTTTAGATGGCATGGTTAGTGAATATGCCGCTAAAGATATTATGAAAAATATTGACGACGTAGATTTAAAAGTGCGTATGAAAGGCAAAAAAGCAGGTAAGTTTAGAGTTAAGTATATGAGTAGTGGTATTACTACTAACGATCTTAGAGCATTTTTGCGAGAGTATGAGATACAATCGGGTGTTAAAGTAGACTGTTTATTGGTTGACTACTTAGACTTAATGATGCCTATAAGCGGAAAGATTAGTGCAGAAAACACATTTATTAAAGATAAATTTGTATCTGAGGAGTTGCGTAACTTAGCACAAGAACGAGAGTTGCTAATGGTTACAGCATCGCAGTTAAACAGAAGTGCTGTAGAAGAAATAGAATTTGACCATCACCATATTGCAGGTGGTATCAGTAAAATACAAACAGCAGATAATGTTGTGGGTATATTTACAAGTAATGCTATGCGAGAACGTGGCAGATATCAAATACAGTTTATGAAAACACGTTCTAGTAGTGGTGTTGGTAGTAAAGTAGACTTAAAATTTAATCCAGACACATTGCGTATCGAGGATTTAGACGAAGGCGACGAAGATACACTCACAATGACTACTAATACTTTAGTAGATCAACTCAAACGGACCAGCACAATTAACTCTGATGACTCGTCTGCACAGGATGTTGTAGAAGCAGGCCTACAGTTAAGAGACTTTCTGAAAAGTAAAAAGTGATAAATACTCATAGTAATATCACAAAGGAATGACATGCGTAAAACAAGAAGCATTTTAGAAGAATTAAATTCTATATCTGTTGACAGGTCAAAAGACTATGTTGTAGAGAATCGTGGCGAGCATGTTATTAATAGTGCAATTAACCTTATAGAGCAAATTGAAACCAATTATGATGACAAGATTGCTAAGGATTTAACTAATAGACTTATTAATAGTATTCGTAGTAAGGATACTAAAAAGTTTTCCCGTGGTATTAAAAAAGTTATAAAAGAATCTCAAGGGAAACATAATGAAAATTTCGGAAGTAGTTCAACAGAATAAGATTGTTGCTGAAGCAGAGCCTAGAGAGCCAGGTTGGCTCGAAAGAGCAGGTGATGTATACCGAACCATTGCAGGCGGTCAGTTCTTTGACAAAGTAAAAGCCACCCTTGGTGCAAACTTTGGTAATGAAAAAGCCAGATTAGAATACAACAACATAGTAATGAGCGGCGCATTAGTGCAAAGTTTTCTAGCAATTACTTCTGCAGGTGGTAATAAAAATCCAAATTCAGAAGACCTAGCACAGTTTTTAATTGATGCAGATATCAATCCAGATGCTATACAGATGGCATTTCAAAAAGTTACTCCAGGCAAAGCACCAGACCCTGAACCTGAATCTTCTGCTAATTCAATGGACCCTAATATAGACTACGATAAACCTGCATATCAAAGAAAAGCAGAAAAAGACAAAGAACAAGGGCAACAACCCGCTCCAGAGAGACCTAAGCAAAATCCTAGTTTTGACGGAGGAATTTTAGATGCAAACGGCAGGCTAATGCAACCTGAATCTGTAATTTACGAAGAAAACAAAGTTTTAAATAAAAAAGAAATATTAGGAATTGTTAAACAAGCAGTAACTAATGCTAGTGCTAAAGGAAGATTTAATAGCATAAGTATTCCTGCAAGTGCTAGAAATCCAGAACTTACAGCGAAACAGTTAGTACAGGCAGTCGCTAATGGCCAAAAACAAGATGCTACAGGTACTACAGGCCCAGGCGATGCTGAAGTTTATCAAGCAGTAAAAAATATAAAATCTATGAGTCCAGAACAAAGGGCTCAATTAACAAAAGAACTACAGGCTTAAACACTATGCGTTTAATGGAAGTCACTCAACAAAGGATTGACACTATCAATGAAAGTGGTAGTATGTCTGGCGTTGGTGCTATACATATCTCTGAAATAGAGCCTACATTAGATTATTTAGAAAAATCTTTGGGCATGGACTTAAAAAATAACGTACTAGGTTCCGTAGGTAAAAAAGAATTTTCAGGAGATATAGATGTTGCAATTGATGTCGAGCCTGAAGCAATGCCTGAACTATTAGACAAATTAAAAATAAATCCAGATATCATAGACATTGCTAAAAGTAGTGTGATTATGACAAAGGTTAAAATTGCCAAGTTTGATGCAAACAAAACATGTGATAGAGCAAGGACAGGATATGTGCAACTAGACTTTATGCCAGGGAATCCGGGTTGGATGAAAACATATTATCATTCTCCTGCAGACGGTGAAAGTCAATACAAGGGTGTGTTTAGAAACATTTTGTTAGCAGTCATATGTGCATTATATGATAGAAAAGATTCTGCAGAACAAACAGAAGATGGCAGAAGTTTACAATCAGAGCAATACTTATTTTCACCCACAAAAGGTTTAGTCAGAGTTAGAAGAAATCCTGTGCCTAAAAAGAACGGCGAAGGTTACACTAAACAAAATAACAATGTTATTATAGACGGTCCTTGGTTAACACCAGATGAAATAGTAAAGGTATTAGGACTTGATAAGAAAGAAGATTTAAACAGTTACGAAAGTTTAAAAAGTGCAATAGAACAAAACTATCCAGCAGAACTCACAGCAAAGATACTAGACAGTTTTGCTAACAACAAGCAAGTACAAGACATCGGTGTTCCATCAGATTTACAAATACAAGAAGATGTATTAATGTACATGAGGAAACTGTCGTGAGATTTAGAGAAATAAAAACACTCATGGAAGCCGCAAGGATACAACATGCGGAAGATGTGATCTTTTGGGAAGGCTCTAAGGGTGCTATGCGAGTGGTTAATAGTCTCAAAAGTTTGGAGAAGAACGGTCACAAGGACGTGACAATTAAATGGGACGGCATGCCTGCAGTTATATTTGGAAGAACGCCAGATGGACAATTTGTGTTCACAGACAAAAGTGGATGGAGTGCAAAAGGCTATAACGGTAAAACAACTTCAGCAGAAGAAGTTAAGAATATGTTTTTATCACGTAGCGGCGGTGCAAAAAGAGAAGACCCTGCACAAATAGAATTTGCTAATACTATGGCAGACTTATTTAATCAGTTTGAATTAATTGTTCCTGATGATTACTCAGGATTTTTTAAGGGAGACTTGTTGTACAGTCAAACACCACCAGTTGTAAATAACAATTTTGTGTTTGAGCCTAATATTGTTGAATACGCAGTAGATGTGCAATCAGAATTAGGACAAAAAATTAGACAAAGTAATGCAGGTATAGTTATACATAGAATGATAGATGAACAAGGTAATGAAACACCTTTACAGGACTATGATATATTTACAGGTAACAATGTATTAGTTGTTCCGCCTATTAGTGTTGAGAGTCCTGCACAAAAGATTAGTCCCGCACTTAACAAATTAGAAGAACTTGTAACAAAAAATGCTACATTAATAGATGAGCTATTGAATCCAACAGAACTTTCGATGCTTAAAATGACAGACTTTCCACAGATACTGTATAGGTATATAAACTCTAAAGTAGATACAGGACTTGATGGGTTAGGCATAGACTTTATAGATTGGCTACAAACATCTAATGTAAGCGGTGTTAAGCAACAACGTATTTCAGATTATATACAAAAGCATGGCAGAGCGTATGCGGCAATGTGGAAAACAGTTTCATCGATTATGCAAGTAAAAGACAAAATTATATCTCAGTTTGAGAACCAAGGTGGCGATATACAACAACGTATTACAGGGCACACCACAAACAGTGGCGAAGGATATGTATTAGCACATCCTGAAGGTGATATTAAGTTAGTGCCGAGAGCAACATTTAGTGCGGCAAACAGGGCGGTATCCAGATAATGGAGTTAACACTAGTAAATCAAGAGTTAGCAGAAGCAAGACTGTTTAGATATTCTAGAAGTTTTGGTGCTTTTACAGGAAGACAAGTCGCTGACTTAATGTTTCTAAATACATTAGTATTACAATTATTGTTTTTAGACGATAAAACAGTTAAGAAAGCAATGAGTTATGCAAAACTAACAGCATCTTATGGTTCATTTTCTTTATTTAGAACAGCGGCAACAGACTTATATTTGTTGGCTTATGCTTTAAATTATCCAGATAATAGAAACATGAAATTTTCAAAGCACGTTGAAAGTTTATCATTTCTAAAAACACTACAGTTTGATCACAAGATGTTTTTAAGGTATATGCGTATGGTTGCTCAAGCACATAATGATAAGCAATATGCAACTACATATTTTTACAGATTAGAAACACAACTTAAAATACGTGATTCTCGTTACAAAAGGTGGCGAAGATTGATAAGTACATATAGTACTTTAAAATTTGCACAAAAGAATGCCTTGATTGCTCAAATATTATTTGAAATCAAAAGGCAAGGTGGCGGAGCAGGTAGAGGTTCAGAGCTTGTTCCTGCATTAGAACCATTCCTCAAAAAGAGAGGTTATAGTAATTCTGATAGTCAGTTACAAAAGCAAGTTGATAAAGCAAACAGCACATCTTTTGCTAAAAGAGCCGCAGGTACTGTAGCAGGTGCTATAGCAGGTAAATATGCAGTAGATAAATTTGCAAAAGCAAAACCATCTACACAAAAGAAGATAGGCACAGGTATAGGAGCAATAGCAGGTTACTGGGCTAGTGGAAGGAAGAAACAAAAATGAAAATATTTGAAATAATAAACGAGTTAGACGGAAAGGATGTTGATCTTAAACCAGATACTGGACGTAATTTTTCAAGTGGTGGACAAAGTTCAGAGATAAACCAAAACGACCTAAGAGATATGAAAATTGCATATAGAAAAAATCCACAGTTTGTGGCATTAGTTATGCAAGGACTAGCACAACCTCATATTAAAACAGTTGCTCAAGCAGTACAATGGGCACAGAACGAAGTAGTAGCAGGCAATGACGCTAAACCATCCGATACTAAATTACCAACATCAGGACCTGCTAAACAAAATCCTCGATGGTGGGACGATGCTCAACTTAGTGTTAGCAAGTCTAAAAATAAAGATTTTGGCAAGAATTATAGTTCAAGCGGCAGTAAACGAGGTAAACTTAGCGATCTTATTCCAGGCATGGATAAGGTAAAAGACAAAATTGCTGATTTAAAAAATTATACAAAAAATAAAACAGGTTTTGACATAGACGATGCTGATAGCAGTTCTAGTAGAGCCGCTGATTACTTAAAAGGCAAATAAGCCACTACATATTACATACTCACCGTATGTAAGATAAGTATTAGCATGCCTTTATTTGATGACCCACTTATTATAAACGATCACATCTTAGAAATGAGTTCCACTCAGTCTATGTTTGGTAACTTTGAAATTCCAATGGAAGTTGCTAACGCAAGACAAGGAAAACTTATAACAACATCCACTCCAGGTTTTGAAAAATCAAGAGAGTTTTTTAACTACGAATGGTTCTATTCATTTAACACTGAGTTCTTTGAACAAGACGACAATGTGCTTTGGGCAGGTAGTTGCATAGTGCAAGACTTTGCAAGTTTATTTGAGAAAAAGGGTTGGACAACTAATAGAGTGTTAAGATATGGGCAAGGGGTATTTAATATGAAAACTCTTGCAATGCATTTGAGGTGGTTGTTCGAAGAAGATTCGTTGTACAACGAAGATATATGGGAAGGCTATAATGCCAAAGAGTTTAAATTAGGCAAAAGAGACAGAGGCTTTTTGCTTGAAAAAATGCTTAACTTTGATAAGGTTGTATTGTTTAGTGGAACCACAGACATATATTACGATGAAGTAACAGGGCAAGACCTACATGCGGCACCTATACTAAAATATCTTGACCCAGCAAGGCATAAAGTTCGTAGAATGTCACATGACGAAGTGTTGCAATCACACAAAGAGGTGTTAGAACTAGTACACAAACATATATGTAAAGATGTATTGTTTATACTAAGCCCATTTGGATTTGCTAGCCAGTCGTTTGAAAACGACCATCCACCTTTACCATTATCGTTGGTTGCTAAATCAAGTATTCGTATTGCTGTAGAAGAGACTATGCGAGAAAATTACTTTCCTCTGTACGAAATGATACAAGAATACTTTACAGAATACAGAGACAAAGGTTTACATATACATAACGACATTATTCAAGCAATGATTGAAATATTAGGTACATGGTATGGCGACTTTAGAGATGCAAGAACTAAGTCCGAAGTAATGAAAGACTTCCAAGTTACAAGAAAAGCATTTGTTCAACGGGCATTACTTAATAAGTCGCTACCTAAAGAGGAAGTATACATGCCACAAACAACAAGATCCAAAGACGTCCCTTTCTAGACTCCAAAACAATATTGTAAAAACTGATAAATAGTGTAAGCAAGTACATTAATGTCTTGCTATGGAGACACACATGGCGTTAACAAGAAGCGGAGCAATGAATAACCAGGAAGTTTTATCTGGTAATATAGAGTTTTATTCATTGTTTACATCATTAGATATTACCAGAACAGGTGATTTTAGTGATAACACACAAAAAGACTTTGAGAGTATAGTACAAGTAATAGGATTAAGGGCAATGCCTGTAGTAATGAACAATCCTGTTGCATTAAGTGGAGTAGGTGCATTAGTATTAGAAGGTTACGGTGCTCCAACACTAACAGGAGCAGGTTGGATTTTTAAATTTGCTTTTGAACGTGAAGGCGTTCATACTATAGATACTCTCAGAGATGAATTAAATGGGATAGTACTGAACGGTGGTACAATAGATACGAAGGATTCTGTAAATATGGAATTCTCCAAACAAGATTTATTATAAGAGATAAACAATGGCTAGGAAAAAAGTAGAAACTAAAGAAATACCACAACCGGAACAATATATCCAGGAAGGCGGTGTAGAAGCACATATTATTGCAGATATGCTGAGGATAGAAAGTATCACTACAGAACTCAGAGAGTTTAAAGAAGATACAAAATCAAGGTTTGATAAATTAGAAGGCTGGATTGTTGCAATAGTAGGTATTACAATTACTACATTATTAGCCACTGTAGGAACATTAATAGGAAGTATGTTATGAAAATAGTAGAAGTTGCAGGTCCAGATAAATGCTGGCCCGGACATAAGAAAGTTGGCACTCAGCCAGGAACAGGAAAGAACAAAGGCAAACGTGTAAACAAGTGTAAAAAAATTGAATCTGTCAAGGAAGAAGAGATTACTTTAGAGGATACACAAGACTTCCACGAGGAATTTGGTGTTCTAGGATATAGCGAGTGCGACGAAGACGTATTTGAAGCAGAGTATCAAGGACGTAAAGTTAAACTAAACAAGCCTATGCAAGGTGACGTTAAAAAGTTTAAAGTATATGTCAAAGATCCAAAGACAGGTAATGTTAAAAAAGTAAACTTTGGACACGGCGGTACAAGTGCTAAGGGTAAGTCAATGCGTATTAGGAAATCTAATCCTAAAGCAAGAAAAAGTTTTAGAGCAAGACATAATTGTGCTAATCCAGGACCAAAAACAAAAGCACGTTACTGGTCATGCAGGAAATGGTAGATGAGAATCAACGAAGTCGACGATACAGAAATATTTGAAGCCAGACTTGTTTGGCGTAAAATGGGTAAAACAGTAAAACGTGCTGTTCGATGTACTAGTGGTAGACGTAAAGGTAGAGTTGTATCTAAGCCTAGCCAATGTGGTGCACCAATAGACTTCAAAAAACGATTAACACTTAAAAAAACAAAAGCAAAATTTGGTGCCAGGATAGCTCGTAAGGCGAGAAGATCTAAAAAATACAATCCTATAAGTAGGAGGGTAGCATCACTTAATAAATCAGTTAGGTTCAAGCCTACAAGAAAAACTAAATCAACATCAAACAGATTCCCAAATAGGAAAAAGTAAATGAAATTTAACGATGTACAGACTCTTGAGTCGTTATTAAAAAAATTGAATGAGTACGGGAATACATCAGGCAGTCCATCATATAGTGCTGGCGGAACTAGTTCTACAAAAAGCTCACCTACTACATCGCAATCATCTACTAGTGTAACAAAGCAATCAACAAGTCCTACAGCAAATGGTACCAAACCACCTGAGCCTAAATTAGTCAAAGTAACAGCAAAAGATCTTGACGATGGGTCAGAGTTTAAAGACAATAAAGGAAACGTACAAGGAAAGGTTGTAAGTAAAGTAGGTATGTTGCCAAAACCTGATAGAGTTGTTGTACAAACTACTGACAATGAATATCATTTATATGATCCTAAAATGGAAGTAATGGTAGATGAACATATAGGTCATGACATCCTTGATAAAATGACTATTAAGAAAAGCCATAAGAAAAACTCATTAAAAAGACGAATTAAAAAACTTACAAGAAAACGTTTAGGTGAAGCACCTCTTTGTGAGATTAACTTTAACAGAAAAGAAATTGTTACAGACGCATTAGACTCACCTGTTAGATGTGGCTTTGAAGCGGAAACTTCATGGGACGGTATCTCTGGCAGTAGCGGCGAAGATGTTAACGATATGGGCTGGGACGAAGTATCTGATTCTGTATATGTATCAAGTAGCGACAATGATTATATTATGGAAGGCTTTTCAGAGTATGTAAGAGAAAACTTAGTACCTGATTACTACGACGATGTAATGGCAAGGTACATGGAAAATGAACGTGATGAAGATTCATCGTATACACGTTTTATGGAAGAAGGCTCAGACGCACCTACAATAGATGCTGTAGAAGAATACAGAGATAATTTTAAACATGAAGATCCTAACGAATATGAAAACCGTGAAGAAGACGGTTGGGAAAAAATAAACTGGATAAGAGAATACATTGACGAAGAATACGAAGATCAATACTTAGACTTTATACGAGAATATTTAGACGACGACGGTGAGGTTTATCAAGAAGCATATGAAGAAGCAGAAAGAGAAACATCAATAGACGAATGGATAGGTAATGAATTTTACAGTATGTCAAATTTCTTAGACGATTATGGTATTGATTATTCAGAACTAAATGGTGAAGGTGGATTGCATGAGATTGCAGACCTATTATCTGAATGGCAAAAACAAAACAGTAAATTTTCACAGTATCCAGAAGTAGGCGATTATGATAACACTTCAGGTGATGCAGAAAATTGGGCAGTTGAAACAGATAGTAGTATTGACTCATCCGGACAAGGTGCAGAAATTATTTCCCCAGTCTATGAGACTCCAAGAGAGATGCTTGAAGAACTAAAAAGTTTTTGTGAATGGTTAGAGGAAAAAGGAGCAGACACAAACAGTTCAACAGGCTTACATGTTACTATGAGCTGGTACGGAGAAAATCCTAAGTTCACTCAAGATGAAGACGACGAATTTTGGGGTAGCAAAGGCGGACCAAATAAATTAAAAATGGCATCACTACTAGGTGACACTTATCTATTACAAACATTTGGTAGAGAAAACAATTCTTATACAAAACAACAAAGTAAGAATATAAAAAGAAAAGCCAACGATGCACGGAAATTTTCAGGCAAAGGCACAGAAGGATTTTCAGATATCGAAAGAGAATTAGCAAAAGGTATAGACGGTGGTAAATTTAATAGTATTAACTTCAAGGGTCAGATTGATAGCAAAACAAAAACCAACCTCATAGAGTTTAGAATAGGTGGCGGTGATGATTATCATTTAGACATGCCTAAGATTGTTAAAGCAGTTATACGTTATGCAACGGTAATGAAAGCAGGTTATACTGATGCGTTTAATAAAGACTATGCAAATGCTATACACAGAATAGTTCACGGCGCCGGAAAAATTAGTCGAGCAGATATGAACATTGGCTCAGACGTTAACGAGCCACTATTAGATTTGTTTAAGAGTATGATAAGCAAGGATAACTATTTTAATGGTGTTACTGCAATAACTAATGCTTACTTGTCTTTATATCAAGTAGGAATAAACGAAGAAGAACCTGAGCCTGATACAAACGCATCTCAACAAGAAGCACAAAAACAATACGTTAAAGGCATGGGATTACTTGCTCTTGATGTAGGATTAGATAGGCACCGAACAAATATTAATGCTAAATCAATAGGCGTTATTCGTAGAAGTTTTAAAGAATTTGATATATCAGAAGATCAATTTACTGATCTTATATTTTCTCGAATAAACCAATACCCAATTCCTACACAAAATGACAGGATAGACCAAAAAGCATCTGTACTTAAAAAAGGTATTGACTCTTTATTTAAGAAAGACATGTTATCAATGCCAAAATTTTTAAACATACCAAAAGCAGAAAGAATTGTTAAAGGTACGTGGAATGCAATACACAGCGATGGTTGGTCTAAAGAAGATCAAGAAGAGTTAATAGACAAATTAATAAATCTAACTACACCAGATGTAGCAGATGAAACTAAAAGAAACAATATAAAATATAGCATCATTAATATGATAGAAGATGAAGAGTTTAACAGTTTCTATTCTAACATGACCAGAGGCGGATATAACAGTTCTAATCCTCCAGCACAGCCTGGTGAGATTTACTATGAGAACGAATTTAAAGATCTAATGAAGTTCCTCAATAAGTATAACAATTATTCGCAACCAGTTGCACCTCATTTTAACTCAAACATATCATCCAGCGATACATACTTAGAAAACTACTTAAACTCGTACACAATGAAATTGCGTAAACGTTTCTTACATTTAGAAGAAATCAAAGACGACAACTTCCAGTTATATGTTGAGTCTGTTAAGAAAATAGGGGAACTATCGAGGACGTTACTTAATGCATGGGGAGACCATGAACAAATAGAATTTGACGGAGTACATAATAGATTAGTATTTACTGTTTACGTTAAAGAAAAACTGATAGAGATTTTTAAAGATATTAAAAGTAATGAAATGTCAAATCCAAATTCTGGAAGTGTTTTAAATCGTTTGGGAGATCGTATGACAGATGGTATACGAGATGCACTTGGCAGGTATTATAAAGATATCGAAGGCGGAGATCCTGATAATTTAAAAATTATTGGCCAAACTGGTGATGTTAAAACAGCAGTAAAGCAAAAATTTAAGGCTTTAAAAGATTGGATGCAAGGATTTGATAAAATTGCACAAGAAGTTGGATTTGAAAGCCAAGCAGATGAGATTGCAGGCAAAAATAATATTCCTGGCAGAGAAGATGACTTTGCGAGAAGTGTACAGGAAAGACCACCTATAACATTAAATATACCTGCACATTCTCAGGCATACATGTGGACAGATCTGTACAGAGATTTAACTAATCCAGACTTTACTAAACAGGTTAGAAAATCAAAACAACTAAGAGCTAGATCACAGTTTACAACTAAGTTGAACAGCGGAAAAGTTTTTGTAATTCCATCGGCACATTTCAGCCAGGCTCTAGATGCATATGAAATACAAAAGTATGAAGAGAATCATCGACCATGGAGAGTTAAAGCCGCTCAAAAGGTAATGAAAGAGTTTTATAAAACATACGGAAAAGCATTTAAAGATCTCGTTGATAACCCTGCTGACTATGTTAGTATAAACGGACTGAAGGCTGAATTAAAGAAGGAAGGCATAGCAATATCAACTGAAGGTGATTCTAGAGAACCTAATGTAGAACCATTAGTACCTCATTCAGAGACGTCACAACCAGGAGTAGGAACGCCTCTGTCTACAACAGCCGCCGCGGCTTGGCATGTAAACAACCCAGAGTTATCTAAAAAAGCAGACGCATTAGATAAAAACGCAGACCAACATCGAAATAATACAATATCAACGCCACCAGAAAAAGAGGTTAATTCAGATTATGATAAAGCCAGAGCAGAACATCCAGGCTTCGATAGAATGATGCAACGTGGTATGCAGAATTACTTAGCACGTGGCGAAGTAAATTACCTAGTAGGATTTTTAAACGATCCATTGAAAGATAATGTTTTCAAATCGCATGTTTTAAATACTATAGCAAATCGAGGTGATATGGAAAACGGTCCTTTTGCTACTTTCCAAGATGCATTAGCAGTTACTCGTAGACAAGGTCATGAAAGTGTATTTACTAAATTTAATAAACTGTCATTGCAGGAACAAATAGCAAAGTTAGAAAACGTAGATGCAAATAGAATTAGTCAATTACATGGTAAATTTGTTGAAGGAAATTTAAACAGAACTGAACTATCCAAAGACCAATCCAGATTTGATGCTTTTGTTAACAAAATTAATGCAGGAATACCATTTCAAATGACTGATAAAGCCGGCGGCGGCGAAATTGTATTACACCCAGATATGATTAAGGGTGTAACAGTTGCAAGTGATTTACCTGATCCTATAGACATAGATGGCAATAACGTTGCTTGGAACAAATTAGAAAAAACAGCAGAATTTGGTTCTAGGACAGGCGGAGAAAAAGTCTCTAACAAAGGTGAAGTAGCAGAAGGTATATTAGGATGTGCCACATTTGCTAGATTGCTTAAACGACCTATTGCTCCTATCACAGACGGTGATATAAAATCAGTTATGAAAAGATTGCCAACAGACGCACCAGATAAAGGTGGTTGGCATGAGTTAACACTTACTGCTAGAGAAACAGATAATCCTATAGCAGACTTCTTTACACTCACACTTAATCTTAAATCAGATACTTATAAAGATTTTATAAACCCTGAGAAATGGTCTCTGATGAATAATATCAGTAACAATGTTGTAGGATATGTAAATGACAACATGGACAAGTACACAAAACTTTTTGCTAAAAACGGCAAAGTTGATGCTGTAAAAGTAATTGCTGATGGTGTAAGCGGAGAAACAGATACCAAAGTAGATGTATTTTTAACTCACAGTTTAGACGGCGGCCCAGAAAGAACACTACAACATTATGATATGAGTGTTAAAGTAGGTAGTACAAAACAAATGGGACAAGTAGGCGGCGGAAAAACAGCACAAGGTGTATCAACGGAACGTTTCTTTATATTGAAAGAAATGTTTGAAAAATTTGGTGCAGATTTATCTGTAATTGAAAACCAGTTTATGTCTTCAGCAACAATAAATGATGCTTATGTTATTGCATACAGTGAAGCGGCAAAACAAATAAACACTCATCTAACAACTGAAGATAAAGAAGTAGATTGGCTTATGCAATTCTTGAATACTATTAAGTTCTTTGCCACTCTCAATGACGATAGAGTTAAGTTAGTGCAGTTTGAAGATACTTTAAAAGGTGGCTACTATGTGCTAGACTTTAAAAAGTTAGACAGAATGATGGATAAAGACAAAGTTGATCTAGAAGCGGTATTTATAGATGATAAAGCTCAGCCAAAAATTACTATTATTAACACAGTAAATAACAAACCGTTTTTATCTATAAGAAAAAAACAAGCACAAAATGACGGCTACATTAGAAACTACATTGAAAAAGAAAAAGGCTTAGTAGAGTTAATCAAAGTAAGAGGCTCGGGTATGCGTAAGAAAGTTGAAAGTGTCCAAGAAAGAGCTAGTTACGGTGTTTCTCTTGCAAACAAGGAAAAAATCCCTGCAATGATTAAATTAGTAGGTAAACTATTTCGCAAAAAACTTCCAACAGTAGAAGTGCAAAACAAATTAAGACAAGAGTTTAATATTCAAGCCTTCGAAGCAAGGCATGTTATTAGCATGTGGAAAGAATTGAATAGTGTTAAGGAAGGTGCAGTACCTAACAACGATACAATCAGAAAGTTAAAAGAAATTTTTGCAAAACCTTTAATGTCTGATGATATTAAATCACAAATGGATGCGTATATATGTATTCCAGATCCTGCAATGATTAGAGACTTTAGAGCCGCTAGAGCTCAATACGGCGACAATTTTGACATGAGAAGTATTGTTAGAGGTTATGCAAAAGTAAAATTACACAAAACATTACAAAAGCAATTAAGTAAATGAACGAAGAAATAAAAGTAAGAGAACCGCAACTGCCTGTAGAAGGCGAATACACACTTTGTAATAGAGGTGAAGTTGCTGTATATAGAAATGGGAAATGGGTAAGACCGTGAAGCAATCAATATTTGAAGCAATGGTAAGTACATTACCACACAATGTTCAAGGAACACCTGTTCCTAGAGCCGAGATGCCTCAATTAAAAGTGCCAGACTTAGAAAATTATAATACTGTACGAATAGATTTTCCAATAGATAGAATTAAACCAGTACAAACAGAAAGAGTGCCAGGACTAGCAAGAAAGGTTGCTCGAGATTTTGATGGTAAAGACAAACCGTTTATATTAGACAAAGACTACAAACTTGTTAACGGGCATCACAGATATGATGCCGCTAGATTGCTAGGTAAAGAAGTTGTAGATGTAGTTATAATCAGAGATAAAACCTTAGATCAACTAATGGGACTGCATAAAGATACAACAAGCAACACACCAACTATTCAAACTGAAGACGACATGTCTGACTTTCACCGCAAACTAAAAATCGCACTAGAGAAAAGAAACCTTTTCGCTGACGGCGGAGGCGGCGGTGGCGGTGGAGGCGGTGGCGGCGGAGCCGGTGGCGGTGCAGGAGCCGGTGGTGGTACTGGAGCAGGAGCAGGAGCAAGTGCCGGAGCAGGAGCAAGTGCCGGAGGAGACTCAGGAGGCGACAGCGGTTCATCAGGTAGCAGTGATTCAGGACCAAGTACAGACAGTGGTGATAGTTCGCCAGCACCTGCAAGAGGTTATATGTACTTTGGTTCAATGCCAGCATACAGTAAAAGCAAAAAGAAGAAAAAGAAAAAGAAAAAAACTAGTACTAAATTTGGCAAAGGTGCATCGGTTTATGAAGCACAAGAAAATACTATATATGCAAAATGTGAATTAGAACATATTGTAGATGGTGTCGATAAAGGAAACTTTTTATTCAAGCAAGAACCTGGTAAGCCTGTACTAGTTGTAGGAACAGTTACAGGACTAACACCAGGTAAGCATGGTTTTCATATACATGAATTTGGAGACCTAAGCAATGGCTGTGAAAGTGCAGGCGGACATTATAATCCAGACGGTGTAGATCACGGAGACTTAGATAGCGGACATGCAGGTGACTTAGGTAACATAGTTGCTGATGAAAACGGTATTGCAAAAATAGGAATAGTTTTAAAACGTGTAGACTTACACGGAGATAGAAACATTGTAGGCAGAGCAATAGTTGTTCATGCTGATGAAGATGATTTAGGCAAGGGCGGAGATGAGGAAAGTGCAAAAACAGGTAATGCAGGTGATAGATTAGGTTGTGGTGTTATTAGATTAGCAACATTAAATGAAACCATAGAAGCCGCACAAGATATGAAAGCATTAATGAAAGGCATAGATTCAGACTTAGCACAACGTAAAAAAGACCTCAAAAAGAAAATTAAGGCAAGTGTATACGAAGCACCAATAATTAGACCACAAGATTCATATGATCCAAACGCCAACGATGCATATAATTCTGCAACAAATAGACAACCTCCTAAATATGATTATGATCCTGAGGTAGATTATAGACCAGGTAAAAGTTTAGGTAAAATTCCTAACATACAATCTGAAACAGAAGTAGTACAGATGCCTAATAGAGATTTGTATTTGTTTTATTCTAATACTATGCCTAAATCTACTACACCTGAACAAAAGACAATGTGGCAAAAATTTGTAACAGCAATGTTACACAATCCAAAAGCAAATCAAACTGGTCCTACCAAAGAAAAAAATGTAATAGGTTTTTTAAAATTAAAACCTTTTGAAGATGGTTATAGAGTTGCTGGTGTTGGAATGGATCCTGAAATACGAGGACAAGGCAAAGCAATTAAATTATACATGGCTTTTAGTGCCTGGAAAAGTGTTCCTATATATTCTGACTTTACACAAACGCCTAGTGCTAAAACAATGTGGAATAGTATAATAGGCCGTTATCCTAAAAGAGTTGTTGCATATGATCAACAAAGTAAACAAGATATACCGTTATCTAAAGCAGGTGAGATGTATCAAGACGCACCACCTGACTATAAAAAATTAACTCAATTCGACGTAGCGAAAGCTCATAGTGGCACTAAACTGTTTAAATTATTACCAGAAGGTGTAACAAAGGGCAACTTTGGTGGACTTATATATCCTCGACTACCACATGAAGAAGTGGTAGATGCCATTAGTGAGTGGGAGTACGGTAACACACCTATTGAACTTAGTAATGGATATGTTATAAATGCCAGAGAAGAAGGCTATAACGAAGACGACAATGCTTGGGTATTATTAGACCCACAGGGTAAAATAATTGATGATGGTGAAGGTTCTATTGAAGATGTAATGCAGGACTTTACACCAATAGCAATAGAAGAAAACTTTGCTGACGGTAAAAAGAAAGGCAAAAGTCGTCCAGGTAGAGTAAAACGTTCAGGAGCAAGTTGCAATGGCTCAGTAACTGATCTGCGTAAACGTGCAAAAAATAGCAGTGGTGAGAAAGCAAAAATGTATCACTGGTGTGCTAACATGAAGTCTGGTAAAAAGAAAACTAAAGAAAGTTACTATAGTAGAATGGCAGTTGATAAGATAGAAATGAGACCAAAAGACTTTAATGACAAGTACGGTACAGCAGACGCCTATACTGGCATAGCTCAGCCTCAACAGAAACTAAAACCATCTAAGTGGGAAGTTGGTAACCCAACAGGACCTCATAGCGAAAATGTTTTTATAAACATTCGCACTAATCAAGTATCAGGAGCCACTGCAATAAAACAAATAACTGCTCAATACACACATGACCAAATGGTTAAACCTCTAGAGCAGGGCGGTTTAGGTGCAAGGCAGACAAAGAATACAAGTGATAACAAATACTATATGCCTTATGTGTTATTTGATAAACATGTAAAGTCCGGAAAGATAAAATAGATAAATACAATTATGCTTATAAACGACATTATAACAGAAACAACTTCCGGTGGTATTGCCATTGTTGCTTCACCAATGGGCAAAATGCAAAAGAGACCTAACCCAAGTGTTTTTGCAAAAAGCAAAAAGAGAGTTTCAGAAGATACAGACCCAAAAGCAGATCCAGAAATTGTTGCCAAGTTTGCTAGGGTAAGTGATAAAGACAGATCTTACTATATTATGAAGTGGGCTGAAGAAAAAGGAATTAATAGCGACGATGCTATGTGCCTAGCAGGTTATGTAAGAGATGGATATATAGGCGCAGGTGCTTGGAACTGGGCATATCGACCAAAAGGTTAATTATGAAAGCAGTTAAATGCAAAGACGGCCACCTCAGTTTCATTAGTTCTAATGATGCGAGACTCTTCAACAAAATAGACTTTGACAGATTTTTAGATATAAATACATTAGACGAAGGAACTTTACATCAATGCGAAGAGATGTATAAACAAAACGTCATCCGTAAAATAACTACAAAGGAAGGAAAAGTTGGCTACAAAATCTACCCACAAAAAACAGAAGTATAACAAAAGACAGAAGCAAGATCTAGCAGTTAAGTTAGATAAACTTGCTCAAAATGTGTCTAAACGTGGTGCCTATGTGGTTACTAGGAATGCTACTAACGATTTCTTCGTTATAGTAGAGGCTTTAAATAAAAAGGTGGTATTGACACATATACTTCAAAAAAACACAGCACAAGGGCTTTGTGTACGTCTAAACAGCCGAAATAAGCCCAACTCACCTTATGAACCAGTGACAGATATGCAACTAACTAGAACACAAAAGTTGTTAAATAGATATGCTGATCTATTCACCGAATCAATATTTCACAAATACACAATCAAAACAACAAAAAAGAATTTTACAAGAGACGTGGCATTTATAAGATTACACGAAACAGTTCTCAAACTCAAAGGCATTGCAGAAGAGCTAAGACACCAGTTATAAAACTTTTAATAAATTTTGCAATTATGATAAATAAGTGTAATAACTAACTTATAACTAGGAAATCACTATGTTTTTGAATGAATTTAATCAAACATCAATTAGTAAGGTAGCATCGCTTAACAAAATGCTGTCTGAAGAATTTGGTATAAAAATCAATCCAGGAACAGTCAATCTCACAAAGTTAATGAAGATTAACGAGCAGGCCAAAGCGGCTTTGTATAAAATTAGAGGTAGTAAGAAGAAATTTCAATTAGAGCCAGAGTATGCAAAATACTTAGGTTTAAAAGATATTTCAGAGACGATGATTGTTGAAGGGTACTACGAATCCAGCCCAGGCTACCAAGCACTAGAGGCTAAAATCTATGAAAGAGTAATGGAACTTTGTAATTCAGGGTACACGGCAGAAGAAGCCAGAAGCCAATGTATGAACGAAGTTAGACAAGACCCGTCTCATTGTTATGAAGATGCATGTACAGAGACTATGGTTATGTCTGCAATTGGCAAATTCGAAGAGTCATGTGGTAGTAAGCATGAATCAATTGAAGAAGAGTTAGGCCTTCCAGAAACTGATATGAGTCCAAGACTAGTAAGAGAACTTGCTACTGAAATTGGAATAGATCTTGCAACAATGGAAGATTACAATGCTATCGAAGAAAAACTTAAAACTTTTGCTGAAGTTAGTGGCAAAAGCAGAGACTCAGTTGTTGGTTTCCTAAACGGTCTCGAAGAAGATTCAGTAGTTAGTGGTATCCAAATGTTTGGCAGAAAGATTGAAGAGCAAAATAAATTTACTGGTGCTAGAAAAGATGCTATTGCACAAGGCAAAGATTCTTTTGAAGTAGATGGTAAAACATATAAAGTAACTGGTGATACTTCCGATGAAGAGGAAGCAGTAGAGGAAAGTACAATGTTTGATTCAATTATAGATGAAATGCTTAACGAAGAAGTTGGCGAAAAAGAAGCAGAAGTTGTTATGGCTGTTAGAGCATTAGCAGATGATATTCAAGACCAAGTAGAAAGAATTGGTAGAATGGTTAATGTAGATATTCCAGCAATAGCAGATTCTATTAGAACTGAAATGGGAGCCGATACAGCATTATCATTCTCAGATGGTTCATCACAATTACTTACAGCACACTTAGAAGCAGTTAAGGCTGTTAAGTCTGCATTTGATCAACAAATTAGCGGATTAACAGGCGGCGAAATGGTTGGCGGTCTTGGTGATACGGCAGATTTAGGTGCCGAACTAAACAGCGATCCTTCAATGGATAGTTTAGGAATGGAAGAGCCAGTAGCAGACAACGTTCCAGCAATGGCAGGCCCAGAAGAAGAGCCACTCGGAAGAGCAGAGGTTTAATTAATGCTCATTTCAGAAGTAGTCAGTTCTGGAATGGCAGGTCCAGAAGATGAATTGGTAGTTGCCATTGAGGACCTACTAAGTAGATATATGGCTGATGGTAATGACGAGGCTGATATCCCTACAGATGAATTCAAAAGTAATTTAGAGGCTGATATTAATAGGCCAATCGACATGGGCACTTTAATTAGTGTATTAGGGCAAAGCGGTTTTGCTAGTAGTGTAGATAAAACAACTATTAGAGCAAAAGGCGACCTAAGTAAGGATATAGACACAGACCCAGAAAAAACAGTTGATGTTGGTAAAATGGCTGGTGATCAAGCCATGAAAGATATTAAGGCAGATCTATAATGGCAAGTATATTTTCTAATGCGGCAACGGCCCGTAAAGATACTAGGAACAATTCAGTTATTCATGCTGAAGTGCGTAGCATTGAAACTGCTGTACTAGGCAACATTGATGCCGGAGTATTATACGCAAACGTATCTACAGGCACAACAATGACAGATAGTAATGCGTATTACAAAGCATACTATGGTGTTACTACAGATGTAACTAAAAAAGATCAAGTAGACTATGTCTGTAAGTATTTTAAAGACTTAGGATATGGTGTCAAAATAGCACAAAACTTAACAACCACAGATACAATTACCTGGAATATTAGTTGGTAATATAACATACACATAAATATGTGTATGGAACGTATTGATATATGGTTTGGCGACAGTTGGGCTATAGGTAATGAATTACCAAGCAAACTAAACTCAGCAGAAATTAGAACACTAAAAAAAACTGGTTTTCCTAACCTCAGAGATAATACTCAAAATCCACAAGAATCATACCCAGCACTTGTCTCTAAGCAACGAGGCACAACATATCAAAATTATGCGATTGCAGGTGGAAGTTACGAATTTGCATACTTTCAAATGTGTAATTGGCTAGCAAATGGTAACTTCACTGATGACAATGAATATACTTTTTGGTTACAAACTACTGCGGCAACAAGAGATTTTGGCATAGACTATAATTTTAAAAGACATCATTTTCAAGGAATAAAAAAGTTTTCTAGAGGTAAACTTTTAAATTTTCAACAAGCAAAGAGCCTACCAGAGTTTGCTGATTTTGATGCTAATATGACGTTAAATGCTATATGGACTCTTTGTAAATCAAATTATATCAAACTTAAGATTGTTCCATTGTGGATAGGCATGAATTTAGTACCGGAAGTAAATATTGTTCCACAAGGAAAATGGATAGCAGATCCTAATACTAATATGTTACAAAATATATTTGGCAAGAATGTTTTTCCCGATGGTGGTATAGACACATCTGATATAGATAACGAACATATTATAAAACAAATCCAGCAGTACGACTATATCTCACCTAACGATTGCCATCCAAATAAACAAGGACACAAACGTATTGCGGACTATATAATTAGTATATTAAACAAAAGAAAATAATTTATGTTAGTAGAAAAGTTTGAATACCCAACACTTAAACGGGTAACAGCAAAAAACGGACAACGACAATACACTGGAGACGACGACCAACCAGTTCCAAGTGTAACCACAGTACTTTCAGATACTGGTGATAAAACTGCCCTAATAGCCTGGCGTAAACGTGTAGGTGATGCAGAAGCAAACCGTGTAAGCAAAGAAGCCGCAGGACTTGGTACTAAAGTACATAATGCTTTAGAAAAGTATGTGTTACAAGAAGATTACGATATCAAAGGTAACAATCATATCAGCATAATGGCTAAAAACATGCTTGACGAGATGATAGACAAGGGTCTAAGTCAAGTAAATGAGATATGGGGTGTTGAAGTAGCCTTAATTGCAAAAGGCTTATACGCAGGTACAAGCGATGCTGTGGGCATGTTTAACGGAGTTGAAAGTATTATTGACTTCAAGACTGCTAAAAAGATTAAGAAACGTGAGTGGATTGAAGATTATTTTATGCAAGGTTGTGCTTATGCATTGGCACACAATGAAATGTTTGGTACAAACATTAAACAAGTTGCTATCCTTATGATAGACAGAGAAGGCAAATATGCTGATTTTGTTATAGAAGGCGACGAGTTTGAAGAGTACTGTCATAAATGGGCACAGAGACTAGCCGACTACTATAACAAAGTTTAACTGCTAAATGTGATAAATACTGTTAAGTAAGGAGACAGTAACAGTGGCAGATAATGACAAAACAATAGTATCGAGAATACAACACCGCAGAGGTCTTAAGCAAGATCTTCCTCAGCCATTACGTCCTGGGGAAATAGGATTGGCTACAGACAGTAGACAACTCTATATTGGCGGCGATCCAACTAATCCAGCAACAGCAGATTATCATAGTGTAAGTTACTACGAAAATACTTTAAGTGCAAAAGACCATGTGGCTAGTATTGCCAATAATAATATTGTTGCATTTAATGTTCCTAGTGTACGATTTGTTGAAGGCGAATTTAACGGCACTAGCAAAGTTAAAAGTTGGCAACCAACTGATGCAAGAAGCATATTATCAGGCTCATCTGCATCAGCATTTTCAGATTCAACATACCCTGTTTTCTCTCCAATATCAACAGCATCAATTTCAAGTACATTAAGTGCAACCAAAGCCGCTGGTAGTTTTGAGTTAGCAGTATCGATAGTTTCTGGACAAGATACTACAGGTAACATTAGAGTAAATGATGAAATCATTATATCTGGTTATGCAGGTACAAGACCAAAAGTTAATACAGTAAGCAGACATGTTTCTGGTGGATACTATGTAGTTACTATTGACCAATCTATAACAGAACTTGCAAGTGGTACAGCATTAGAATTTGTACCTAAGCATCAAAAGAATATTTTTACAGATAGAGCATTCCATTCACAAGACGTTACTGTAGTTAAAAATTCTATATCTCAAACAGGCGAAGCGTCTAGTACAACATTTACACCGTCAGCAAACGTTGACTATGCAATAGATGGTAGTAATATTACAAGTGTTGGTTCACATAGTTTAACAATGAGAACAGCACCAACAGTTTATGATTCAATTGCATTAACATATTATTCAAATGCTAATGTTATAGCCGCAATAGAAGGTGTAGAATCAGGCTCACACAAAGGCAATATATCAGCATCAGTACCAATGCCAAGTTTTTATCAAAATACAACACTTTGGGATTCTGGATTATTACCTTCATACAAGCATTTCAAGAAAGAGAATATACGAATAAGTAAATCAACAGGGGTTGGTTATGTTGGTATGGATTTAGTTCATATAAGTGCAACAGCCGATGGTGCAAACATAACAGCAACAACAGGCCTAACTTTAGGTAATTTATACATTGCTAGAGAAGATGAAGCACTAGGCTTAACTTCGTTAGTATCTTCAAACAATGGAGAAAGTTATGTAGTAACATTTGCTTCCTCTAATGACGCAGGCAAATTCCAAACACAAGCAACAGCAGGTGTTTACAAATACAGTGAAATAATGTTTATAGGTAAAACAGGCTTCACTGACGAATACTTACACAGGTCAAAATTTGCTGTAACAGGCACAGGCGGATCTGCAGTAACAATTTCAATGCCAGCATTACCGTATTCAATCTCACGTTCAGCAAGTGCTAACGTTGAAGTAGACCCTGTATTCCCAGGTAACGGCTTTACAAATACGTCACCTACAACATGTGTTATTAGAATTTACGACGATACATTAAAAGCAGACGAAGTTAAACCAAATGATTACGTTAGAATTATTGACAACTTAGGTAATGCTTCCGCTTGTGAGTTAGACGATACATTATTTAAAGTAGTATCAACTAAAACAGGAAGCCATTTTAATATTCGAGTTAACACTAATGATATTTTAGCAGGTAACAGTAATGTTACATTTACTGCAAATATTGCCGCTGGTGGCATCAAGTATGTTAATCACGGTAGTTCGGCGGCAGATGTCGATGATACTATCCAGGTTATAGCAGAAGCACATGGTATTAATCCAGGTGGAACGTCAAATGTACAAATTAACGGTCCTGCTGTATTTACAACAGGAACTGCATATGATATTAAGACTTCAGCAAGTGATATTACAAAAAATACATTCTTTGTAGAAAACTATCCAGTACTAATGAAAGAATCAGCATTACTACTTAATGAGTCGGGTGCAGGTGGATTCATTGCCGATTCGGCACAAGGTGTAATGCCACAGTCGTTACTAAGTTTTAGTAGCACAGGTTTTGATGCTGTTCCAGTATTAGCAATTGACTTATCTGGCAACACTACAGTTGAAAGTGCTATTACCACAGTTAATAAAAATTTAGTAGAAATAGCAAGTGCAAATGTGCAGATATATCCGCAAATGAATTTTATACCACAGGATGATAATGCCAAAAATGCTGTGTATATAAGTCAAAGACCAGCATACTCATCAGTAGCAACAGGTGGCTTAGAGTTTACACTTTTTGAAGATAAAATAACACCAACATTATCTGTACTAGGTTTAGAAGATAAACTATATGACAGAGTAAACAATACTGTAAAAGCAAAATTTGAACAATGGTTAAACAGTACAGTAAACAGCAGAGATGTAAATTTATTTAGTAATGTATTCCCAGGAGATAATGACGGTGCAACACCACCAGTAAGTACAACATACGCAACATTAAATCCTAAGAGCACAAACATGGCTACACCATACAGTTTGGCAATTGATAACACATTCAATGAAATCACATTTGGTAGTAGAGAAGAAGCAGGCATATTTAATAATATTGTCAACAGAATATATGGTACAAGTTTATATGACAAACTACTAGATTCTAATAAAGGATCAAGAGGTTTAATTAATCTTAAAAATAACATTGAGATTTCTACAAGAGAAGCCGCAACGTTTGGTAACAAAGTAACAAGTTTTAACAGTATGGAACAAACTATATTACTACCAGGTGATAACGGTATTTCAGGCACAGGCGCAGTACAACAAGCAACATTAAATGCGGCTAAGTTAGTTGCTTCGTTTGATGCAAGTAGTACATACAATGTATTTAAAGTAGATTACAGTATAGCAGAAAGTGTAGGTAGTTCTGCTAACAAATACATTAGAACAGGTGTTTGGACTATTGCAGGTAGAACCGACTTTACAGATCAAGCAAATGCTGTTATCTTTAATGATTCATTCTCTAGTCATTCGGAAATCACAACTCATACAAACAGTTTGGTAGAACCTAAGTTTAGAGCATTAATGAATAGTTCTGGACTTATATCTGTGTATCTAGTTAATGATCAAAAGGAAATAGAGACGGACACAAATATAACGCATAATTTAGGTGTCCAGTTAAGAGTTAAATATATACAAGACCGTTGGTCCTCATCTAGTTAATAGGTAACTATGTTTACAAACACACAGGACGGAAACGCCCGGCTTCGTGCATGGCGATCTTTTAGAAATGACTTCCCGCAAGACGGTACTATGCTTGATGTTGCCCAAGGTTTCAAGGATGTCAAACCCAAGCAACGTTACATAGATTACTACAGCCCCCACAATTGGCCTAACGTTTTTGAGATAGTCTCAGAAGGCTATTTGTGTCAGACCGGACTGTCTATTGTCATAGCATCAACCCTTCATAATTTTGGCTTCATAAACACAGATTCTGTAAAATTTGAGATGATAAGTAATCATGTTACAGGAACAGAAGGAGCAATATTTGAGGTAGATGGGTCCTTTTTTAACTTCACTCCGGGCGAGATTGTTGACGAAAAATACGTCAGAGATAACTCGGTTACGTTCCATTCAAGTATAATAACACTAGATAAATTATATGCTTGACAAACTAAATAATAGCATGTATAATAAAGCATAGAGTCATACTATCTAACACACAGGAACACGAATGTCAAAAGAAATTTTAATTACTAAACGGGACGGGAGACGAGAGCCGCTAGAGCTTGATAAGTTACATAAGGTTGTTTTCCATGCTTGTGAAAATATTACAGGTGTCAGTGAATCCGAAGTAGAAATAAAATCACACATACAGTTCTTTACTGGCATTACCAGTGCTGAAATACAAGAGACACTTATCAAAAGTGCCGCAGATCTAATCACAGAAGAAACTCCAAACTATCAATTTGTAGCAGGTAGATTAATTAACTATCATTTGCGTAAGCAAGTGTATGGAACATTTACTCCTCCTTGTTTGTGTGATATTATTCAGGGTAATATTGATAGAGGTTTCTATGATGCAGAAATTTTGGAACTATACACAAAAGCAGAAATTGACGAACTAAGTGACTACATCGTACACGAGCGTGACGAAAGTTTAACGTATGCCGCGATGGAACAGTTTAGAGGAAAATATTTGGTGCAAAATCGTACAACAGGGGAGATATTTGAAACTCCTCAGGTTGCTTACATGTTAATTTCAGCAACATTGTTTAGTGATTATCCAACAGAGACACGTCTACAAACAGTTAAAGAATATTATGATGCTATTAGTACACATTACATTAGTTTACCTACGCCTGTTATGGCTGGTGTTAGAACACCACAAAGACAGTTTAGTAGTTGTGTGTTAATTGAAACAGGTGATAGTTTAGACAGCATTAACGCAACTACAACAAGTGTAGTTAAGTATGTAAGTCAAAAGGCAGGTATTGGCATTGGTGCAGGTAGTATTAGAGCAATTGGCTCGCCTATTAGGAGTGGAGACGCAACTCACACAGGAGTTATCCCCTTCTATAAACTATTCCAAAGTGCTGTAAAAAGTTGTAGCCAAGGTGGAGTAAGAGGCGGAGCGGCAACACTATACTATCCTATTTGGCATTTAGAAATTGAGGATATGTTAGTTCTTAAGAACAATAAAGGCACAGAAGAAAACCGTGTAAGGCACATGGACTACGGTGTACAGTTTAATAAACTAATGTATGAGAGACTACTTGAAGGCGGTAATATAACATTGTTTAGTCCTCATGATGTTCCTGGTTTGTATGAAACATTCTTTAACGATCAAGATAAGTTTAAAGAATTATACGAAACAGCAGAACGTAATACTCGACTAAAGAAGAAGTCTATTAAAGCAATTGATTTATTCAGTGCTTTTGTAACAGAAAGAAAAGACACTGGTAGAATATATTTAATGAATGTTGACCATGCTAATACACATGGTTCGTTTAAAGAAGACATAGCACCTGTTAGACAAAGTAATTTGTGTTGTGAAATTAACTTACCAACCAAGCCATTAATGCATAGCAATGACCCAGACGGTGAGATTGCATTGTGTACGTTGTCAGCAATTAACTGGGGAAGAATAAAGACGCCACAAGACTTTGCCAAGCCTTGCGAACTTGCTGTAAGAGGCTTAGATGCGTTGCTAGACTACCAAAAGTACCCAGTACTGGCGGCAGAACTAGCCACATATAAAAGACGTCCTCTTGGTGTAGGTATTATTAACTTTGCATTTTGGTTAGCAAAAAATGATACAAACTATCAAGATCCTAATTTAGAATTAGTTGATGAATATGCAGAAGCATGGAGTTACTACCTAATTAAAGCAAGTGCTGATTTGGCTGTAGAAAAAGGCGCATGTCCAGGTACTAACGAAACAAAGTACGGCGATGGCATTACACCAAATCAAACATACAAGAAAGAGATTGACGAATTAGTTAAACATAAAGAAAGAATGGATTGGAAAGGTTTAAGAGAGCAACTAAAATATTCAGGCATTCGTAATTCAACATTAATGGCACTAATGCCAGCAGAAACATCTGCACAAATTAGTAATAGTACAAATGGTATTGAGCCACCACGTAGTTATGTTAGTGTTAAGCAAAGCAAACATGGTGTGTTAAAACAAGTAGTACCACAGTATGCAAAATTAAAAAACAAGTATGATCTATTGTGGGATCAAAAAAGTCCCGAAGGTTACTTGAAGATTATGGCAGTTTTACAAAAATACATTGACCAAGGTATTAGTGTAAATACTAGTTACAACCCAGAGCACTATGAGGATGAAAAAATCCCAATGAGTGTATTACTACAACATATCATCATGTTTTATAAATATGGTGGAAAGCAATTATATTACAACAATACTTACGATGGACAAGGTGAGATTGATATCGACAAAGAAGAAAGTAGAAAGACTGTCGAAGCCAATTTTGTAAGTAGTGTCGAAGATGATGATTGCGACAGTTGTAAAATTTAAGGAAAATTAAAGATGTCAGTATTCAATTCCAAAGCCAAGGATCATACCAAGGCTAACATGTTCCTCGACTCGTCAGGTGGAGTAGGCATTCAGAGATATGATACATTAAAGTATAGACAGTTTGACAAGTTAACGGACAAGCAGTTAGGATTCTTTTGGAGACCAGAAGAAGTAGATATTACTAAAGACACAAAAGACTTTAGAGACTTAACTGAACAAGAACAGCATATTTTTACAAGTAACTTAAAGCGACAAATCATTCTAGATAGTGTTCAAGGCCGTTCACCTAACTTAGCATTACTACCTATTGTTAGTATACCAGAGTTAGAAACTTGGATTGAAACATGGGCATTCTCTGAAACAATTCACAGCAGAAGTTATACACACATTATTAGAAATGTGTATTCAGATCCTAGTATAGTATTTGATAACATGTTAAATGTTAGAGAAATTAATTCATGTTCTGATACAATCAGTAAAGGTTATGATGAGCTCATTGAAAGTATTAGTTACTTTAATTTATTAGGCGTAGGCACACATACAGTTAACGGCAAAAAAGTTGTAGTCGATTTATACGAGCTCAAAAAGAAACTGTGGTTATGCTTAATGAGTGTAAATATACTTGAAGGTGTACGTTTTTATGTTTCCTTTGCATGTAGTTGGGCTTTTGCAGAACTTAAGAAAATGGAAGGTAATGCAAAAATTATCAAACTTATTGCTAGAGATGAGAACGTTCATTTAGCAAGTACTCAGCAGATGTTGAAACTGTTAAAAACAGACGACAAAGATTTTGCCAAGATTGCAAAAGAAACTGAGGGTGCATGTATAGAGATGTTTATGGAAGCCGTACAACAAGAAAAAGGTTGGGCTGACTACTTATTTGAGAATGGTAGTATGATAGGATTAAATGCCGAACTGCTTAAGAATTACATTGAGTGGATTGGTGCTAAAAGGATGAGAGCAGTTGGACTAACTTGCCCTTATACAGTTAGTGCAAGTAATCCATTACCGTGGACACAAAAATGGATTAGTGGTGGCGAGGTACAAGTAGCACCACAAGAGACAGAGATTAGTAGTTATGTTATTGGTGGTACTAAACAAGACGTAACAGAAGACACATTTAAAGGATTTAGTTTATAATGAAAGTAGAGATTTACAGCAAACCACAATGTCCATTTTGCACACAGGCAAAAGCATTAGCAGAAAGAGAAGGATATGAACTAACATATAAAATGTTAGATGAAGACTTTGACAGAGAAACACTAATGGAAACATTTCCAGGTGCAAGAACTTTCCCTCAAATTATTGTTGATGATGAAAAGATTGGCGGATTTACAGAGTTTAAATCATTAGTAGATACTAAAAAATTAGGCGACATATAATGTACACAGAACAGTTACACGATTTACTAGGTAAGACAGTTACAGTTAGAAGCATTAATAATGACGAATTCATTGGTAAACTAATATCAATGGATGAAGATTTTATTGTTATGCAAAACCCTAGATCAGTATTAATAAATGGACCAGATGTAATACTTGGACCATTTTTATTAACCGCAAAGGCAGATATTGTGCCTATGCAACTAAACAACGTATTATGCGTTGTTCCAACCTTGCCTGAGGCAGAAAAAGATTATAAAGATTCTGTACTTGAAGAGGCAAATGCTGAAGAAAGCATTAAAGAAGATTAATGGTACACACTTGGGTATAGCAGTTATAGTGCTATATTTTGTGTTTGCTATTTGTATTTTCGATAAATAAAAGTATGTTCGGAATAGGTAAAGTAGGTATGTCAATGTGCGGGCCGGGTGGTATTGTAATAGGACCAGGTGCTCCTATGGTACTTGCTGAAGGTCTACCAGTTAGTGTTGCAAACGATAAGGTTACACCACATGGTGAGAACATGCATGCCAAACCAAATGTTCTTTTACCAACATGTAGTAAAACCGTTTTTGCAATGGGCAAGCCAGTTGCAATGCAGGCACAAACTACAGCCACATGTTTTCATCCTATGACATTAGGTGCTGTTACTGTTAAAGTTGGTATCTAACTAAAATACGATTGTATTTTTCTTTCATTTAAAAACGTCTTATTAAACTTTTGTGCATAATATAAAGTCTTTAATGCGTATTCATCTGAATGATTAATCTTTGAAACTGTCTTACTAGTCATGTTCCAATCAGGACATAACATGTTTACAAACATATAAAACTCTTCACCGTTTTCTGTAACATGTCCAGACGGAGTTACATGTATATCATTCTTATCTGGATTGTCGAAGCCTTGAAGTTGTGAATGATTAATTGCTTGACTTACCATAGGAAATTGTAATAATCCTCTACCATCTTTTTCAGCAACAAAAGTTCTTAAACTGTTATAGTTTTCTAAATGTCGTTGTAATGGCACTGGTTTAATGTTATTATACTTGTCTTTGATTTCTCGTAGTTGTACGGCATCATAATCATCATCTAACATTTCTGTTTCTAATTGTACTGGAACTACATCGTATAGCCAATTACCTGTTTGATCAATAACACATGAGCCTATAACATCATTTTTTATACCAGGTGTAAACTTAATTTTTACACTTCTTTGAGCACAAAAAGTAGTTATGTAAGGTATCTGATGTTTGTTATGCTCGTACACAAAGAACTCTACCATTGCGTTAGAGTTTGCTAGGCTAAGTACATTTGCTACTGATTCCCAAGTTTGTCCTAAGAATATTTTACCACACTCTTGTTCAAACCCATCGCAAAATACATGTATCATTGCTTGATGGTCTTTTAATGTTTCTACAGTTTTTGATGGTATCATACCATATGTAGAGATTGTAAGCATACCGCCTACTAGTTTAGATATTCTAGTTGCATCTTTCCACAGCCCTGCATCACCATAAGTACTTTTTAAATATATAGGCTCATCAAACACAAAGAACCCTTCTGAGATGCTGTCTAAACTGTGTAGCACACTTTCTAAGTCTAAGTTAAGTTCTGGGTAATCTCTTTTACCGAATCGGTGTTGTGCCCATTGTCCTTGCGAACCCAACGGATTGTAAACTGTACTGTGTGTTGTAGGATCTATAATCATAAAAAAACCGTGCTATTGTTTATATTTAGCACGGTTTTTTATTAACTTAAACTTATTACGGTTTGTAGTTGATCGCTGTACTATAGTTTACAACTTCATCGTATGATGCATCATCTGTGTCGTAATAAAATGAACTTGGGTCATTATCAATATCTAATTCACTTTCAGCAGTTTCATATAAACCAACTGAGAATTCTTCTACCATTGTTGCTGAAGTAGTATCTGTACCTGTTCCTGGCACCATACCTCTTACTGCAAACAAGTAAATACCTGGCGTTCTATCTGCTGGGCATGTACTTGCATCAGTTGTATCAATGCTTAAAATACCTGTTGATACATCAAATGTCATCCATGGTGGTAAAGGAGCAAATGGTAATACTACAACACTAGTTGCATTGTCGGCAAGTCCTAAATCTACTGTACTAGCCGCCGCCCCTCGTTGTATGTTAGCAATTCTTCCTGAAGGAACACTTGTAAGTACTCTGGAGTCAACATTCTTAGTGGCAAGAGACGCTCTATAAACTGATGAATAATCAACATCTGGATCTGATTCATCAAACGTTAAAGTAAATGAACCACTTGCGTGACCATATGCTAACATCTGTTCTTTAATCTCACTTGATGTAAGAGCAGTATCTCTTTCGACAAAGTGTGTTACAACACCTGCTACTAATCCTGATGATAAACTTGTTCCTGTACCGTCTAAATAATTTGATACATTAGCACTATCGGCAACATCTATGCCAACACCTATTGCAAACATATCAAGTTGAGCACCAAAGTTAATAAAACTATTACCTGAACTGTGTGGAGCATTAGTAAATGATGTAACCTGTAAATCATTATTGAATGATCCAACTGTAATAATTTCGTCAACGCCTGCTGGAGATTTAGTATCAACGTTTACGCCATCATTACCAGCCGCCGCTACAACAACTAAGTTACTTGCGTTCATTTCTAATATCTTTGCATCAACAAAAGCATTTGTAGGTATAGTCCATGGTAAACATACCGCTTTAACATTTGAATTTGTGTTTGCATTATGATGCACTAAAATTGCACTTAGTGAATTAATAATTTCACCAACTGTAACTGAACCACCGTTTGTATTAAACAGTTTAACGTTCTGTAAGATACAGTCTGGTGCTGTACCAATATTTTTACCTATGATCATTGATGCTACTGCTGTACCGTGTCCTGCAGTATCACCGTAATTGCTTATCGCACTATCGTCTTCGAAGTTTGTCCATAAGTTTTGAATTTGTCTTCCGTCAAACTCGGTGTGTAGATTGTTAATACCTGTATCTACTAGGTATACAAATTTACCGCCACCTGTTCTTGCTGGGTTCCAGTTCCTTTCACCTGATGTATGAATACATTTGTCTAGGTGGTCTGTTGTATATGTTGCGCCTGCTTGTACGGTTACAGTTACTGATTCTGATGCATCTTGACTGGCTGTAACACCTATGATTGCATCTTTTTGTGCCTCTGTGGCGTCTATTTCGTACGTTAGGTTAAATCCTAATGTACTAATAACCGTAGCACCTGCTGTAGTAATCGCACTCTGAGCCGCCGCATCATCGGCACTATTCATGCTCACTAAGTATCTTGCCATGTTTATATCTCCAATAAAGTTCTAAGTTGAAACTAATTTATACTAAGTATTTATCATAAACGGACAGGAAACAAACCTTTAATGGAAAATACAACAATAGAAATTGGTAATACCACAACAGTAGAGTTAGACTTCATTGCTGGGTCTACAGCAATACATTTATCTAAACCAAGTCAACCTAACCTAATGAATCTTTTTGAAGAGCAGTTAGCATCTTTGGAAAAAGTTACTGTTTGTTTAAGTGGTGGACTAGATAGTCAGTTCTCAGCAAACCTGGCAAAGAAATTTTGTAAAGATGTTAATGCTGTGTGCTTTAGATTTATGTGGGACGACAACATAATCAACTCAGACGATGTAGTTACTGCACAACAATTTGCAGACAAAATAGATCTAGAACTACATTACGAAGACATTGATATCAAAGAACACTTAACAAACAGTTCAGCAGAATATACTAGAAAGTACACAACTGTAAGTCCTCAGATATCAGTGCAACTAGCGGCAATTAAAAAATCCAAGTTTAATGATAGAACACTTATGCTTGGCGGAGACGCACCTACGATAGCAGTAACAAAGCATTTTGATCAAGTATATTTGCAACGTAAAACATACTATAACGAAGACGGTAAAACAACAGGCACAAATACATCAGCACCTAACTTTTATTATGCCTTTAGTGCGCCTTTCAGTATACTTGAACAAACACATGGATTACATATTATAAAAGATCCGTTTTTACTTACTCCAGAGATACTATATGCTGGCTACTATCAAAACAAATATGTAATAGAGTCTTTTGGTGAAGTTATGTTAGTAAAGAACAATGCTAAAACAAATGCAGACAAGTACAAAGAAAACTATTACAAATCATTTGAAGACTTTGAATATGTATTTCCTATTGCAAAACGCACAGGGTTTGAAAACTTGAAGTTACATCTTGCAAGTGTCACAGGTAACTTTGATGAATTTGACGAAAAGTATAGACAACCATTGTATAGTGTAGCACAAGAATGCACTTGGTTTAATCCTTTACTATTCAATAAAGGAAGAATTGTAGCGGCTAGTACAAAAGCAAAAGTATTTTTTCCAGATAAGGAGTCAGTGGAGTTAGAAGATATAATACTTAATAGTGTGAGAGAAATAGAACCTTCTGCTTGTAATATATATAACTTCGATTGGTAAATGTTACACGTCTACATCACAGGACAGATTAAAAACAAAAAGAAAATAGAACAATTTTCTATTGATTGTTTAGAGCATTTTTTTAAACATAGAATAAAACGTGATGTAGATATTGATATTAGAATCACAAAGTCTCACACAGATAATTCGCATGGTGGTTGTTACGGCGACCATCAACATGTTGTTTTAGAGATTGCTAAAGGCCTCAATGAGGACAGCACATATCACCCGTTTGATTATAAAGAAATAATAGTTACAATAGCACATGAGTTAGTACATGCAAAGCAACACATTAGACGAGAACGTATAGACCAATTAGATTCTGAATCAGAGGCTTATAAGTTAGAATATATGTTGTACGATAAGTACTGGACTTAAACTATGTAGTTTGTTCTGGAGTCTTCCAAACTATTTTTATACCACGTCTAACAAGTTCGTTCATGCATTTCTGCTTAATTTTATTTTTTTGACCTTTATTAATATAATCTATTAGTTCTTCTTTAGATTGTTGTTTAATATAAGAATGTACTGTTACTTTACCTTTGCCTTTTACAAAAGTAGTTTGACTTGGTTTAAATTTTACTGGCATGATCCTTCTTGTTCTACTACAAAATAATTTTTGTAGTTGCGAATATTTATCAAAAACTTAACACTATGCTTAACCAAAATGGCACTATGCGATAAATATTGGTATAGATATAATTAAATGTACATTATACAAAAGGATTTAAAAACATGTCAAAAACACCCTATGAAATTAGGTTAGACTTAGTCAAAGAAGCAAAAGAGATTCTACAAGCAAAAGCAAAGAATCCAGAAGATATGCCTACAACTGAAGAAGTACTAAAAGAAGCAGAACGTCTTAACGAGTTTGTATCTAAAAAGCCATTCGGCGAAAGATAAAATACACCAAAATATATCCCACCTCTCCCCCACTATAAGTAAATACTATTAACAAAAAGGCTCGAGTAGCTCAGTTGGTAGAGCAACTGATTTGTAATCAGTAGGTCGTAGGTTCGACTCCTATCTCGAGCTCCATTTTGTTATACCGCGTGGGGCGGTAGCTCAGTTGGGAGAGCGATTGGTTTGCAACCAATAGGTCGGAGGTTCGATCCCTCTTCGCTCCACCATTATTGCCTTAAAAGTTTCCAAACAAACATTGTAAAGTGTAAATACATTTAACTAATATTCTACAACAAGGTAAACAATGTCAGAGAAAAACGCAAACAACAAATCACACAAACAGCCACAAGAAGCCAGTGATGAGGTGATGCATAGATTACTTGATCAAAAAATTGAAATCCCCATTGGCTTACTAAGAAAAAAACATATCTTTATTGCAACTCCTTGTTATGGTGGCCAACTAGGTGAGCCATATTTTAGAAGTATGATGAAACTTGCAATTATGTGTAACAAGTATGATATTCCTTATACTATTAGCACGTTAGCAAATGAAAGTTTAATTACAAGAGGTAGGAATACACTTACAAGTTTCTTTATGGCAAACGAAGAAGCAACACATTTATTCTTTGTTGATGCAGACATTGAATTTGAACCAGAAGATCTATTGCGTATGGTTGCATACGACAAGCCTATTACAGTAGGAGCATATCCTAAAAAAGCAGTAAATTGGGATAGTATTATACATGCCGCTAGAGCAAACCAAGAAGAAACAGCACATACAATCGAAGGACATAGTTCAAACTATGTTGTAAACTTTGACTTTCTAAGAGATGAAAGTGGTAACAAAACACCGCAAGTACAAATTCAAGATAACTTGATTAAACTTAAAGATGCTGGTACAGGATTCATGTGTATCAAAAAAGAAACTATTCAACAGATGTTTGATAAACACACAGACTTAAAATATGTTAATGATATTAATGTAGATAATAAGTTTGAGCCATTTATGTATGCATTGTTTGATTGTATCATTGACCCAGATAGCAGACGTTATTTGTCAGAGGATTATACATTCTGTAGACGTTGGCAAGAGATGGGAGGAGATGTATGGCTAGATCCTAGAACAGCACTTAATCACGTAGGGCATTATACGTTCCGTGGAAACATTAGAAAATTATTAACCGGAGATCCTGTATAATGGCAGAAGAAGTAAAAACAGTAGACAGCAAAATAGATAAAACAGTAATTTCTGTACTATTACCTACCAGAGGTAGAACAGACCTTTTAAAGAAAAGTTTAGAGAGTTTAATTAATTCAGCAAGTGATCCTAGTAGGTTAGAGATACTCCTAGGACTAGATGACGATGACGAAGATATAAGACCGTTCATTGAAAAAGAAATAGCACCCTTTATGCAAGAGAAAGGTGTTGAATGTAGGGCAAACATATTCGAACCATTGGGCTATAAGAAATTAAATGTATACGTTAACACACTTGCCTCATCGGCAACAGGACAATGGATTTTCTTTTGGAACGATGATGCAATTATGGAGACACAAGGTTGGGACGATGTTATCGAGAGCAAAAATGGTCAGTTTAAGTTATTTGCTCCACATGATAATCATAATGGACACCCTTATGCAATCCTACCAATTTTACCAATGGATTGGTTTCGCTTAATGGATCATTTAAGTTTAAATGCACAAAACGATGCATGGTTAAGTCACATTGCTTACATGTTAGATATATTTGAAAGAATAGACATTACATTTTTACATGATCGTGCTGACTTAACAGGCAACAATGATGATGATACATTTAAAGCAAGAGAATACGCAGAAGGCAATCCAGATGACCCAGCAGACTTTTCTCACACCGATATGCAAAATCAAAGAGTAAGAACTGCATATAAAATTGCTTGGTTCCTTGATAGAATAGGACAGCATTCAGATTGGTGGGACAATGTCGTAGCAGGTGAGCAAGATCCATTTGAAAAAATGATATGGCCTGAAAATGTTGCTGGTGCAGGGCAGTTGGATTCTATATCTTCTAAACCAGAAATTTCAGACGACGAAATCATAGAGCTGTAAAAAAACACTTGACAAACACCAAGTAATCCAGTATAATAGTTATTTACTGGAGTATTCGTATGGCCACACATGCAATGATAGACATAGAAACACTAGGCACAGAACCTGATTGTGTTGTATTATCAGTGGGTGCAGTTAAGTTTGATCCGCACAATTCTCAAGAACCACATGCTAAAACATTGTGGAAGCCTAACGTAGATCAGCAAACAGTTGCCGAACGCAGTATATTAGACAGCACACTTGAATGGTGGGCAAAGCAACCACAACACATACAAGACGAAGCATTCAACGAAGAAGGTAGAATGCAACTTGCTGATTTTATGCAGGACTTAAACAAGTACCTTGTGGGTGTTGATAAGATTTGGTGTCAAGGACCTCAGTTTGATATGGTCATTCTTGAAAACTTGTTCACACAATTTAACCATCACAAAGGCTGGGCTTTTTGGCAAATAATGGATTGTAGAACACTTTTTAACATAATGCCTACAGATCCACGTAAAGCAATACAACAAAACCTACATAGTGCTGATGCTGATGCATTCTACCAAGCAGTATGTGTACAGCAATCTTACAAGCATTTTAATGTTGTTCAATGAGTCAATACACCGACAAGATTAATGCAATAGCGGAAGACTTTGCAATGATTGATAAGTATGAATCAATAACTGCTCTTGAAGGCAGAGACGGTATGCTAATCTTACATTATAGTCATGGCGGCAAAAAAATAGATTTTAGGACTGACAGCGAATATGAAGGAACAGTAGGTAAAGCAGGCGAAACAGTAATAGTTCCTGCAACTGATGGTACTTACATAAGGCTTAAACAAAAATATACATCAGAAACATGGGGTTCTAAAATTGCAAAGTTTTGGAACAAAATTCGTGGTTGACAAAAAGCATAAATACAATTACAATATGCTTTTACTTTCGGAGAGGTAATTTTATGGATCCAGTACTATTTTTTATACCATATGTAATTGGTACATTACTAGGACTACATTGGGGATTTAAAAGTGGTGTCAGGAACGGTTCTGAAGCCACTGTAGATGCACTAATGCAAAAAGGTTTCTTAAAATGGAAAGAAGGGAGGGACGGCAATATTGAATTTACAAAGGTAAACTAATGCTGTTCAAACTGTTTGGTAAAAATAATGGAAAAATACACACAACAATTTTTATGTTGTGTTCCCTTATATTTGCTTACTTAACATTCTTTCATTTTACACTTGCTGAATGGTTAATACTATTTGTGAGTGCAACTATATTCACTGGCTTTACTACATCAGGCTTCTTGCATAGATATTGTTCGCATAGAAGTTGGCGTATGCCACGTTGGCTAGAAGTATTTTTATTAGGTAGTACCACAGCATTACTTAATCAACCTGCAATGGGTTGGGCGGCTATACATTTATCTCATCATAAACACACAGATCAAGAGGGCGATCCACACGGTCATATTCATAGTATATGGGATAATTTTTGTGTGTTTAACAAAATACCACCACTAAGACATATACCGCGTTGGATGTTAAGAGATAGGCTGTATGCTAATCAAACCAAATACTATTGGGAAACAGCAATAACATTACAACTGATAGTTTCTTACTTTTTGGGCTGGCAAGTAATGGTATCATTTATTGCATTATCTTATCTTTACCAAATAGGACTAAACTTAGTTGGGCACTCAAAAGAACTAAAACCTATTAACAATTCACTACTTGCTATACCTTGGATGGGCGAATTATACCATGCAAACCACCATTGGCAACCAGGTAATGCTAGGTTTGGTATGCTGGACGGAACGTACTATTTCATGATAAAGTGGGCTCAAATGCTCGTTTCTGAGCCAAAAACTCCTAAAAATAATTAAAAACCTACTAAAAACAAGCAGTTACACCCTATGAAAACGGTTGACAAATCGCCAGAATTTGCTATAATAGTTGTATAAATTAAATAAGAAGGTAGGAGTTTTTATGCATTTAGATAACGAAGTAAAGATAGCAGGCGAGACACAACGTAAAGAGCGTTTTGGTTTAGCATCTATAAACGATGATCACAAAACATTTACTGGTGATGTACTTTATACGTCACAAAAAGGTAACAACTTTTCAAGTAGTATTGAAGAGAAGTTCCAAGATACTGCTCAGGTAGACGGACTTACAGTTTGGAAGTCAAACGGTGAAGTTCCATTTGCTGACATGCTGTTGGATTTTGTGCAAATTGATGCTATCACTTTTGAGCAGGCTGAATTCTCAACAATTCAAAAGAACAAAGATGCAGAAGCATCGTTGGAAACTTTATTCAGACACACAGATGGTAACATCTACTTAGGTGAAAATGCTCTTGATTACAGAGCAGAACGTTTAGCAAAAATTGAGGAGACAGTATAATGTTAACAGTAGAAATTCATAACGAAGCAATACAAGAAGCCGCTCAGGCAACTCAACACTATTTAGATACAGTTGGTGAGCATCCATTTAATTGTGGTTTTGCTTGGGTAACTGCTAATGTTAAAGGCAACACCAAAGTAGGCAAAAGTTTTATTGCACAAGGTTTTGAGAAAAGTTATAACGGAGGATTTCAAATTTGGAATCCAAGCGGTAGTTACACTCAAGACGTTGGTGCTAAGATGGCTGGTGCAGATGCTTATGTGTCTACTGTTAAAAAATATATTCCAGAAGCACCACTTTACACAGGTTCAAGGTTAGATTAATGTTAGACAAAGCAGTCAAATTTGCCACTTTGGCACACGGTAGCCAGGTACGAAAGTACCATGGCACTCCGTACATATCGCATCCTTTAGCAGTAGCGGAAATTGTTAAGTCAGTTCCGCACACTGAAGAAATGCTTATGGCGGCTGTTTTGCATGACGTTGTCGAAGATACCCCTGCAACTATAGAGCAAATAGAAAAACACTTTGGATCTACAGTTGCAGAGTTAGTTTTCTTTTTAACTGATATATCTAAGCCTGAGGACGGTAACAGAGCCCATAGAAAGCAGTTAGATGCTGAACACAATGCTAACGGTCCTGCTGAAGCACAAACAATTAAAGTTGCTGATTTGATACATAACAGTTCAGACATAGCCGCACATGATCCTAGGTTTTGGAAAACATACAAGACTGAGAAATTGCAAACTTTAAACTTGTTAGATAAAGCAGATGCTACACTTAAAGCAAGAGCATTTGCACAAATTATGGAAGGTAAGTAATGATTAGCATATTGCAAGAAACAACCGATTGGGGCAAATTCAAAGTCAATAACGGCATTTATCATATAAATGGTGCTGGTAGTTTAGTTGCATACCAAGTTAACCAAGATGCAGAAGTGCAAGTTCTTAAATCGCCTAGCAAACAATTTTCCAAGTCGCGAAGAAAATTTGTGAAGATTGGTGAGCGACCAGAAGAAGTTGCAAGTCATGTTATTGAAGTCAAAGGTTCTAAAGGTAATGTTTACTATGTGGACACAGAAAAGAACACTTGTACTTGCCCAGGATTCACATTCCGAGGTAATTGTAAGCATATTAAATAAATACTAGTATGTTAGTAGAACCAAATCACCAAGCATTACATATGAAGGCAGACGTTGATCCGTTTACTGCTGACGATGTGAATTGGCCTGAACGACAAAAAGAAATGTTCCAACTTATGAGAGATAAGTTCGGTATAGGATTGGCCGCTCCACAGTTAGGTGCTAGTTACAATATGTTTGTAATGAATCACACAACATTAGGTGACATAGGTGTTTACAATCCAGAAATTATTTCGCAGTCGGAAGAAACTGTATGCCAGGAAGAAGGTTGTCTAACATTTCCTTTATTATTTTTTATGGTAACAAGACCTGCAAAATGCACAGTTAAGTTCTCTGATGCTTTCCAAGAAGAGCATACACTAGAACTAGAAGGTACTGATGCTCAATGCTTTCAACACGAATTTGATCACTTACAGGGTAAGTTATTTTTAGAATATGCTAGTGACATGAAATTGCAAAGAGCAATGAAGAAACGTGAAAAGAGAGTAAAACAGTTATTAAAGATGCAGGCATAAGGTAACTTATGGACTATCCGTTTTTTGTTAATAACTTCGACAGAGTTAAAGATCACAAATTAACCCATCCAGCAGTAAGCGAAATATTTAAACACCCTGTATCCTTCTGGTATGGCCAACGTAACGGTAGGAATTGTAAAGACTTACACAAAGGCATACAACGTTTACTAAACCGTACATTGCCGCAACTACCAGTATTTGTTATATATAATTTGCCTTCAAGAGACATGGGACATTACAGTAAAGGCGGCGCAAGTGGAGAACAAGAATACTTAGACTTTTTATTTCAGTTCTGCAATGGAATTGGAGATCATAAACCTATAGTAATATTTGAGCCTGATGCTTTACCTCATAGTACATTAATGGATAATAACGATAAAGAGTTTCGTATTAGACTTATGAAAGCAGGTATTGATGTTTTAACACAGAACAGTAATGCTATTGTGTACTTAGATATAGGACATAGTAATTGGTTAGAACCAGATGTAGCAGGCAAGTTAATTAACTCTGTTACTAACAAACATGTACGTGGCTTTAGTGTTAATGTAAGTAACTTTAGAACTACAGAAGAGAGCATTAAATGGGCTCTTAGAGTTACAGAGAACACGTCTAACAAACGTTTTGTCATTGACACTAGTCGTAATGGCAACGGCCCTTATGGAAACGAGTGGTGTAATCCTCCGGGAAGAGCACTAGGAATTCCACCTACTACAGATACAGGTGTAGAAGAATGTGATGCATTTTTATGGATTAAGATACCTGGAGAATCAGATGGTACAGGTAATGGTGGTCCAAGAGCTGGAAAGTTTTGGCCTGAATATGGAAGTGAGTTAGTTTTAAATAAAGTTTAACTTACACCGCTTGGGTCTAATGGATCTGAGTCAACAGTATCTTGAGTACCGTCGCCAGTCATATCATCACCTGCTGGTACTTCTATGCTATTTTCTAAGTAATGTTTAGCATCACTTATGTATACTCCTGCTTTGGTAATCTTTGACTGCCACCAATGAGGAAAGTCCGCATCTGGCAAATCATCTAGCATTTTGTATAATTCAACACAGTAAGAACCCATTTGGAATAAGTCTCTTTTAACCATGTCTCTCTCGTTATCAACGTGTCCTACTGATAGTTTATCGTTTTCTTCATCACCAGCATCTCTTTCACTTACATCATATGAGTCAAGCAAAGTTGTTGAACGAGGCTGTTCTACTATGTTTGGTGTGATACCTGCAAGTTGTTGTAGTTTTTCAATTTCGTTCATTTTATAATCCTGCTAATTTTTTAAGTTCTACCATTGTTTCTTCTAAAGCATTGTCTATTGCTTGATCAATTGATTCTTCTTGCTGTGCTGGATTCATACCTGGTAACTGTGGTTGATGTGGAGTTCTTTGTTGAACTGCCCCGTCAGATCCTTTACCTCTTGGTTGAATTTTTAATCCTACTTGATCCAATATATTTTGTGTTACTCTTTCTTGTTTTCCCTGAGGACCTTTAATAAGAATATATGCTGGATTGTTTGGTGTTGGAGGAGCAACTGTTACTAGTTTAGTTCCTTGCATTAGTCCTGGAACTTGCCCTAACATCATAACTTCTTTACCGCTTTTATCTAGTAATACATAGTCAGCATCTGGACCATCTAGTTCATCATTTCGGAAGTCGCCTTGCTGAAACTCATTAACTTCTTCATCTTCTGCGTACATGTCTGAAAGATCTAATGCTTCTGCTGGCTCACCGTGGTCTTTCCAATCTGCATCATCAACTAATGCTTCAATATATATTTGAATGCATTCATCTCTGTCATCATCTGCATGTAAACCTTTTTCTCTACAAATTTCGTTAATTTCGTCGTCCAGTTCTTCCATTGAACAACCACATGCTATACAAAGTCCTTCTTCACCACCCTTTTGATAAGCATCAAATAGTTCATCATATGCTTGAGATTCACGGCTTTGTTCTGCTTGTGGATCAAAACTTTCTTCCATTTCTGGTTCTTCGTCATCTTCTAGTTGTGCTTTAAGTTCGTCGTAGTCCCAAGTATCACCGTATTCATCTTCAAATTCTTCTTTGCTCATTTGATCGACATCTATTAATACGTCTTTTAGTTTGCCTTCTTTAATATCTAAACCAGCCATTTGTCTCATGTAGTTGAGATCGTCTTCTTCTTCAATTGCTTCTTCTGGGTTACCATATGTCTCACATGGATTCTTACCACAGCCACAATTCTTAGGCTCGTCTTTTTTGGCTTCCATTTCTAATTCATCTTCTGGTGCATCAAACTCTGGATCATCCATGCTTACCATTTCTGGCTCGTCCATGTCCATATCTGGTTCTGGTTGGTCATCTAAATCATCAAAGTTATCTAGTTCTGCATCTTTTCTGTGCAATTCCATATTGTTGATTGCATTGTTTACTAGTGATATAGTCCATTTTTTGTCCTCATCACCTAACGCCATTATGCCGCCTTCTGGCATGTTATCAATGATGTTACTTAATCTGTCACTAGCCGCAAATCCTTCATCGTCGTTTGCCAGTCTAGCATTAATTTCACCTAGCACATATCCTGGAGATTGTGCTAATAGTTTTAAAAACATTTCTTTTTTAACTGCTGGATCGTTTATATCAGCACCATCTGGAAACTGATTAGCCATGCTTCTATTTCTTTGTCTGCTGTTGATAGGCTTACCTGTGTCAACACTGATCATATCTTTAGGAGCAATTTTAGTAAAGCCTACTGAATTAGGATCACTTGCCGCCGCCTTTGCAGGTCTTTCTGCAGAAGCCTTTTGATCTTTCTTACTAACACCAGGTTCATAGTCCATTGCACCCTTGCCTGGAGCAAAGTTAACTGGTGCTTCGTCGAGCAACCCTGCTAATTTTTTTAATGTTTCTAATGATTCTTTCATAATTTTACCTGTTATTTTGTCGTAAACCAAATCAAATATTTCTTGGTTAAACTCTCCCATATACCTAGCATACGTTTGTTTAGCACTATCTAAGTCTGGAGCACTAAGTAATGCAGTTCTAAATGCACTTGCACTCGCTACATCTCCGCTTATGCCTGTAACAGTTGGTGCTTGTATCACATAACCGTGTTTTAGCATAGATTGTGCGTTATTAGTATTTATCACATCTGTGCCATTTTGTAGGTAACTATCAGAACCATCTTTTAAAGGTTTAAATGCAAACCTTGGACTTTCCTCCATATCCTTTTGTCCTACTGCAAAAAACAACGAATGTTGTTCTGCTGGAGTAAAGGTACTTGCGTACGAATCCTTATTGTATAAGTTATTTCCTGCTGGTATGATAATTCTATCTTGAGGTATATCATGTTGCTGAGTCATGATGCTGATTTTTTCTTGTGCATCAAATGGTGATTTACCTGCTTCTACTTTATTTGCTGTAGCAATATATACTTCTGCATCAGGATTATTAGATTGTAGTGTGCGAAACACTTCCGCATGATGCGGTAACATAGGTTGGAATCTACCTGGATATATAATAACCTTTTTCATATTAGTATTTATCAGAAGTCGGTTATTACCCTTTCTCATACTTTACACCTACTATATGGTATCTGGTTTCCCAACCAAAGTTAATTGCACTATGCAATCCTGTGGTGTCTACTTGGTATGTACTACCTACTTCTAAATGATACATTTTAGGTTGTGTAAGTTCATCAAAGAACATCATGTATGCATCGGGATTTGTTACCAGTGGTATGTGTAATCTTGTATTTCTTTTACCATTATCGCTGTCTGAGTGTATGCTGTAGTTGGTATGAGAGTCTAGTTTTAATAATCTCCAACGTACATATTCAGGAAACTGATTTATTAATTCTTCAAAGTATGTGCCTTCTAGGCGTTTGTTTAGTGTGCAATATGCTTTTTCAGGAAATTGTAAATGTTTAATTTTACCTGTGCTTTCGTTCCATGCGTCATTGCCCAGCACACTAGTTAGTGTTATTTGATTTGGATTTGCAAAACCTACATCTTCAAGTAAGTCATCAAGTGATTGTTTTAATTTTTGAGGATCTGTTTGATAATCAAGTTTAATAACATGTGACATGCTACTATTTATAGGATATTATTCCCACCAATACTTTTTGCCGGCCGGGGTAGGTGTCCAACTTTCGCCAAAACGTCTTGCTTGAGCACTTGGTGTTGAACGTGCCATCTGTTTTTTTCTTTGTATGTTTAGTATTTTATCATGAGTAGGTGTACCTACTTTAAACTTCATTGGATAGTTTACCTGGTCTGTTGATTCCCACTCGTCGCCTTTTCTAATAAACTGGCGATCTACACCACCCATTTTAACAGTAACAATATCGTCACCGCCAACATCTTTTAATTTTCTTTCGTTTGTTGGTTCTGGTAATTTTGCTTGTTTTCTTAAAAAGTTCTCAACGTCTGTTCTATTAGGATCGTATTTTACTCTGTTAGTTTGGAAGTCTGGGTTAAACTTGATATTTAAGTTTATTAATGTTCTTTGGTCACCAGCATCTGCATATACATCTAAAGCATTATAATAATGTTTTGCTAAGTCTGAATCTTCGCCACCTTGTTGAACGTGAGCCTGTAAAGCCTTACCTAGATCGCCGTCTTTGGCTGTAGGAGCCAATGAGTTAATACCCAACAATCCCATAATTAATGCACTAATACCAAGACCTTTTTTGATTGTATCTTTGATGCCTTCTTCAAGTTGTACTTCGTATTGATTAAGTGCAACATCTTTGTATAGTTCTGCTAGTTCTGGATTCTCACTTTGCAGTTCTGCATACAGTTCAAATGCATCTTGACCTTTAGGATCTTTAATAGACTTTTTAAGTAATTCCGCAACCTTCATTTCATTTGCACTATTGTCTCTTGCTGGACTTAATTCTGTTATTCTTGTATTAGTCTTAGTAGGTCCTGCTGTAATACTTTCACCGGCATGCATAGCCGCCATATGTTTTTTATATTTCTTAGTACCTTTTTTGTGTGGCGACTTACCTTCGGAGAAGTTTTTCAAAAAGTCACTAACAACTTCTACTGCTTGATGCTTGCCTATTTCTGGATACATTTGTCTAAGTATTTTAGGTAACTCAAATGCGTTATACCTTCCTGATTGCACATAGTCTTTATGTAACATTGGGATTAATTTGCTTAATTCTTCATTGCTTGGTGCTGATTTCTTATTCATTTGTTTCTCATCATGTTTGGCAATTTCTGCCCAATTTGGTAATCCGTCATCATTTTGAGTCATTTCACCTTCGTCACAACCGTAGTTGCCAAAGCCATAACACTCTGAACTTTCTTCTTCCTCACCGTCATCATTGATAAATGTTTCTTCACCGTCCATATAACCCGAACCAGCACATTCTGGACATACACCATCTTTAATGTAGTCGTCCATAAAATTACCTTGTAATACATCTTGTAAATCGTTGTATGCTTCTATTCTTTCTTCAGCATCATAGTAAGCATCAGGTGTACCAATCATTCCTTCTTCTGCTTCTGGTATAATTCCTTTAGGGTCATTACGTTTGGGAGAAGTAGTTTGTCCAGTGCCACCGCACTTAGGACAATTAGGAACAGCACCAGATGATGTTACACAATCACATACTTGAGGATTGCCGCCTTCTGGTTTTGTGTGAGCATCTGCTCCAAACGGTTTCTTTATTTTGTTTTTACTGTGGTTACTATTAGTGTATGGACTTTCTGCCTCTATTGCGTTTCTTCTTTCACTGCCAGGAGCACCATGTTTAAGAGTACCACCGTCGCCTGCTAGTTGTCCTGTTTCTTGATGATATAGTTGTTTCATTTTTTCTAGAGTCTCAGGATTATCCATATCACCTAAAGTATAAGGAAACATAGCACCTTTGCCTTTGTCTTTTAACCAATTAATAAATTCTGCATCAATGGCAGGATTTAATAAACTTGCTTCGTTGTTTACACTTTCTTGACCGTACTCTCTATCTAATTCTTCGTCATCAATCTTGTTTTTTAATGTACGAATTAAATCTTCAAATGGTTCTTCTAATCCGTATACCGCAGATTCTAAATTATTTTTTGCTTGAAAAACAGCATTTTCTAAATACTCTACTTCTGCTTTAAGTTCTTCGCTGTTTAAATCATCCACAATTGAACCTACTGCTGTTATAATATCAATAGCAGTATCGTCGTATTTGATGTTTTTGGTAGTTGCTCTGACTTGATCAAAGGCTAATTCAACCTTGTCTAATAAGGCCTCATCTTCTGGACTCTCTGATAAAACTACTATGTCTTTAAACTTCATAGTAGTATTTATCAAAGAAAGGGAAAAATTATTTTATTTAGATTCTTCCTTGTATAATGTCCATGCACCGTAGAGTAATCCACCCCATGCGGCCCATTTGATTAATGGTGATGCCATAAGTGCTAGTAAACTAACTCCTATAATAACTCCACCATCCCATGATGTCCTTTCACCAATTCTGGCCATGACCCATGATTTTGCTAATGTTAAATAATTCATGATTGCACTCCTTTATTATTAACGTTTGTTATCTTCTGTCTGTGTGAAAAATTTATTGAATATTATATTATTTTCGCTTCTCTTGTCAACTGTAAAGCCTGCTAACACACCTAGTTCTTTTATTCCTTCTAGTTGTGCGTCGCCGCTTTTAGTCCAAAGCGAATGAAGCCAGTCTTTAGTTCTTTCTACGGCAGTTTTAACTGCATCAGTTTTAGATACCACATAAGGTGCTTCATCTAATTGTTTTTTGAGATCTTGCTTTTGTTTTTTTCTGTCATAGTCCTTGGAAGACTTGTGAGCGCCAGCACCTGGCATATTTCTACTATGCTTTGCTACTGGATTGTTTTGTTTTGGTAGTTCTGGTTTTTTGTTATTTGCTTCTATTAGTTCTGCCCAAACTTTAGCATCTGGGTATTTGTCTTGTAACAACTGAGTGTATGAATTTATTTGATGTTTTTGCAAAACCACAACGTCATGAGCATCTGAATCTGCATCTTTTTGTAGTTTTAATTGATACTTGCCTTTATGAGGGTGAGTACCAGTGTTAATACTTGTCTCGCCTACTAGTTTACCTCTCATTGGGTGAGGACTTTCATTGCCTTTATTAGGTTTGATCTTTTTAGGCTTTTTGTCACTTGCTTTTACTTGTTCTGCTTCTGATACCGGAGCACCAGTCATATGTACTGCGGCATTTTTACCTTTTGCCTTAAGTGTGTTAGCCATCTTTTCTGCTCTTGAGCGACTTGATACAACCTTCCACGGCTTGTCATTTATACAAACTGCATAGTTGTTAGGAGACTCACCTCTGAGCTCATATTCAATTTCTTTCTTTTTTAAGTCACCCAACCGCATAATAGTTTATACTAACGAGCCGGCGTATCTAACTAATATTGTTGCCGTACCTGCTGAAGCACCACCTTGTGTTACTGTTGCTTTTAAAACAGTTTGTGCTGAATAAGTATGATCAGTTTGATCGATAACTTGTGAACCTGCTGGATCAAAGAACTTAAACAGTCTGTCTGCTACAACGCCATCACCTACTGTAATGTTTGTTGTATCATTATACCCTGTCCAGTTACCTGAACCTTTCTCTACAGTTACACTTAATATTCTAGTGCCTGCCGTCACAGTACACAAATCTTGTGCACCACTATCATCATAGTTAACAGTATGCTCACTAACACCAACTTTGTTTGCACTTGCGGCATCTAGTTGGCTTTGTGTTACTGCATGACTAGACGCAGTACCATCTGCTATCTCGGCTCTTACGAGGGCATCGGAATTATTTCTAAGACTAATTTTTGAGGAACTAGTTGTTCCATCAATCTTATTGCCCTCTTTGCCAAGTTCAACAGTTTTTGCTACACCTGTTAAGCCATAATTTTTAACTGCATCGACCATTTGTTACTCCTATTAAGATATGTTACCTAAGTCGCTGTTACTGTTTTGTGCTCCAGTGATTGAACCGTAGTCTGTAACAGTTACACTATCACTTGCTAATACAACACTTACTGTACCTTGTCCTGCTGAGGCATCACCCTCTACGATGTTAATTTGTAAATTGTCTGCTGATGCATATTCATATTGGTATTGAGAATGATATTGACCTGCTTTCTTAACGTCAACGTCTCCTGCTCTAATAAATCTACTGTTATTTGAAGCATCACCTATTTCGATGTATGTTCCAGTGTTGTTTGAACAAGTCCATGCTGTAGGAATGTCAACAGTTACACTGATAATCCTTGAACCTGCTGAGATACTAGCAATATTAGAATCTGCTGAATCGAAGTCAAAGTCTAAAGTTATATGTTGTATTAAGTCTGCCGCTACTGCATCTAACTGACTTTTAGTAACTGCTTCTGTCGACGTTGTCGCATCTGCAATTTCTAACTTAGTTAATGCACCGCCGTTAGCATAAAAGCCAACTTTCCCAGATGCTCCAGTTATATATGAGCCCTGTTTACCTAATTCAACATTAGCATTTAAACCTGCTAAATTGTATTTTTTTACCGTTGCCATAGTTATAATTCCTAATGTTTGAAAGTTTTACATAACATATTTATCTAAATTTAAAGATTGACACTAAGATAATATCATGTATAATACATATTAAAATAGGAGAACATGCATGGCGTGGAATTATCGTGTCATTAGGCACATACATACACATAACGGTATAGACGAAGAGTATTATCAAATACATGAAGTATTTTATGATGACGATGGCAATCCTGAAACGATGACAGTGGAAGGTATTATACCGTTTGGTGACACCGAAGAAGACTTAAAAGAAGTTATGGAAATGATGGCAAATGCATTGACAAAGAATGTATTAGATGCTATAATGTTTGAACACGATGACACTAATAAACTTGATAAAACACTGGGTATGCTAAGAAATGTTTAACAATAACGTTAAAAGAATCGGTTTCTGTTGTAAATATTTAGATGAGGACCAAACGCAAAAGCCTAAGGTACTTAAAGAAATACAGCAGAACTACACAGAAAGACAGACCACAGTAGCATGGTGTAACAGACAAGAACGTTCTGTTGCAGAAGATCGCTTACTAGAAATTGTACGTCACAACATGCAGAGTGCATACAACCTAGTAGAATATGTAGGCACATTGCCTGCTGAAAGGAGAATGGTCAGGTTAGGTAGCAATCAAATACCGATGGCAACACAACCCGACTGGCGTTATGTATTCGAAGATAAAACAGTACTTGCAGAACTTGAACGTGGATTCAGAAGAATTGGTGATCATGCTCGTGAGCGTGACGTTAAGCTCAGTTTTCATCCTGGTCAGTTTTGTGTCTTGGCTTCAGACAATCCTGACATAGTAGAGCGTAGCATTGACGAGTTCGAGTATCATGTGAACATGGCACGTTGGATGGGCTATGGCAAAGAGTTTCAAGACTTCAAGTGCAACATACATATATCAGGTAGAAAAGGTTACCAAGGCATTATTGATGTGCTACCTAGATTATCCCCCGAGGCTAGAAACATTATTACTATCGAGAATGACGAGATGTGTCATGGCTTAGACGCAAGTCTTATGCTGAAAGATCATGTTGCACTTGTTTTAGATATACACCACCACTGGATTAGAGATGAAGAATACATACAAGCGAATGATGACCGTGTTAAAATGGTTATTGATAGTTGGCGTGGCGTCAGGCCTACTTTACATTACAGTTACAGCAGAGACGAATGGCTTGATCAATCAACACGAATTGATGAGACAACACGGCATAATGCCTTACACTCCATACCCGATCTACTAGAGTCAGGTGCTAAGAAGCAAAAACTAAGAGCACATTCTGACTACTATCCTAATGACGATGCTAACGATTGGGCATTGACCTTCTTAGATTCTTTTGATATACAATGCGAGGCAAAGGCTAAGAATTTGGCTAGCCAGCAATTATATGATAGAGCATTACTCACCAATAAATAGAGTTTATTAGGATTGAGATATGAAAAAAATTAAAAACACAAACTTTTATATACCAACAGGCGACACGTTCTTACCAAAGAAGCCAAACTATAAGAAAGAAGAGTTTGAAATGGCTAAGCCTTTCTTTAAGCATAATAGTGTAGCAATAGATGTAGGTGCTCACGTTGGCTTTTGGACTACAAGACTATTACAAGAATTTGACAAAGTAATTGCAGTTGAACCAGTTGAAGACTTTATTAGGTGCTTAGAAGTAAACACAGAAGAGTTAGAGCATAAACTTGAAATACATGGTCTTGGCTTAGGCAGTGAAGACGAACTTTGTTTAGAAATTGACCGTGTAAAAACAAACTCTACCCTTACAGCCACAGCAGATTACTCATGCGAAGAACAATCTACCGAATACACAATGGACACATTTGTAGAAAAAATGCTTGACGAAGATATTGATGGACCAGCAAGTTTAGACTTTATAAAAATATCAGTTGAAGGATATGAATTAGAAGTGTTAGAAGGTGCAGTTGAAACTATTAAGAAATGGCAACCTACTATTTTTGTTGAAGTTAAAACAATGGAAGACGATGACGTATCAGACTTTATGGAAGATATGAATTACAAAATTGCAGACGACGATCTAAGTTCGTATGTTTGGGTACCGAATGAGTAAAAACTTTTTAGTATTTAAAAATTATAATATCACAGACCATACAAAGTGGTATAACGATAGAACAAGTGAAGAAGGTCTGGTAGACAATTATAACGCAATGGAAAAGATTGCTACATCATCAGCACTTAAGAATGTTGAAGGCCTAAACGAAATTAAAGTGTTTAGGGGAGAAGCAACAGATATAAGAGAAGTCTTTAAAAAGAACTTTTATGAAATCTACGAGTTATGGCAACAAGGCAATAATATTTTATATGCTGATTTAGATGTTGTATTTACACAACCCACAAACTTCTTTTTAAGTGATAACATTTTTAGAATGTATAATCTCACTGATCCTGTAAAAACATCATGTGATCATTATAACGTACAGTTTGACGCATACTTCAATTGTGGTATTAGATATTATCCCAAAGGCATGAGTCAGGATGTATGGGACTTGGGTATTGAAATGGTTGAAAATTGGAATCCAGAAAGATGGGATAGTGAACAAATTATATATAATGCTATGCTGTGGAGTCAAGATATACAACCTAACGAAATATATCAACCACATCTTGCATACCAATGTTTACACAATCCGGCACTACTCGAAGGCAATAGAATAAACAAACAGTTTAATCAGATAGATCTCAATGAAGCACAGGCTGTTCATGTACATGGAAGTAGAGGAAGTTCGGATAGATTAACCCTAATGGAAAACTTCGCGGAAGGTAAAATTCCGCAGTTAGAAGAAACCTTATTCTTATAAAATTTGTGGCGCCACATAACTTTATTAAGTCTGGACAGATATTGCAGTACTCTTGTACTATGTAGCCTATTCTAAGAGGGAGGCAATATTTTATTTTGTTAGACTGAATTAAGTCTGTCCATACTAATATTTACAAGAAACGTCAAAATTGACCGGAATATGGTATTTTTTAAGCCAAATTTACGGTTGACAAACAATTAAAACAGTATATAATAGTACAAATAGGAAAAATTATGTTATTAGAAAAACCAATCAAAGACGGATCAATCGTTACAGTTAAGTTAAACAGTGGCGAGGAGTTAGTTGCTAGATTTGAAAGCGAAACAGATACTGAATTGAATATTTCAAAAGTTAGAACAGTTGCACACGGTCAAGAAGGCTTAGGTATTATCCCTTGGATGATGACAGCACAAAGTAACACAATTTCAATAAATAAATCAACAGTGGTTGCATATACACAAACTGATGCGGAAATATCCAAATCTTATCAACAAGCAAGTACTGATATAAAACTAGTTTAAAAATAAGACTAGCCTCAAATTAGGGAGACCAAAATGAGACGAAACATATTTTTTAGTCTAATAGTATTGTTTGGTGTTACAGCATATTTCAATACTGAGTCAGAAGCAACGGTTGAAAGTCAGCGACACATCACAATAGACATACCTTTAATTCCAGAAAAAGCAATCGATGTAGACCAAATGCATTGCCTTGCAAGGAACATATATCATGAAGCACGTGGTGAATCTGTAAGAGGAAAATTTGCAGTTGCTCATGTAACATTGAATAGAGTATACAGCGAAAGATTCCCAAATACGGTTTGTGATGTGGTTTATCAATCGCACATGAGAGTAAATTGGAAAGGCGTATCAGTACCTAAAAGGCATAAGTGTCAATTTAGTTGGTACTGCGACGGTAAGAGCGATGCTATTGTTTTAAGAACTGCTGAAGGCAAAGTTATAAAGTACAATATGAATGCATGGGAAGAAAGCCTCAAGGTTGCAACTATGGTTCTTAAGCATGAGATACACGATACTACTAACGGTGCAACACATTATTTTAATGATAAGTTAGCAGATCCGTATTGGGCTGACCATTATGTAAGAGTTGCACAAATAGATAATCACGTTTTCCATAGAATGGATACATACTAAGGCGTTACTTTTTAGCAACATACGATAAATACTACTTTAACACACACTAATATGTAGGAGTAGTAGGTATGTATGAATATAGATGTAGTGTCTTGAAAGTTGTTGATGGTGATACAGCGGACGTAGACATAGATTTAGGATTTGGAATAGTCCTTACAGATGAAAGAGTTAGGCTAATGGGTATTGATACACCAGAAAGCAGAACATCAGATAAAGTTGAAGATTTGTTTGGAGAGTTGGCAAAAGCAAGACTCAAAGAACTTATAGCAGGTAAGTCCGGACCTATTCTTAAAACACAGATTAACAAAGACGGAGAAGATATGAAAGGTAAGTTTGGTCGTATCTTAGGTGACTTCGAAGTTGAAAAGAACGGTGAGAGAAGAATGGCAACAGACGTGCTAATTGAAGAAGGACATGCAGTAGCATACTTCGGAGGTAGCAAAGACGAGATCGCGGCAAAACATTTAGTTAACAGAGATAAGTTATTGCGTGAAGGTTTAGTAAGTCAGGAAGACTTTGATAAAGCAGTAGCAATAATGGAAAAAAAGAATAGTTAATTTTAATCGTACATGCCCAATTAACTTTGGGCATTTACACTAACAAACAGAGACATGGCAAAAAGTAGTAGTAAAAAGAAAAACGTAACAGTATATCTTATCCCAGAATGTGAAACTAGAGATAGTCACACTTATCATTATACAGCAGTTAAAACTAAAACATTAACACAGGAAAATAGGAAACTTAAAATGAAAAAGTATAATCCTGTTAAAAGAATCCACGAAATGTTTGTAGAAGCAAAACTGCCTAAACATCAGAAATAATCCAAAAAACCTAAAATAACACTTGACAAAAGTCTAAATACCAGTATAATATACTGACTAATTGTTTAGGAGATAAAATGAATTACAAATATGTAAGCACAAAAGAATACGTGGATCAGTTTCCAGTTGCATATCGCCAATGGAGAGCTGATAGTCACTGTAACATTATTCATGGTTATAGTTTTAGCATGAAGTTTTACTTTGGTGCTAACGATCTAGATGTTCGTAACTGGGTAGCAGATTATGGCGGACTTAGAGATCTAAAAGGTTTTTTACAAGATCAATTTGATCATACGTTAATAGTAGCACAAGATGATCCTCATTTGGATTGGTATCAAGAAGCACACAAACGTGGTATTGCAAAAGTTGTAGAACTTCCAAGTCTTGGTTGCGAATCATTAGCAGATCAAGTATACAAATATGTCAATGGAGTTTATATTCCAGACATGTGGGGGCCTTCAGAAGCAGAACGTCTATGGTGTTTTAGAGTGGAAGTTCGTGAAACACAAACTAACATGGCGTACAGAGAAGGTCACAGAGAAGATAACGAAGACTTATTTTCTTAAAAAAAGTGTGTAGCAGAGTGTAACTTTTCCCGGGTGCCCGGGTGTTTACTGCACTATAAAACTTAGAACATAATTTGCAAGGCTACTGATCAACGCCTATAAACCGATCAGTGAAGAATGAGAGATGCACGAATGGTATTTCGTAAATTGGGTTTGGAAAAGGCTAATTAGAGTAGACTCCGGCTTATCCCGGATAAAACAGATTGAGCGGCCCCTGTAAAAATTCCCTAAGTGTACCGTATCTCTTTGTGTGCCCCGTTCGTCTAGTGGTTAGGACACATGGTTTTCATCCATGCAACAGGAGTTCGATTCTCCTACGGGGTACCATGTTTAGGCGGATGTAGTATAACGGCTATTATGAGACCTTGCCAAGGTTTAGATCCGAGTTCGATTCTCGGCATCCGCTCCAGTAGTAATGGTCTGGTAGTTAAACGGTTATAATTCCGCCCTGTCACGGCGGCGTTCGGGGTTCGATTCCCCGTCAGACCGCCATTACGGAGAGTTGGCTGAGCGGCTTAAAGCACTTCCCTGCTAAGGAAGAGTACGGGTAACTGTACCGAGAGTTCGAATCTCTCACTCTCCGCCA
>Ga0098050_1000049_pt1 | contig 44352 bp, 41 predicted proteins | sample 14_taG_FD_77070 | JGI IMG/M metagenome (GOLD analysis project Ga0098050, IMG submission 77070) | Marine viral communities from the Subarctic Pacific Ocean - 14_ETSP_OMZ_AT15311 metaG | ecosystem: Environmental > Aquatic > Marine > Oceanic | place: Pacific Ocean | collected 2015-01-18
ATATTCAAGGTAATTCACAAGTTACTGGTGATTTAAACATTACTGGTGCATTAAATGTTGTTGGCAACTTTAATTCCGCAACACAAACAGATTCATTTATTACAACAAAAACATTATACTTAAATGTTGGCGGTGGTGCCGCTCCAGATAATTCAAGAGTAGAAGTTGATAGAACAGGCTCAGGTAGTAATGTTACTATGTTCTGGAACGAAACCGACGACAGATGGATGTTTAGTAATGACGGTTCTACAAACAACAATATGCTCACTGAAGCAGATGTAGAAGGTTTCTTTAGTGCTATTGATGTACCCGGCGGCGATGGATCATTTAGTTATAGCAGTGGTGTATTTACATATACAGGTCCAACAGCCGCAGAAACAAGAGCTCACGTAAGTGCAGTAGATAACGGCGGAGATGGAACTTTAGCATACAACAGTTCAACTGGTGCATTTACATATACTGGCCCAAGTTTAGCAGAAGTACAAGCAAGAATAGATAGTTCGGCAAGTAATGTAAGAGCACATTTTACAGGTGGCGAAGCAATAAATTTAAGCGGCGGTACTATATCACTAGGCACAGTAACAGACACAATAACTTTTACTCAAGGCCATGTTAAGTTTAGTAATAACAGTATAGGAATTGGCCCAAGTGCTGGTACATTTAATAGCTCAGAAGCAAGTGCTATTGCAATTGGTGACTCAGCAGGTTCAACAACACAACAAGCAGGCGCAGTTGCAGTTGGTGGTGAATCAGGAAAAACAAATCAGAAAGATTTAAGTGTCGCAATAGGTTACAAAGCCGGTTTTGAAAATCAAGGTGAAAGAGATATAAGTGGATCTGGTGGTACAGGTAGTGCTGTAGGCATTGGTACATTTGCAGGATATTCTAATCAAGGCGAATATGCAGTTGCTATAGGTTCAACTGCTGGTTTAGTACAACAACAAGAACACAGTATTGCAATAGGAAGAAGAGCAGGTAACTTGGCTCAAAGTGCATACAGTATTGCAATTGGTGCCGAAGCAGGTAAAACAACCCAAGGCGATTACAGTATTGCTATAGGACACAAAGCAGGTGAAACAACACAGGCATCAGACAGTATTGTACTGAGAGCAGGAGATTCAAGTTTCCCTTATCCGGCGGCCGCAACCGCAGGTGCAACATATATTTCACCTTTAAGAAATACAACAACTGATACTGGCAAAGTCGTTATGTATAACGATAGTACATACGAAGTAAGCAGAGTGCCAAGCACAGTATTTGTTAGTTCTTCAGCAAACCAAACAATAACAGGAACTAAGACATTCTCAGATGGACTTATTGTTCCAGCAAGTGCAACAGCAACTAACGGTGCAATATACATTGATAACTCAACAACTAAGGCATACGTTTACGTTAATGGTTCAGCACAAGAAATTACACCAGCAACAAGTGTTGGTACAGTAGAAGATGTTGGCGCCTCAGGAACAGACTTATATGCTGGCTCAAGAACAGCAGGAGCCACAACATACCACGGTATAAAAAGTTTAGCAGGTGGCACAGGTGTAACATTAGCAGAAACAGGCAATGTTGTAACAATTACTACAGATGCATTTAGATCAGATGCAAACGTAAGAGGGTTATTTAGTGCTGTAGATTCAGCAGGCGATGGTAGTTTCTCTTATAATTCAGGAACAGGACAATTTACATATTCGGGCATTACTGCCGCTCAAGTAAGAGCAAATATGAGTGGTACTGGTTTAATTGGCTACAACAGTAGCACAGGTGTTATATCTACTACAGCAGATAACTATAGTAGTTTTACTGTTAGAACAGATTCAGGTTCAGGCCAAGACGAAGCAATTAGCAGTGGTGAAGTACTTACATTTGTAGGTGGAACAAACACAACCGTTACTAATGTAGGCAATACAATTACAATTAGAAATGATAATGCCGCAGATATTGAAAGTGTTACAGCAGGTACAGGTTTAACAGGTGGCGGAAGCACAGGTTCTCTTACACTTAATGTAATAGGCGGTTCAGGTATAAACTCAAATGCAAATGATATTGCTGTAGATAGTACAGTTTTAAGAACAACTGGTGGACAAACTATTGCAGGCGTAACTAGAATCAATTCACTAGGAATTAACGGTGCTTTCAGTTTCCCAACAGCAGATGGTACTGCAAATCAGGTATTAGCAACTGATGGTTCAGGAGGAATAACCTTTAAAGATGTTACTGCTATCGGCGGAACAATCACAGGTGTTACTGCTGGAAATGGTTTAACAGGAGGCGGAGTTGCAGGTACAGTAAGTGTTGCTTTAAGCGACTCTCATGTTAGAGGATTAGTTTCAGTAACCGACTCAGGTGGAGGAGGCAGTCTTTCATATAATAATTCTAGTGGCGTTATAACTTACCAAGGTCCAACTGATGCAGAAATAAGAGGCTTAATTAGTGCAAGTGGCGACATTTCATACAATTCTTCAACAGGTGTAATTAGTTTTACAAATGATGCTGGAGACATCGAAGGTGTCACAGCAGGTGCAGGTTTAAGTGGAGGCGGCACATCAGGTACAGTTACACTTACTCACGCAGATACTTCGAGCCAAGCATCGGTCAATAATTCCGGAAGAACGTACATTCAAGATGTTACTTTAGATACTTATGGTCACGTTACTGGTTTAACTTCAGCAACTGAAACAGTTACAAATACAGATACAACTTATAGTGCTGGTACAGCCTTGTCACTTTCAGGCACAACATTTAATGTTAATACTGCCGCAGTTACAAATGGTGCAACAACTATACCAACTGGTAATGATGTACACGATTTTGTTACGGGACTTGGGTATTCAACAACAACTGGTACAGTAACTAGTGTAGGTATTACAACAAGTGCTGGATTAGACGGTGCAGGAACTATTACAAGTTCAGGTACTGTGAACATTAGTTTAGACTTATCAGAACTTACTGATATGACAGCGGCAGTTGTCGGAACACAAGATGAACTTATCTTACTTGACAATGGTGCAGAAAGAAGAAAACTAATTAGTGAAATCACACTAAGTGATTTTAATAACGACTCAGGATTTACTACAAACGTTGGTGATATTACAGCCGTAACAGCAGGTGACTACTTATCAGGTGGCGGTTCTAGTGGTAGTGTTACTTTAAATGTTGACGCAACGTCGGCTAATACAGCCTCTAAGGTAGTTGCTAGAGACGGTTCAGGTAACTTTAGTGCAGGTGTTATTACAGCAACCGCAACAGCGGCTCGTTATGCGGATTTGGCTGAAAGATACGAAGCAGACGCTGATTACGAACCAGGTACAGTTGTTATTATTGGCGGTGAAAAAGAAATCACAACAACAGATCAAGTAAATAGCACAAAAGTAGCAGGTGTTATTAGTACAGATCCAGCATACTTAATGAATGCTGAAGCAACTGGTTTGCCAGTTGCACTTAGAGGAAGAGTTCCGTGTAAAGTTGTAGGAGTTATACAAAAAGGTGATGTACTAGTTACATCAAGTACTCCAGGATATGCAATGCCGGCGGCACACCCACATAACGTTTCAGCATGTGAACTTGTTGGTAAAGCACTACAATCCAAAACTGATAGTGCAGAAGGCGTTATAGAAGTCCTTATCTAAACAGTTTTAACCAAAACTGATAAATACTTATTGCGTACAAGACTATGTCGACAATTGACATAGACAGCGGTTATTTACAACTTCTGAACGAGTGCGGAGATAGAAATAAATGGCAATTTTTGGTAATTTCAAAGGTACCACTACATCTGAGTTTAAGATTGGTAAAAGTACCGGAAATAAGATAAGTACAGGCACGATTCCAAGTTCCGGAATGATTGCTGGCGACTTGTTTATTGATTCCTCAAACACCCAACTACAAATGTACACAGGTTCTGCTTGGGCAAGTCTTAGTTCACAACTAAATGACTTAACAGTAGATACTACTACATTAGTTGTTAACAGTGATAATGATACTGTTTCTATCGGCTCCGCTAGTTCTAATGAGAAGTTGTTTGTAAATGGCAACTTAAGACTAGGAACTAACCCAAGTTTACAATACTCGGGTGCTTACTTAGATTTAAGACACAGTAATGGTTCAGCCACCAATATTCGTGTCAGAGATAATTCAAGTGGTAGTGATCCTATATTTAAAGTTTTCAATGCTAGTAATAACGCTGAAGTATTTAAAGTAGAAGGCTCCCTAACCACAATAAACAATGCATACACATTGCCTACCGCAGACGGTAGTGCAGATCAATTCCTAAAAACAGATGGTTCTGGTAGTTTAAGTTTTGCTACTTTAAGTGCTACTCCCTCCGGCAGTAATACGCAAATCCAGTACAACGATGGTGGATCATTTGCCGGAGACGATTCGTTAACATTTGATAAAGCAACAGATACTTTACAAACAGGTATAGTCCGCGGTGTTCTATTTGAACCTATAACAGATTATGGTTCAATAACAACAACTGCAAATATGACCATAGACTACGGCTTAGTAACACAGACACCAGATTCATGTGCGGGTGATTACGAATTTATTACTGAAATTTCAGGACCAACTAGCGACTCGTTTGCAGTTGCTTCACTACCAAGTGCGGCACAACCAGGACAAATGATATACGTTAGTGATGAAACAGGCGGTGCAACTATGGCGTTTAGCGATGGCACAAATTGGAGACGAATTACTGATAGAGCAGTAGTAAGTTAATATAGATTAATACACACACAGGACATTATATAAATGGCTAAAAAGGCAACAACAAAGGGCAAGGCGATAGATTTAACTATTGGGGCAAAGAAGGCGGCACCAAAACAAGTTGTTGATGTAGAGGCATTAACAGAAAAAATAACAGCGGAAGTTACCAAAAGACTAGCCGCAGAAGTAGAAGGAAAAATGCAAGTAGCAATACAAAAAATTGCAATAGCAACAAGCGACAGAAAAGATGAAATAGGTCTTATAGGTGGCGATGTTCCTTATTCTGTAGTAGCAGATGGATATGGGTTAGGATTCAAGAGAAAAGAAGATACAGTATTAAATATTTCAAGAATAGGCACATTATCAACAGGCACAAAGTCGCCGAGAACAGTTGGTAAAGGTAGTGTTCACTTTAAGGCAGGAGAGCCAAGTGAAGCAGATATTCCATCTTCAGGAGATGGAAGTACAAGAGGTTTAATAGTTGAGGGCGACGGAGACGATGAAAAAACATTTGTCTTTAAGGCCGCAAGTAGAATGAATAGACAAGGAACAAATATTCATTCAGATGGTGCATTAAGTATTAGTTCGATGACAAAAGTTAATGATGCCACATTAGGAGTTTATCATAGGTTTAACGATAAACCAGGGATGAGTATTTCAGCAAAGTCAAAAACATTCGAAGATGCAAGTGTATTAGAACTTGATAGTTCTGCAACACTTAGTACAAATTGGAATTTGATTAGAGGCTTTGCAGAATCAGGTCCAGACGATATACAGAAAACAGAAGTTTTTAGAGTTGACGGCACTGGTTCAGTTTTTTCAGCAAAATCATATTTTTCAAACAAAGTTGGTTATGCAGAATTTTTTGAATGGGCTGACGGTAATCATAAAAACGAAGATCGTGCAGGTTTTACAGTTGCACTTAATAAGAATGGAAAACTAGTTGTAGCAGACGAAGGAGACATTGTTATTGGGGTAGTTTGTAAAAATGCCGCAGTGATAGGTAACGAAAAACTCTATTGGAAAAGTAAATTTCAAATAGATAAGTTTAATCAAGAGCCAAAGGTAAAGTATAATATAGTAGAGTGGTTAGAAAATGATACCACAGAGCTAGAAAGTTATTTTACAACTAGTTTAGATTCAGAATATGCTATGCCTGAAAATGCTATAGAATATCAGACTGATGCAGAAGGAAACGATTTGTTGAGAAATATTCCAAACGGAATTGTATTTGACGAGTCAGAAGAATATCAAACAAGAGACAGTAGGCAGGAGTGGGCAGTAGTATGTTTACTAGGTTCAGTACCAGTTTACAAAGGACAAACAGGCAATCCTAATTGGATTGTATTAAAAAACATAAATGATGAGTTAGAACTCACGTTAATTAGGTGATTATGATAAATATGTGTAATACAAATTTAACGATTACCATATCAAATTTTAGGGGAATGTAATGGCAACAGCAATTCAGAGACGTCGAGGTACAACTTCCCAGCATAGTTCATTTACTGGATTGGCTGGTGAGATTACGATCGATACAGATTTAACTACCGTTATTGTTCACGATGGAAGCACAGCAGGTGGTATAAGACTTGCAAAATATACAGAAGTACAAGCCGCGGCAACAGGTGATATCACCAGTATTGTAGCAGGTTCTGGACTAACTGGTGGTGCTACCGAAGGAGCGGCAACGGTTAATGTAGTAGGTGGAACAGGTATTACTGTAAACGCAGACGACATTGAAGTAACAGTAGCAGACATTAGGGGCATGATTAGTGTCTCTGGTGATTTAGCATACAACAGTAGCACAGGTGTAATTAGTTTTACTAATGACGCAGGCGATATAGAAAGTGTTGTAGCAGGAAATGGTTTAAGTGGAGGCGGTACATCAGGCGATGTTACTTTAGCACTTGACCTTAATGAACTAACAGCGGCGGCAGTTGATGTAAGTGCAGATAGCATTGCATTAATAGACGGTGGCGACAACAGTTCTAAGAAAGAAAGCATTGCAGACTTAGTAGCGGCAATGGCTGGCACAAACTTAACTGCTTCAAATGGTGTTTTATCATCATTAGCAGGTGACGTAACAGCAGTTACAGCCGGTAACGGTTTAAGTGGAGGCGGTTCAACTGGTGACTTATCACTAGCACTTGATACTACTTCATCAACATTTACAACAGGTGTACAAACTTTCTTAGCAGGCGGAACACTTGCAGGTCATATTATACCAGCAACTGACAATACATACGATTTAGGTTCTTCTACTAAAATGTGGAAAGACATATATGTAGGTCCAGGTTCATTATACGTTAACGGACAGCAAGTAATTTCAGATAATTCAGGTACTATTACAATTTCTGCAGATTCTAACCAAAACGTTACACTTCAAACATCAGGTTCAGGTGACATTGAATTTAATGCTACAGGTACTGGTACAATTAATTTACAAAGTGATATCACAGTTGACAGTGGACAAACACTAACTGGTACTGGTGGTTTAACAATGGGTTCAAATATTAATATTAATAGTAACCACATTAACAACATATCAGATCCAGCCGCGGCACAAGATGCCGCAACTAAGGCTTATGTAGACGGAGCAACTTGGTTAACAGGTGGTTCTGGTATTACTAATAGTTCAGGTACACTAACAGTTGATAGTACAGTAGTTAGAACAACAGGTGATCAAACAGTAGCAGGAAACAAAACATTCTCAGGAACTACAACAATTAGTGGTGCATTAGCATCAACTGGTACATCAGTTGAAATTTCAGATAACCTTATAACATTAAACGCAGACGCAACAGGTACCCCTTCTGAAAACGTCGGCATTATTGTTGAAAGAGGCGATTCTACTAACGTTCAACTGAGATGGAGCGAAGATGACGACAAATGGCAATACACAAATGACGGAGCCGCTTACAAAAACCTAATTGGATTAGACAGCATTAGTGTTACAGACGCAGGTGGCGACGGCTCAATGGCATACAACAACGGTACAGGTGTTATTACTTACACAGGACCAAGTGCCGCAGAAGCAAGAGCACATATTAGTGTTACAGACGCTGGCGGAGACGGAAGTGCGGCTTATAACAGTACAACTGGTGTAATTACTTACACAGGTCCAAGTGCTAGTGAAGTAAGAGCTCACTCATCAGGCGGTGACGGTATTGATTATGCTTCAGGTGTAATTGATGTAGACTCAACAGTAGTTAGAACATCAGGTGCTCAAACAATAGCAGGTGCTAAGACATTTAGTGACAATGCAATATTTAACGGTAACTTAACAGTTAACGGAACGCAAACAATTCTTAATACAGAAACATTAACTGTAGATGATAACATGATTGTTCTTAACAACAACGAAGCAGGTACTCCAAGTGCAGATGCTGGTATTGAAGTTGAAAGAGGAACATCAACAAACGTTAAACTACAATGGGACGAAAGTGCAGATGTTTGGCAGTTTACCAGAGATGGCTCTGCATGGCACACTATTTACACTGAAGCAGAAATTGAAGGTCTCTTTAGTGCTAATGATGCCGGCGGTGATGGATCATTTAGTTATAGCAGTGGTGTATTTACATATACTGGACCAAGTGCCGCAGAAACAAGAGCACATTTAAGTGCTGGAACTGGCATGACATTTAGTGGTGGTGAATTTGCTACAACTATTACACAGTACACTGACTCCCTCGCACAGGCGGCTATTAGTGTAAGTGGTGACTTAGGTTACAGTGGTGGAGTTGTTAGTTTCACTGAAAGAACAGATGCAGAAGTACGTGGCTTAATAAGTGGCGGAACAGGTATTACATATAATAGTAGTACAGGTGATATTAGTTTAACAGATACAGGCTATGTAACAGGTGTTACAGCAGGAACTGGTTTAAGTGGAGGTGGTACTTCAGGCACAGTTACTCTTAACGTAAGTGGATTAACAGTTTCAGAATTACATGCAGACTCAATACAAACAAGCGGTGAATCATTTGCAAATAATGATACAACAGTAATGACATCAGCGGCTATTGAAGATAAAATTCTAAGTTATGGTTATTCAACTACAACAGGTGATATTACAGCCGTAGTTGCTGGAACTGGACTTGACGGTGGTGCTACATCAGGTAGTGCAACATTGTCAGTAGACAGCAGTTACATTACAGGCTTATTTAGTGGCGGAACAGGTATTACATACAGTGGCGGAACAATTAGTTTAACAGATACAGGCTATGTAACAGGTGTTACAGCAGGTACATTGTTAGACGGTGGCGGCACAGAAGGTACTGTTACATTAAATGTAGACCTTTCAGAACTTCCAGATATGACAGCGGCAGTTACTGGTTCAGCAGATGAATTAGTATTATTAGATGCTGGTGTACAAAGCAGAAAACTTGTTAGTGAAATCACACTAAGTGACTTTAACAATGATGCAGGTTGGACAAGTAATGTTGGTGACATCACAGGTGTTACAGCAGGTACAGGATTAACAGGTGGTGGTTCAAGTGGTAGTGTTACACTTAACGTTAACACAGGCACAGTTTCAAATGGTGCAACAAGTATACCAACTGGTAATGATGTGTATGACTTTGTTACAGGACTAGGTTATTCGACTACAACAGGTACAGTAACTAGTGTTGCCGTAAGTGCAGGCACTGGTTTAAGTGGCGGTGGCACAGTAACAACTTCAGGTACTATTTCATTAGCATTTGATGGTGACGAACTAAGTACATCTACTACTGATGGCGACGGTGACTATTTTGTAGTTGTTGACACTTCAGGTAACAGTAGAAAACTTACTAAAGGCAGTATTAATAACAGTGGATTTAACAACAATGCAGGATATACTACTAACGTTGGTGACATTACAGCCGTAACAGCAGGTTCATACTTAACAGGTGGTGGTTCAAGTGGAGGCGTTACATTAAACGTTGACGCAACATCGGCTAATACTGCAAGTAAAGTTGTAGCCAGAGATGGTTCAGGTAACTTTAGTGCAGGCGTTATTACAGCAACAGCAACAGCGGCAAGATATGCGGATTTGGCTGAAAGATATACTACTGACTCAGAACTAGAAGCAGGCACAGTTGTTTGTTTTGGTGGCGATGACTCAGAAGTAATTGCTTGTATTGACGAAGGAACTCATACAGTAGCAGGTGTTATTAGTACAGACCCAGCATACTTAATGAACGCAGAAGCAAGTGGACAACCAGTAGCATTAACAGGAAGAGTACCATGTAAGGTAAGTGGTCCTGTTGCTAAAGGTGACTTACTAGTTGCTTCATCATTAAGCGGACATGCTAAGTCAGACAATAATGCAAGACCTGGAACAATAATTGGTAAAGCAATTGGTTCAAACGAAGCAGGCGAAGGTGTTATTGAAGTACTAGTTAACATGATGTAATAACAAGTTTACAAAAACTTTAAAAGCACTCTTCGGAGTGCTTTTTTTTGGCCGCAGTATGATAAATAGTAGTAAGAACTAGTAGGTAGGACTACTTAGAGGTACACACAAAGGAATTTTGCTATTCGGAATTGCAGAAGGTATACATATGGAAGATATTTTTGTTTTAATTGCTGACGTTGGTGCACCTATTGCCGGTAGTATGGTAATGGGTTTTTTTATCTTTACAGTTATTAAGCAGATACTTAACGGCATTGTTGATCAGATTAAAACACTGACCATTTTCTGCAACAGTTTAGAAAATAGAGCAAGGACTATGAGTAACGAAATGATTAAAATAGATTTACTTGTGAGTAGTGCGTTAGAATTAAGTCCAGACATTGATAGAGTAGCAAGAGCAGAAAACTTTATCGAAGATGGCAAGGTAGATGCAAGGAGAGATTAGTGGACTTAGCTCAACTAATTAACGAATACGGCTTCCCGATTGTAATGATGGTCGGTTTAGGGTATTTCATTTATTTTATTTGGCACTTTATATCAGAGCATATAGAGCCTCAACTAGAAAAAATGCATATTGCATTAATTAGAGTCATTGATCAAACTAGAATGCTTGATCAGGATATGATAAGATTACAACAAAAAGTAAATGTAGTTTTAGAATATAGAGAACGCCAAAAGGTAATAGATGAAGCCGCTGAAAAGGCCGAACTAGAAAAACTTAAGGCAAAGGGAAAATAAAGATGAAAATTTTGTTAAACATGTGTGGGATTTCCCACATAATAAGGGGCACGGTTCTTGCATGTATAATGTTAGTATCTACAAATGTAGTTGCTGATGAACTAGTTATGAAATTTAAGAATCCTTCTTTCAGCGGGATTGGAACTAGTAGTCATTACTTGACAATTGAAAATCAGGAGAAAAGTAGAAAAGACAAAATTAAAGATGATATAGAAGCAGAGCTATTGCGTTTAAAAAGAGAAGAAGAAAATTCTACTCTTAATAAGTTTTTAAGGAACTTAGAATCAAGAATATATTCACAACTGTCTAAGCAGTTAGTTGACAATATGTTTGGTAATGAAGAAGGCGCAAACTTTGGCACGTTTTTAATCGAGGGAAATACTGTTACCTATGAAAGGCTAATAGGCGAAGATGGCGTAGAATTTATACGTCTAACTATCGTTGATGCAGAAGGCAGTACTACCACAATCGATATACCGGTTGGCGTAGGAAATATAGGATAATGAAACTAAACAATCTTTTACCTATCATAGTTTTAGGGTTGATAACTAGCGGATGTGCTAGTTTGTCATTGCCGACAGATATTGTAAAAGACGAATGGTGTCAACCTAACTTTATGGAATGTATAGAAGATCCAGTACAGGTTGAATTACCAACATATGAAAAGTTGAGACAGTTACCACCAGCAGAAAACATGCCAGTTGTAGCAGTATATCAATTTACAGATTTAACAGGGCAACGTAAACAGAAAGATAACATTGCCTTGTTTAGTACAGCAGTTACTCAAGGTGCTAAACCTTTATTAATTGATGCACTAAAAGCCGCAGGTGCAGGAGAAACCGGAAACGGTACTTGGTTCCGTGTGGTAGAAAGAGGACTTGGATTGGATAATCTTGTCAGAGAAAGACAGATAGTAAGATCCACGAGAGATGAGTATGCTAAAAATAACGGAGATAAAACTAAAAATTCGCTAGAACCTATGCTTTTCGCAGGTATGATTTTAGAGGGTGGAATTATTGGTTATGATAGCAACGTTGAAACAGGTGGTAATGGCGCCAGATACTTAGGTATTGGCGGTAGTGCTCAGTATAGACGCGATTCAGTTGTGGTCTCTCTTCGTGCTGTTAGTACATTAACAGGCGAAGTTTTACTCAACGTACAGACATACAAGACAATATTGAGTGTAGGCATGGGAGCAGACGTATTTCGTTTTCTTGACATGGATACAAAATTATTAGAACTTGAAACAGGGGTGACACAGAATGAGAGTGTTACTTGGGCAGTTCGAAGTGCAATTGAAGCCGCAACTTTGGCTATGATTGAACAGGGAGATGAACGCGGATACTGGAATATAAATTATCCTCCAGCCTGGGAAGAAGTAGAGACTATAGAAACTACTCCTATCAAGGACGCGGATGCAGTACTAACTGACCCAAGCTCACGTGTAACTGATGAAAGTTCGAAAACAAAGGAGAAGTAAAATGATTAATAATAAAAGATTGTTAGCAATGTTTACAGGCTTTGCTATGCTAATGAGTTTTGATTTAGCGGCGGCAGGTACAACAGATAACGAAATTTTACTTGATCAACAAGGTACAACTCTAACTTTAACAATTGACCAACAAGGTTACGGTAACAAAGTCAGTGGTGACACAGGAAGCTCGTCAGATTTTGTAATTACAGGTAGTACGGTCACATTTAACTTGGATCAAGTAGGTAACTTGAATAAGTTTTTTGGACCTTTATTAAGTGACAATGCAACTATTAATGCTGAATTTACAGGCAACAGTAATATTTGGGATTGGAACTTAGGTTCTAGTGGTAGTACAGATTTAGCAAACTTTCTAGTAGATGTAACTGGTGACAGTAATACCTTTGATATTGATGTGGGAGCATCAGTATCGGCGGAACGTTTAAACTTTGATTTAGATATATTAGGTAGCAGTAATGTGTTTACCTCTATTGACATCGAAGTTGATGATGCTGTTTGGGACTTTGATATTACTGGAAGCAGTAATACTTGGGTGACGTCACAAACCGATGGAGCATATCACAAAATGATAGTGTTACATGACGGTAGTGGTGCCGCGTATAGTTTAACTCAAAGCTCGGGCACATGTGCCACAGGTGTTTCGTCATGTTATAGTGAGATGAACCTAGATATTGACAGTGAAAATGCTACAGTTACAATCACACAAACAGACTAATATTTTATCGGTATTCTTGTTGTGTTTATTAAGTTCTGGAGTACATGCTAATATAGGCAATGTTTCGGAACTTAATGGCACACCAGGATCGATTGATAGAAAGTCAGGTGAGAATGTTGTAGCAGAACTTTCAACCACAATTGAAAGTCTTGATCAAGTAGAGACAACAAACGGTAGACTTAAAATACAGTTTGTTGACGACACACAAGTTAGTTTAACAGAACACACATACATGGAGATAAACGAATACGTTTATGATCCAGATCCAGCAAAGAGCAAAATGGCTTTAAACTTTGTACAAGGTACAGCCAGGTTTGCAACCGGAGGACTTGGGCTTGTTCCTAAAGAGAACATTTCAATACAGACTCCAACCGCGACTATCGGTGTACGCGGCACGGACTTCACGACGACCGTTGACGAATTAGGTCGCAGTCTAGTTATATTATTACCAAATGAAGATTGCACAGATAAAGTAGCATTAGAAGAAGGTTGTGCTCCTAGTGGAGAGATAACTATTACCAATGAAGGTGGTACGGTTGTACTTGATGAAGCATATATGAGTGCTATGGTCAGTACATATGAAACGCCACCTACCCAACCAGTTGTACTAACAGGTATCGATCTAAATGTCATAGACAATATGTTTATTGTGTCAGAGCCTGCAGAAATTAAACAAGCAGTACAAGAGCAAATAGAAGAAAAGCAAGGAGTAGACTATCTTGCTTTTACAGATTTAGATTTTGATGCCTTAGAAGAAAATATTTTAGAAGACGACAAAGAAGCAGATTTAGAATTTACAGAATTAGATATAAACTTCTTAGATGTTGACTTGTTACAAGACTTACTAGAAATAATGGAAGTAACAGTTGATTTAGCAACAGCAGGTACAGGCAGTGGCGACGAAGGATTTGACGGTGCTAACATTGTTGGCACAGCACCTGGATTTGACAAAGACACATCATTCAATACAATAATTGATCAAGGTGGCGGAACAATTTGGTTCTACAGAGATAATAGCGGTATCATCAGTGTTAAGATACCAATTTCATCAGGGGCAAGGATAGACACGGAAGTAGATGGCAAAACCGGAACAATTATTGTTAATGGCGGAGGCAGTATAAATATTATTATCAGACAACAAAGTGGATAATACATGAACCCAGATTACATATTACCATATGTTAAAAAAGCAAAATCATACGGTAACAGAGTGCTAATTGTGTCACAAGATGAAGAACAAGCTCTTGCACAGGCTCTTGCTTCTGCAGGACTAGAAGTTAGGTATCTGAGAACATATGACATTATTCTTACAGCAAACCCAGAGCATAGAAACGACTTAGTGTGGGCTCACACAGTTATTTTCTTTGGATTCACAGTACAAATAGATTCTGGTGTAGCATTTAATTTAATATCCAAAACTCCTCTACAAGAAAATATTCCTCATGAAGTGTTTAGTGGAACTTGGCAACAGTACAGCGAATCAAAATTAGCAAGTTTTCATGATGTTAAAGAAGCATGGTCAGAGATAGTTAAGGTATGGCCAGAATTACCGTACAAACCGTATACTAATGAAATTGGTATAGTTTATGCAGGCGCAGAGCATGGTATATCAGTTGCACATATCTGTACATGCGAGTTAGTAGACTATGTAGAGATGTTGCGTAAAACAGGTGCTAAAAAGTTTTTGTGTTATAACTTAATGGAGACAGCACAATTAGACAGTATATTACGAATTCAATTACTAGCAACAGCAATGCCTGGTATAAATTGTGAGGATTTTATATATGTTACTGCGGCATCTAATATGGAATCAAGTTGGAAACAATTTTGTATAGATAATCAAATAGAAAATCCTATTAGCATAATGTCTGGCAATTGGTACGACCAAACATGGTGGAACACATCATGGAACCCGTTAGATGAAAACATAGATGTTCCAGATTTTGACCCAACGTACTTGCCGCCAAAGACTTTTCTATGTTTTAATAATGTTCCAAGATGGCATAGGACAACAATAGTTACAGAGTTAGTGCATAATAATTTACTAGAAAACGGCTTAGTAAGTTTGCGTAATAATAATCCTATACATTTTGATGAACTAGATCTAGAAAAAACAAGACCAGAAGCCACTCAATGGTTAAAAGATAATATACCATTAAGTATAGATGATACAGATGCTAGGCTTAGGCATATGGCATTTCCTGACACCACAGATGTAGCATTACATAGAGATACAAATTTTTCAATAGTAACAGAAACAATTTTTCAAAGAGAGAACACAATACCGCCTGACAACAGTACAGACTATGTTAAAGGTGGCTTTTTCTTTACAGAAAAAACATATAAACCGTTTTGGTTTAAACAAGCATTTGTGCTTGCCGCAGTTCCAGGTATGCTACAATATCTTAAATCTATTGGTTGGCAGACGTTTTCGCCCTACATAGACGAGAGTTATGACAACGAAATAGACGACAACAAACGTTTAGAAATGATTATTAGTGAAGTAAAACGGCTAAATAGTTATACAGATGAGCAGTGGCTTAGTTGGAGGCAAGGAGTCCAGCCAGCAATAGAACATAATGCACAAAGAATTCGTAGAGAACACTCGGGCGATCTAACTACTTCTCATTGGGAGGAACTATTCAAATGAACATAGATGAAAAATTAAATAATATGGAACCTAAAGATACACCACTATTGGTGTTAGGTTATATCATATTAGGTATGTTGTTATTTTTACCAGCAACAGCAAACGCAGACAATGAAATACTTATAGATCAAACAGGCGACTTGTTAGATATGACTATTGTACAATCAGGATCTAACAACTTGTTTACAGGTTTAAGTGGATCAGGCGATGCCACAGTATCTGGTAATAACAAAGAAGTTGATGTAAGTATGGACGGCAAAAACAATACTTTTAAAACATGGAGTCATGGAGGCAATCAAATTTTATTTGCTGATATAGAAGGCGATGGCAATTCGGTTGGATTGGACAATCATGGTAACAATAACAAACTGTACTATTGGGGTATTGGCGACAGCAATACTGCATGGCTAGAAATAGGTAACGGCGGCGACAACGATAACCAAATTGAGTTAAGACAATACGGAGATGGTCATTCTGCATACTTAGAAAACAATGATGACTATAATGATATTGATGCTTATCAAGGTGGCGGCAGTGACACTAGTTATCTTTATATAATTAGTAGTGGTAATAGCAACGACATCACAGCATGGCAAGGCAAACATTCAGACGGTACAACTGATGCAGATGAAGTAGGTGATCACGATGGCTACTGGATTGTTAATGGTGATAGCAATGTATTAAAAAGTTATCAAACAGATACAAACAGATCGGGCGGCGGAGCAGGACATCACTTTGCAAATTATATTTCAGGTGATAGCAATGTTGTAACACATACACAAAAAGGTAAAGCAGGACACGACGGCTTTATAGAAATAACAGGCGATAGTAACACAGTTGATTTATTTCAAAAAGGCAACCAAGGTGTAAAATGGGCAGACTTAGTCCTCGATGGGGACGGCCAGTCGCTAGATGTAACACAAAGAGGTGGTAATAATACTACAGCGGCAATTGATCTCACATATGGCACAGCCGCATACGACTTTACATTAGTACAAGATGCAACTTCGAGTACGTTAAGTTATAGTATTACTGGTATTTGTTATACAGTAGGTGGCTGTCAAGTTTCTGTAACACAAAGCAACTAATCGGTTGACAAGTACAATTTTTGTACTATAATATAACTTATGAAACATATGATTAAGTGGTTAAAAATAACCGCTGGCATAAATCTATATCTATCTGTAATAATGACACTGGTTTTAGTAGCCTTAGTTGCAGATATTGTGTTAGATACATATTGGCACAGTAATGCCTATATAGAACAATTTAAGAACAGTGATAACTAGTTGGCTATCATCGTATAGAACTTATTGTCTATCCGTTGCTTTTGCACACTTTTTATTAATCACCTTCTTCTTTCCTGCGTTTGTATTTTATACTATTGCCGCATTAATTATGTTTGCAGTATGTCTAATGTGGTGTGATTTAGTCCACCAAATAGAAGAAGCAAACAGAATGGATATATTAAATTTAATATATACTAGTGATTGCCAAGAAACTATAGACCTTTTATCCTACGAATTATACTTACACGATCAAAACAGTTTGGCAGGTCACCGTCCTTTTCATTTAGACGGCATGTAAAATGCAACAAATTGTTACTTGATGTAACACTTTTCCGATAAATATATTATGTTATAGAAACAGTTTGTTTTATAACTTATTATAATAAGGAGAAAGATATGAAAAATTTGTTATCATTCTTCAGTTTAATCGCTTTATCTAGTATAGTAGGGTGTGCCTCAGTTGGAGGTGCCTGGAATGCTGGTACAGAGATTGTCACAGGAACAGTTGACTCTGTTGTCGGCGGAGCCGCAACATTGGCAGTTGCTATTACTGACGATGCAAAAAACATTGCCGACGTAACAATTGACACAGCACAAGGTGTTGTCAACACAGTTGCAGAAAATGTAGACAAGCAGACTGACGAACTACAAAAGGACGATACACCTGAAAAAAAGTAACGAGTTTTTCTTTATTCCCAAAGGATGAGGACGAAATGTCCGCTTCAGAACTTGTTAAACTTTTTAAACAGAATGCAAAAAAGTTAGAAGCATACTGTAAAGCAAATCCTAAGGAATGTTGAAGAACAACAAAAAGCACACCTCGGTGTGCTTTTTTTCTTTTATTATAAATACCAGTATGCGTTTTGCAATTTTATTATTAATTTGTTTTTGTCTACCAACATCAGCAGATACATTAGACTTAGATTATCAAATAGATATTGATTGGAACTATTGTGAGTTGCATAAAGAAGAATGCAACAGGATAGCAAATTATAAACATACGATACTTCCAGAATTTGATATGACTCCTGCAATAACAAATAAGCAATGGGCAATGTTTATCACATTGCAACTTGCAGATATCTACACAACATATAAAGGCTTACAATACGATTGTGTAAAAGAATTAAATCCTCTCTTAGGCGAATCTCCGTCTGTAACAAAAATGTTTATAACTAAAACAGCAGTCCTAACACCTGCAATAAGACATGATATGGGCAGAGGTAGTCTTACCCCAAAAGGCGTAGACGAAATAAACATGTTAATGGCTTTAGTAGTTGCAAACAATTATGATGTTTACCAAAGATCTAAAAGAAACTGTACTAAAATTCGATAAATATTGATATGAAATGGTTGTACAGCGGCTATGCTGTGATATTGTCTATTGTGTTGCTACTTGCTTTAAGAGTAGCAGATCCAACGGCATTACAAAGTTTCAGAGGTCAAGTGTTTGACAGTTACCAACAACTAGATACTATAGTAGATAGCAACGATGTTGCTATTATTAATATAGGTGAAAAAAGTTTACAAGCACTAGGGCAGTATCCTTTTCCTCGAACAACTTATGCACAACTAATATATGATATCAGGCAAAAGAACCAAGGCATAGTAGGTTTTACTATTATGTTTCCTGAGGCAGATAGGTTCGGAGGAGACGAGGTACTTGCATCATGGATCAAAGACAACGGGATAGTTTTATCCCAAACCCCCTCTTCGAGAGGAGTAAAGAGTACTGGTCCTCACATTGGTACGGGAACAATAGGCCCTTTACCCGCACAGGACTTTGTGCTAACGTGGCCAAACCTAGTGACAAACATAAGCCAACTAGAGACAATGGCATTTGGTATTGGCGTTAATGCATCAGCACCACAACCAGACAATCAAACAAGAACATATCCATTAACAATAGGCGTGGAAGGAAAACTATATCCTAGTTTTGCTATAGAAATGCTACGAGTTAATACAGGCAAACCAAGTTACATAATTAAAACTACAGAAGTAGGTATTAGTGAAATTGCTGTACCACCGTATGATCCAGTTGTAACACAACCAGACGGAACGTCTTATATACGTTTCAATAATAAGTTTCAAGAAGTAGAATATACAAATGCTGACAGTTTGCCTAATATGGGCGGCAAATTTGTAATACTAGGAGTTACAGCAGAAGGTATTGCTAATCCAGTTCCTACTCCAAGAGGCAATCTCTATCCACAGCATATACAAGCACACATGCTACAAAACCTAATAAGTGGGTCAAATATACATAGGAGCCAGTTAAGTGCTGTTACAGAGCTTCTGTGTGCGTTGTTGAGTATGATTTTAATTGGTTTAGTAGTGTATAGAGCACCACCGTGGGCAGGAATAGTGTCTGCTATTACTATTATAGGCGGAATTGTTTACTATAGCATAAATTCTTATACAGCAAACTTAGTTTTATTTGATGCTACTTTTCCTGCAATAGCAAGTTTCTTAATCTTTACACAGGCAAGTTTTAATAACTTCTGGGTACAGTTTAAACTACGACAAGAAATACAAAAACAATTTGCCGGATATGCCTCGCCTACAGTTGTTAGAATGTTGCAAGAAAATCCAGACTTAATTAAACAAGGTATGAAAAAAGAAGTTAGTATATGCTTCTCAGATTTGCGTGGCTTCACCCCACTAGGAGAAAGTTTTGGTGATGATGTTCAAGGACTAACAAAAATAATGAATGGTTACATGGATGCCATTACACAGCCTATACTTGATGCAGACGGAATGGTTATTAAGTATATAGGCGATGCAAGTATGCACATACATAATGCACCAATGGACGATCCTAATCATCCTGCAAGTGCTGTGAAAACAGGAATACTTATGCTTAGAGCAGTAGAGGAATTCAATGATAAAATTGTTAAAGAAGGCAGACCGCCAGTTGGTATGGGTGCTGGTATTAATACTGGGCTCGGTTATATTGGAGAGATGGGCTCCACTGCAAGACACAGTTATGATATACTTGGCGATGCTGTAAGTACTGCGGCAAGAATAGAGAGCAAGTGTAAGGAATATGGTTGCTTGTTGTTAGTGGGAGGAGACACTTACAAGCACACAAAGAATCAATTCTTTTATCTTAAAGTAGATGACCTTGCAGTAAAAGGAAAGACTGTGGGTATTGAAATATACACAGTACTTGATCTCAAAGTAGACAAATATGCAGGTGCAAAACAACTACATGAGGACATGCATATGAATTATCGTAAGCAAAATTTTGATAAAGCAATTAAATTATGTGAGCAACTACATGATGCCTTTGAAGGCAAAATGAAAGGTTATTATGATATGTGGATTGAACGTTGTGAATTTCAAAAGACTCAAAAACTTCCTAAAGATTGGGACGGTGTATTTATAGCAACGTCTAAGTAACTACTCTCCAGGCTCCCAAGTCTGTAAGTTGAAGAAGAATTGTGCATAGTATCTTCCGTCTTTTATTAACTGTCTTGCATGAAAAAGTTCTAATGGTATTCCTACATCATGTTTTAGTATAGGCCAATAGTATCGCTTAATAATTCTTTCAAGTCTTTTAACATCGGCTTCTAATGCATCGAGTAGACTATTATTAAATTCTAAGTCAGTTAGCAAACTACTAAGCCATAAGTGATGTTCACTAGTAGGGTCATAGCGTCTAGTCATATCTCTTGCATCGTAATATAGTGCTCTAATAGGATTTATGCCTTTTCGATACCTATTTAATACATGTGGAAAAGAAAAGTCTCCGGATCTTGTTCTAGATTGTCTTGTTAGTGCGGCATATTCTTTTTTGAGTGCGGCTTTAAGGGACTCTAAACTTTCACCAGTCTTTCTATCGTACTCCTTGCTTATTTTGTCTGCTAGTCTTATTTGTCTAGCCGTAAAATGATGCTTACATGTTTCTATGTCTTCAATAGTGTACACACCGTCAAGTAAGTCGTGTGGTAGTGTTTCAGTCTTTGAAAATTTTTCAAGTTCGGCTTGAATCCGGACGCAAATAAAATCTATAACTTCTGGCAAAACAGACTCCTTGCAACATTACTTAGTTGCGTTGACTTCTAAAATTCTATGTAGTTTGTCTGTGCCGCCGTTACGGGTTAATGTTACTCTTGCACCCTGGTGCAATGGTTGAGGCCATCTTCCTATATCAATCCATGCATAACCAGAACTTTCTTCGTTAAGTGTCGGAGAAAACTCTTTTTCTACTACAGCGGCAAAACTATAATAGTAAAAGTTTTTGTCCTTACTTTCGTAAACATCAATAGGGTTAAGTTTGTGTAACTCGGGCATAAAACCTATTTCTTCGTTTAGTTCACGTTGTAATGCTTCGAATGGTGTTTCGCCATTATCTATAATTCCACCAAAGAATCCCCAGGTATGTTTAAAACGTTTATCACTGTTTCTTAGTTGTAATAAACATCTACCTGTGTCCTGTGCTAAAAATACAACACCTGCGGCAGTAATCAAAGTACTAATCTCCAAAATCCTGGATTATATGTACCTTGCCAACTACTTATCCACTGTGTACCTGTCCATTTGTATTGCTGTGTTGTATATGTATTTTTCATGTAATGTTTTGCTCCAGCATTGGTACTAGCATCAAACACCACTGTCCATGCGTTCCCGTCGAATTCTATTATGTCATCGGCACTTGCTGATATCTCTCCCCATTCTATAAAAGTAGGAACTATAGGTCCTGTTAATAGATATCGTTGTCCGGTTGCCTGAGCAATTAATGAACCACCTGGTCTAGAAACACCCGGGTCAATTATTTTATCTACTGGTGTAAGTGTGTCACTTGGTAGTGTGTCTGCATCTACATTGAATACTAAATTGTTTTCATCTAGAGTATTAGCAACAATACTACCTATAACCAATTGGTCAACTTGATCAGCATCTGGGCTAATATTAAGTTCTAATCTACTTGTACTTTGCAATTCTCCGTGCATTTCTATTATGTCTTGCCACTTTGTTGGTCCACCCATTGCTGTTAATAATGTAGCACCACCACTAACAACTTGTACTTTATAGTCACTAGGTGAAACAATTACTGTAGCATCGTCGTCTAACGCACCAAAGAAGTCAGCATAACTGCTATCAAAACCTAAGTCTGCAATACTATCGACACTATGTATATCGTTAACAATTCTTTGAATAATTGTTTGTCTTTTAACTTTAGCAGGAGGACTAATCCATATAGGAACAGCAAATGATAATGTAGATATATCAAGTGATTCGTCTACTCCTTGCGGTAAACTTCTACTACTCCAGTTAATATCCATAAGTTCTACTTCAAAAATACTGGTCCAGTCTAACGGGTTATCGTTAACTTGTAATTGTATGCCAGGGTTAAAAATTACAAAAATTTGTTCTAATATTTGTAACTTCATCTCGGTGTTTGTTGTCCATACATCAACTTGTATATTCAAGTTATATGGAACAGGCATATATCTTTGTGTAGTATATAGGTTGCCTTGTGCAGATGTATATGAGCCAGATTCAACGTCCCATTCTCTTTCTGCTACTTGATTTGTATCAACTAGAAAAGGGTCTTGAATTCTATCTTTTGCTGGCTGTATACTCTGTATACTAATTGTAATTTGCGGAGCATTGTTTACAGCATTCTCTGAATTGTTACGCAATATTTGTGCAACCATTCTACTGATATCGCCATATCGTGCAGGCACTCTGTTAAGACGTTCTGCGCCTTTAACTATTTCTTTAACTTTAAAGTTTGAGAATACTCGTACAAGTTGTAACAGATAACGTTTTACCTGTGCATCATACCAATAATCTAAGTTTTTGCCTGCCATAATTTATTATACGTTTTCTAAACGTTCCATTAATCTTTCTGCACGGTTAGTTACTTGTTTGTGCCATCTTGAATCTCTGCCTTCTATTGCGGCAGTTTTCCAGTCGCCTTCAACAATACCGGCATGCATTTTTTTAAATTTGCTTAGCCTTGTACGACCCATATTAAACATCATATTAACCAGGATTTGCTGTACTTCGTCGGGTAAGTCTCCAAACACCCCGTCTTCGTATAGTAACTCACACTCGCTAATTGCTGTGTCGAGGTCTTTTTCGAAGCACTCTTTTGTTCTTTCTTCTGATATTGGCGTTCCAACTTCTTGTCCGTACTCTGGGTCTGTCTCAAGAACGAGGTGGCCAACACCAAAGGTTGGGTAACCAAGGTGGTCGAGATAGATTTCATTAACTACTCCTTCGTCAATTTTCAGTTGTTCAAAAACTGCTTCTCTGTCTAATTTTGTGTCTTTTCCAAAAAACATTTCTGCTCCTATGTGTCTGTCCTAGGTTTTACAACCTGGCTTAAATTTGTTTTCTCAGCGACAATTTCTCCGTCACTGTTTGTTGTATATGTATCATTATTAATAAACGATGCTAGTGTTTTATTAGCAGTTGCCCAAGTTCGTTTATTATCATCAGCATACTTGACCCATCTTGTTCCTTTCTTTTGAAACAATCTATGTGGAGAGAAGTCAGTTCGTAAAAAGAAATCTCCGTCACTTGTGCCTGAAGTTGGGAACGATGCTCCACTGCCTACTAGACTTAATCCATTAGGTGCCGAAGCGTCACTTGGCTCTATGTATGCTTTGTCTGGTGCATTAGGATCAACATATAAATGACTTGCTCTATTCAATCTTGAATCTGAAGCAACATCATTTTCTGCTTGTTCTAATAACTTATCGTTAATAATAATTTCGTCAGCATATTTACTAAGTAGATTTCTAAGGTCACCTTCTTCTTCACCAGTACCAAGTATGTCTCTGTACTCTTGTGAATCTGTTATAGGTCCACACTTAACTCTCCACAAGTGAGGCCACCAACGTGGATCAAACCCTTCGGACGGTCTTGCACCTTCTTGCACTACATAGTATCTATTAATTGCTTCATCGCTACCTAATAACATGTCATCACGTAAGTGAGGTAACTCTAATACATCACCTGGCATTAATTTTCTTCCTATTGTTTCCATCATAGTTTCTATATGAAAATTAATGAATACTGTATCATTTGCCAGGAATGCACCAAATTGTGTCAAGTCAAATCCATCATTGTCTTGCAATTGGTATGTACCAATCATTTCAAAAATATCTTCACTGTACTTCCTGTCTCTATTTTCAAGAAACAATAAGTCCTGTATGAAAATATCTGATGTTTCACCGTTTGTACTTGGTCTTGTAGGATCATTAGAGTCTCCAATGTCCTGAATACCTAAGTATTTGTGTACATGTACACCGGTACCGCCAGCATGAAGATGCTCACCAACGACTCTATCAAAAAACTTATAGTCGTTAGTTTTTGTCGGATTCCATAATTTTAACTTTCCCATAACACTATTTATCAGAACTTTAACCAAGCAAAAATAGTACTGATAAATATCAATATGAATAGAGATACTATGTTACACGACATCAAAGAGCAGTTGGGCGAAATAAATATTGCAATTGAAGTAGGTGTTTGGAGGGGAGACTATAGTAGATCTATGATTTCAAAATTACTTCCTAAGACATTTTATGGTATAGATCCTTATGCTTTATATGAAGGATATACTGATAAACCGTCGCTTACTGAGTTTGCAGACCAAACTAATTTAGATATGCTATACAATAATGTTGTAAAGACATTTGAACAGTTTAATAGCGACTACGGCTCAACTAAAAGCATTTTAGTAAGAGATTTAGGAGCCAAGTATGCATCTCAGTTTGCAGATAACTCAATTGATTTTATCTATTTAGACGGTGATCATAAGTATGAACCTGTTAAAGAAGAGATAGAATCGTGGTACCCTAAAGTTAAAATAGGCGGTATATTAGCAGGGCATGACTACACAGAAAGAAGCCACATAGAAGAATTTGGCGTTATTCCAGCAGTAGACGAATTTATAGAAAGAACAGGATTAAAACTAAGTACAACACTACCAGAGCCTTATGCTTCTTGGTGGGTAACAAAGACATAGGACACACATGAAAATTTTTATTACAGGACACGACGGCTTTATTGGCTCACACATGGTTGAGAGACTAAAGAATGACCACGAACTAGGATTTCTTGAATATGATCTAAGAGATCATGCACAGGTAAAAGCACAACTACATGACTTTAATCCAGACGTTATAGTGCATTTAGCGGCAAGAACAGAAGTAGAAGATAGTTTTTATGAACAAATTGTATTTTCAGAAGTAAATTATGTAGGTACTGTAAATCTAATTGAAGCGGCTTCATCCTTACCAAACTTAAAAAACTTTGTGTTTGCAAGTACAATGGAAGTGTATGGTTGGCAACCTATTAGTGATGTCATTAGAGATGGCCATGACGTACCAGAAGACATTTTTGCTTTCACAGAAGATACCCAACCTAATCCGAATGCCCCTTACGCCGTTGCAAAATATGGATGCGAGAAATATTTAGAATATGCTAATAGAAGTTTAGGATTACCATTTACTGCAATTAGACAAACTAATGCATACGGCAGAAAAGACAATAACTTTTTTGTAACAGAGCAAATTATTTGGCAAATGCTTGACAATCCAGAAGAAGTATTTTTAGGATACGGCAAGCCATATAGGAACTTTATTTTTATTGAAGACCTATTAGATGCCTGGGAGGCTGTAATTCGTAACCCAGAAAAATGTGCTGGTGAGATATTTTGTTTAGGACCAGACAATGCTATTAGAATTTCAGACTATGTTGATCTTATTGCTAAGAAGTTAGGATGGGAAGGCAAAGTGCATTGGGACAAGAAACCTGAACGCCCTGGTGAGATATTCATTCTCAACAGTTCAAATGCAAAAATTACAGAAAAACTAGGATGGGAACCTAAGGTTACCTTAGATGAAGGCTTAGATAGAACTATTGCTATTTGGAAAGAAATTCATAGCAAAAACACCAAATTTAAGAATATTACCAATATAATCGCATAATTTTTGCATCTATTTTATATATAGTTGTTGACAAGGTTAAAAGATGTGTTAATATATGACATATCTTTTTTCTAAAGGAATAACTAAAATATGGCAAAACGCAAACCAAGAGCAAAGAACGTATACTTTTCTCCAGAACCAGATTGGAAGTCGTTGATGACTGCAACAACTGAAGAGGAAAGAGTTAAAGTATTCCGAGAGGCCGACTATTTTACTCGTACAGAAATTGCTGATAAGAAAAAGATACAAGTATCTCGTAAATGGATCGAAAATAAATCACCGTGGACTAGCAAAGATAAAGAGATAATTCTAGCAAACCCAGACTGGGCCTTTAGTGCAACCAGCAGTATATTCTTCATAGAAAGTAAACTAGGATTCATTCCAGAAAAAATTATGACGTTTCTTCAACGAAGGAAAGAAGAAGAATGGATTCCCCGTGGCAAAAAAGCATTAGTTGAGAAGAAAGAAAAAGTACAACTACAAAAAGAGAAACCTAAAGTAAGTATCCAAGATAGAATGCGAGAGCAGATAAGTGACCTTTGTGGTGACATAGAGTACTTCTTAGACGAACTGATTGACGGTGACAAGGCTCTCAAAGAGTTTGATCCATACAAAATGATGATGGCATATCAACCAGAAGTTAAAATGCCTCATGCTAAATTAATTAAAGAAGAGTTTGCTAGAGGACACGAAGAGGCAATAGAAGTTATAGAATGGCAAGACGAACAAATTAAAGAAGCATATAGTAACTTTACGTTAAAGCAACGTAAAGACTACTTACAGTACTTTGAAATGATTAATACTGCTTGTGATACCATAGTACAAACAAAAGCGACTACACGCAAAGCTCGTAAGCCTAAGGCTAAGTCTAAAGAGAAGATAGTAACAAAACTAAAGTTTAAGGTAAACGACCCAGAATTAGGTGTAGCAAGTGTACCACCTACAGACATTGTTTATGCAAGTGAATGTTGGGTATACAATGTTAAGACTAGAAAGATAGGTGTGTACAAAGCAAAAGACCCAGATCCTAAAAACTTACGAAGAGAAGGCTCAGGGCTTAATGTTAAAGGCACTACACTACAAGGCTTCTGCGAAGAGTCAAGTGTACAAAAAACACTCCGTAAGCCTAAAGAACAACTAAAATCCTTTGAAGGCGCCAAAACTGCTTGTAAGAATAGTTTTGAAGCAATCAAGACAACAGATACCAAAATGAATGGTAGATTCAACGAGCACACCATTATATTAAAGACGTTTTAGCCAGCATTGTCCGTAATAACCAACTAAATTGTGATAAATAGTGTTATGCCAGAGAATCAAATAGGATATAACAGCAGAGAAGATCTCGTAAGAGAGATGCAACTTAGGTTAGCAGACGACATTGTTGATGTAGAGCTCGACAGAGATCACTACGATGTAGCAATAGATTCTGCTATGAAAAAGTATAGACAACTAAGTGCAGGGGCGGTTGAAGAAAGTGTTATCTTTATTCAAACGCAAATAGGTGTAACAGAATACACATTACCAGATGAAGTCATGGAAGTTAGAAGACTTTACCGTAGAGGTGTTGGTAGTAATTCGGGCACTGGTTCAAACTTTGATCCGTTTGATGTTGCATTCAACAATATGTATCTTTTAAATGCAGGCCAGATAGGTGGCTTAGCAACGTTTGATGCATTCTCACAATACAAAGAAACAATAGGTAGAATATTCGGAAGTGAATACAATTTCCTCTGGAATAGAAATACCAAGCAACTTAAGATATTAAGAAATGTTTCTACTGACGAAGAAGTAGCAGTTGGAGTTTATAACTTTATACCAGAAAGTTTATTACTAGGTGATATCTATGCAGGTAAATGGTTAGGTGACTTTGCATTAGCTCAGTCTAAACTTATACTTGGTGAAGCAAGAAGTAAGTATATGGGCGGTATCCCAGGAGCAGGTGGAAACATTGTTCTTAATGGAGAAGCAATGAAACAAGAAGCCCAAGCAGATATGGAAATGCTTATACAGTCAGTACACAATATGGAAGAAGGTAACTTGCCGTTAGGATTCGTAATAGGCTAGGTTCTTTTTTCCATTGAATTTACTTACATCTGATGATAAGTATTTTTCGCACATACAGGTAATTTATGAATATTATTGGACTAGTAGGGTTTATAGGATCAGGTAAAGACACAGTAGCAAACATGTTTGTTGACAATCATGGCTGTGTACAGGACAGTTTTGCCGCTCCCCTCAAAGACTTATGCTCAACTATATTTGGTTGGGAAAGACATTTACTCCAAGGTGATACTATTGAAAGCAGAGACTTTAGAGAGACCCCAGACCTCTATTGGACTAAAAAACTTAATATTGATAACTTTACTCCTAGATTAGCACTACAACTAATGGGAACAGAAGTACTTAGAAATCACTTTCATGAAGATATTTGGCTAAACAGTTTAGAATATAGATTGAGAATAAGGCATCAAACAGATCCTTGTGTTGTTATAAGTGATGCTAGATTTCAAAACGAATTATCATTAATAAAATCTATGAATGGCTTTGTTATTTGGGTACAACGTGGAGAACTACCCAGTTGGTATGATGTTGCAAAAACATCTCAAACAAATGCTGTTAATAGAAAAATAATGCAAACACGTTATAACGAAGTTCATGAAAGTGAATGGAATTGGGTAGGCCATCCCGTAGATTATATTATTAAAAATAATGGCACGTTAGACGAGTTAATACAGCAAGTTGCTGAAATAAGAGCAGACATAGACGTCAAAAACCCGCCTACAGCACTAAAAATTGTGTGAAGGTATATTTATCTAAAACCCCCAAAACCTTGTTACCCAATATTCTATAATACCGCATAATACCGTCTTTTGGATAAATACATGTATCCATAACAAATTATATATAAATGGGAGAACAATATGGCTACATTAACCTCACCAGGAGTTAGCATTACCGTAACAGACGAAAGTTTTTACGCGGCGGCTGGCACTGGAACTGTACCTCTTATTGTTATTGCTACAGCAGAAGACAAAACCGCACCAGACGGTTCATCAACTGCAAGTTACACAACATCAGCAACTGCTGGTAATGTGTATTTGATCAATAGCCAACGAGAGTTACTTACAAATTACGGTAACCCTAACTTTAGAAAAAGTGGGGCAACACCTTTACACGGAGACGAACTTAACGAGTACGGCTTACAAGCGGCTTACAGTTTCTTAGGAATTGCCAACAGAGCATACGTCCTTAGAGCTGACATCGACTTGTCAGAACTTACAGGTTCTACATCGGCTCCATCAGCGGCACCGGCAAACGGTTCATACTGGTTAGACACAAGTGCAACAACTTGGGGTCTCAAAGAATGGAGCGGAACTAGTTGGGATATTAAACCAACATTATCACCATCTAAAGACCAAGTTACTACAGGAGCCTCACCGGCACCTAAAGCATCTATTGGTGTAGACGGTAACTATGCAGTTGTTTACTTTCAAGACACTGGCGCAACAATGTCAGATATCAAACTATTTGAAAAGATTTCAGGTGCATGGTATCAGATTGGTACTACAGGTTGGGACTCAGCATCAAGCGGTGACTTCCAAATCGCTAGACACACTAACGTTCCTTCAACAAGAAGCGGTGGTGGTGCATTAGCGGCAGGCGATCTATACTTACAAACTAACACATTGAACAATGGTTCAGTAGTTGGTTTAAAACTTTACAACTCTACTACATCAGCATGGACTAATCAGTTAGCATCATACAGACAAACATCTGCAGAAGCATACGCTGATTACGGTACTGCAAGTTTAGGTGATCTTTGGTTTAAATATTCATCAGAAGATGCAACTGTTAAACTAAAAAGACATAACGGTGCAAGTACATTAAGTATTTCAAGTTCAGCGGCTATAGCCGATGACGTTATTGTTACAACTGGTCATACTAGTGGTACTACTGCAATCAAACTTGACATCAATGACAGATTTGCTGTTAACGGTGCAAGTGGATATGTTAATGTAACATTCCATAACTTTGATAGTGATTCAAACGGCAAACTAAGTGTTGATGACATGGTTCAAGCAATTAACTCAGCATTGAGTTCAGCAAACCAAGTTAATACACAGGCAGGATCAATTACATGTTCAAATGTTTCCGGTAAGATCTCACTAGTTAATAGTGCTGGTACAGACATTAATATTGTTGCTGGAGATGTTTCAGGCTTTAACGCCGCAGACCTAAATCTACTAGAGAAAAATAGTAACTGGGAAGATTTAACATTCATATCTTCATCTTCTGCTCCAACAGGAACATTAGCAGATGGTACTTTATGGTACGATAACTTACTTGACAATACTAATATTGACTTTGTCTTTAAAGGTGCAGACAGTAAGTGGAATTCATATCCATTCGACGTAAACATTGCGGCATCAGAGCCAACAGTACAAAGTGACAAAGGTTCACTTGTAACTGGTGACTTATGGGTTAGTAGTGCAGACTTAGAAAACTATCCTAAGATTTACAAGTACAATTCAGCATTAGCGGCAGGTAGCAGATGGGTATTAATTGATAATACAGATCAAATATCAGCAGATGGAATTATATTTGCAGACATGAGAAGTGCTATTACACAAGGCGCCGGCGTTGCTATGGACAGTGATTGTCCTAATCCTTCAATATATCCTTTGGGAATATTAGGTTGGAACAAACGTTTGTCAGGTGGTAATATTAAGAAGTATTCAACAACTAACGCAAGATGGGAAGACTACAGCGGCAACTTTGCCAGTGGTGCTCCTAAATTGCTTAGAAAAGCACAAAGAGGTGCAGTTGTTACAGCATTACAATCAGCATTAGCAAGTAACCAGGATATCAGAAATGAAACTAATAGATATAATCTAATAGCAACTCCAGGTTATGCAGAAACGTTAGATGAAATGATTACACTAAACACTGATCGTAAAGAAACAGCATTTGTTATTGCAGACGCTCCTTTAGGATTAGCAAGTGATTCTACTTCAACTCAAGCATGGGCAACTAACACAGCAGTTGCTACAGCAAACGGCGAAGATGGATTAGTAAGTGGATCAGCATACGCGGCTGTTTACTACCCACATGGTATGTCAACAAACTTAGACGGAACCAACATTGTTGTTCCTTCAAGTTCAATTGCATTGAGAACACTGGCCTATAACGACCAGGTTGCTTTCCCTTGGTTTGCTCCAGCAGGTTTCCAAAGAGGTATCGTTAGTAATGCTACTTCAACTGGTTACTTAGATAGAGCAACAGGTGAATTTAAAGCAGTTGCATTGAATGAAGGTCAAAGAGACAGTCTATACAGCAACAAAGTTAACCCAATTGCTAACTTCCCAGGAAGAGGCATTAACGTATTTGGACAAAAGACTTTAAGTCCTACATCAAGTGCGTTAGACAGAGTTAACGTTGCACGTTTAGTTGTTTACATAAGAGAAAGACTTGATGATTTAGTTAAGCCATTCTTGTTTGAACCAAACGATGCTTCTACAAGAGCAGACGCTAAAGCAATCGTAGATAGATTCTTAGCAAACCTTGTTACTCAAAGAGGTTTATTTGACTTTGTTACAGTTTGTGACACAACAAATAACACCGCAGAAAGGATTGACAGAAACGAATTGCACATTGATATTGCTATACAGCCTATCAAAGCAATCGAGTTTATTTACATTCCGATCAGAGTACAAAACACTCTTGGTTCGACTGCATAAGTTAAACTTAACACTAAAAGGCGTCATTAGGCGCCTTTTTTTGTGATTATAATAACATACTTTAATATATTTGAGCCAAAAGTGATAAATATTTGCATATAAACGATTATCGTTATTATTTTATTAACGTAGGAGAAATACAATGGCATTAGAGGCTATACCAACATTAAATAAATTCGGAGTACCAACTGGTGACAGTACTACCGGAACTGGCATATTAATGCCAAAACTAAAGTATCGATTTAGAGTAACATTCTTTGAAGGCTTTGGTGGTGCAGTTGCAGGTGATAACTTAGTTATTACTCAAAACGTACAATCAGTAGAAAGACCAAAATTAACTCACGAAGAAGTTACAATTGATTCTTACAACTCAAGAGTATATATCCAAGGTAAACATACCTGGGACCCAATTACTGTAACTGTAAGGGACGACATGACTAATGGTACTTCTAAGGCAATCGGTAGACAGTTGCAAAGACAATTTAACCATTTCCAACAAACAACACCAAGTGCTGGTTCAGATTACAAATTCCAAACAGCAATTGAAGTACTAGATGGTAGTTCAACAGAAGCAACTGAGTATTGGGTATTAGAAGGATGTTTCCTTACTAATGTTAACTATGGTGATCAAGACTATTCTGCAACAGATCCTGTTCAGATCGTAATGACTATCAAGTATGATAACGCAACACAATATGATACAGATTCTTCACCATTAAGTCCGGCTCCAACAGCAGGTTCAGTTAGTACTAACAGAGCGTAAGACTAGCCATGCTAGGAGTTAGCAGATGGCTTTAGACTTTTTAGGAAAATACAGTGGCGATCAGAAATTTCTACTTAGAGATTTTAGGAATGCCGCAAGATTAACGCCCGGTGTTAATCCGCCAAGACAAAAGTTTGAGGGTTATGTAAATTTTATACTTAACCGTGAGCTTTATGCTACTCTTTATGGCGACCAATCAACCAATGAATTTAGAACACAAATCAGTAGTTTAGTTAGAACTGCTGATTTACCTTCTGTTGTATTCCAAACTGAAACTAAAAATGCATATAACAAAAAAAGAATTGTAAACACAGGTGTTACATATAATCCTGTGAGTATGACAGTCTTTGATACTGTAGGTAATGAATGGATTACTACATTAATGAAATATTTTTCATATCATTTTATGGATCCTCGTAATAATCAAAAAACTGATGACAGAGACATAGCCGCCGGAAATATCAGAGAAGGCGGAGTAGAAAACATTAATTCGTCATATGGTACTACCAGTAACAACAGCCAGTTTGATTCTAATGCCGCTGGTTATAACTTAAATGCTTCTGCACAATTTTTTGAACGTATTGATTATGTATTGTACCACGGAAACAAAGGTGTCCAATATAGTATTATAAATCCAATGATGTCAGAATTCAAACCAGGTAGTATAGATTATTCCTCAAGTGATGTGCAAGAATTTACAATGACATTTGATTATGAAAAATTTACAGTATATAATAAACTAAACTTTGATTTAGCGGCTGAAGACGTAGACAGATTTGAAGAACTAGGCGCAATTACAGGCGATTTATTTGAAGGTGGTGAAGAAACCAAGCCATTAGTACTACAAAAAGCAAACGAAAGAACACTAGGATACTTAGGATCAGAAGAAGACAGTAAAGCCAGGAGTTCACAACCAGCATATGCATCTCCAGTACCACCAGCAGATCCAAAAACTGATCCAGACGGCTCCGCAAACGGAACTCAGGAAGACGCAACAGCCACCGGAACAGGTGATGACACAGAAACAAATAATGCACCAGATAATGAATCACCTTCAGGAACATACTCAAACGAAATAGGAGAGGGAATCTTAGCAGGTTCATCTGCAGACAGTTCGTTATTTGGCAGTGATATTTTAGGCGATATAGCAGATTCGGCCTTATCTGCAGTACTTAGAGGGCAGAATGTTAAAGATGCAGTTATTAGTACAGCAGTTCATAACATATCAACAGCAATAGGTAGTGCTATTGCTGAAAACAACGCAACAGAAGAAAGTACTGAAGTTGCAGAAGCAGTTGGTGAAGATAATAAAATAGACCCTACTGCTCCTAATAATGGTGACGGAGCACCTTCATAATGCCATCTTCTAGTTTATACGAAACGTTTGGTAACGAGGTAAAATATTCAATCAGTGAAGGAACACTACATGCATATCTCGAAAATAGCACAATAGCATTTCCTCTTCCAGAAGCGGCTTCAGATATCCTTGCAGGATATGTTTCTTTTGATAAGTCAATTGATGGACAGTTACTTGATCAAGTAATGCAAAAATTAATAGTTGCAGGATTCCAAAAACCAAAAGCAAAAACAATGGCAACTGTATTATTACAAGTTGCAGAATCAGAAGGTATCAATCCTCTAACATATTTTGATGATCCTGATAAAGCATTAACATTAACTCAAGATAGTTATGATGCAATGAATAATATTCGACCAGCAGGCAACAGAATTAGTGTCACTACTGCAATCAATAATTCTAAAAATACCAGACTTAACAATTTAATTCAGCCATGAACAGTAAAAAGTTTGCAAGTGGCAAATACCTTGTGGAAAACCGTTCCAAGTATGTTGGTGACAAGCCACCAGTGTACCGAAGTAGTTGGGAGTTAGCATTTATGAGAATGTGCGACGCACATCCTAACATACATAAATGGGCAAGTGAGAATGTTAGAATACCTTATAGAAGTCCCCTAGACGGTAAGTACCACAACTATGTTCCAGATTTTATGATACAGTACACTGATAAAAATGGTGCTCAGCATGTTGAACTTATAGAAATAAAGCCTGCTAATCAAACCACAATGGAAAATGCAACTAATAGTAGGAATCAAACGCAAGTGGCATTAAATGCCGCCAAGTGGACAGCCGCACAAGAATGGTGCAAACGCAAAGGCATACGATTTAAAGTAGTTAACGAAGATCAAATATTTCAAACTAAGAAAAAACGTAATCCAAAGAAACGTATTACTAAAAAGAGAGTTAAGTAGTACCGATGCTTTTATGTGCCGGAGACAGTTTTGGTAGATTTAGTACTCCGTTAGGCAACAAAAAATATGCTAATGGAGTAAGTGCTGTAGAATTATTAATAGATAAATTAAACATTACAGGAACAGAAATTGCATGGCCAGGTGCAAGTGTAGATGCCACTGTAGCCAAGACAATAGATCACATAACTAAAAATAAAGGCATAAAATTTTTAGTTTTTTATATAACAGCAAACGTTAGAATTATGTATTCTACTAGAGAAACAGATGATTATTATTTTGCGGACAGCGGATACAATGATTCAGATTTTTTTAATGACCAAGAGATTTTTAATGTCCATTCTAACGATGGTAAAGGACACACACCTGATGCTTTTAAGTATTTCTTACACCAACCTACTTATAAAAAATATTATGATCGATATGCATACATAAATTTTCTATCAAATGTGTGTAAAATGCGAGGAATAAACATTCTTTATGTTTATACAACAAATAACGAATTAGATTCGCAACTACTACTAAACAATTCGGATCATGTTAGGTTTATAGATCTAGGTGACGTAAAGAGAATGATTACGAGTCCAGCAGATATGAAACACAGGGGCGGCAATCATCTTTACCCTGAGGAACATAAAGCATTCTTAGAAAAAATTCTAAACCTCCACGAATCATTTATATTAAACTCACTACAAAAATAATATAAATAGTAGTATGACCAAAAAACTAGAAGAAGAATTTAATTTACCACCTATGGACGAAGCCATTGAGGCTGAAAAAGTAGAACATGAACCCGTAAATATACAAACTGTCGAAGATGCAATAACTGTTAGTGAAAAAATTAACAATGCATTAGCAGAAGTTAGAGGCATGGAAGAACATGATAAAGAAATGGATAACATTGCTGTACAGGCAGTTGAAAGTTACGAACAGTTAATGAGTCTTGGTATGAACATGACAGATATGGCGGCAGGTAGTGTGTTTAACAATGCGGCAAACATGCTAAAAATTGCTCTTGAAGCCAAAGACAGCAAAGTATCTAGAAAACTAAAACAAGTTGACTTAATGTTAAAGAAAGCAAATTTAGATCAGAGGGTTAAAGCAAAGGGCGGCGATGCAGACTTCAGTGCAACGGCACTTAGTCGCAACGATTTACTTAAGATACTCGGAGAAAATGATAAATAGTTTTATAGTGGTATTTCCACGCAATCATTTAGGAGAATAAAATGGCACAATCAAAAGGAAACGGCGCAGGTGTAGCCGAATTTGTAACAGGTACTTTAGTTAATAAAGCAAACCTAGTTGCAGTTTTAGTTGACACAGGTGCAGATCTACAAGCAGAAGATGACGCAACTGGTGAAGCAGTTGAAAGAGCAATGCAATACATACAACCTTTAATGTATGTAATTCCAACAGCAAATGCTGGACAAATCCATGCAATCGTTGACGGAAGTCAGTTTGATGCGGCTTCATTACAAGCACAACTAAGAGCAATCGGAACATCCGCTGTTAATAGTTATGACTTCAGTGGCGCAACTGTAACTTTAGGTACTGGTTTAACAGTAGCATAATTTTTTAGTTAAGCAAATTTAAAAAGGCACATTTTATTGTGCCTTTTTTTATGGAAGAATGATAAATACATGTAACAGGAGATTTTAACCATGCAATTTAAAGATTTTTTAGCAGAAAGTTTAAACAAAGAATATTCATACCGCGTTAAAATTGCCGCTGACTGTAATGCTGATCATTTAGCAGTTATAGAAAAAGCATTAGGCAAATACAACGTAGTAAGTGTAGCAGATTTTAAACGTAAACCAATTTCAGAAAACCCAGTTGAGTTTTCAAGAACTAAGGGAGTTAAATTTGTTTCTGAAGTTTGCAGTACAGATGTTGTAGTAGGTTATCCTGTCAATAGTAGAATATTAGAAGTTTGGTTAGCAGTCAATTTAGGTATAGACCATGACAGAGTTTTATGTTATGATGTAAAAGATCCAAGAAGACTTCAATCAGAACAAGCAGAAGAAAGAGCTGAAGCAGATGTAGACAGACAAGTTAGCGAAGAAGATGCAGTTTTAAACAATGAAGAGCAAGAGCACTATGTTGTTGAAGAAGACGAAAGCAAAGACTATGGCTACGGCGAAGAGCATAATGCTAAGTTCATTGCAGAACTACAAAAAATCAAAGATGAAAAAGGTGCAGACTATTTCCGTAACTATCCTAGCAAAGGTGAGTTAATGGGAGATGCCTTAAGACCTACATGGGATAGCATTAATAATGTTCCTAATATGGGTGCTGGGCAAGAATCAAGCAAAGAAGTAACAACTATTAATCAATCAGGCGGTATCAAGTAATGAGTAAGATGAACGATTTGGATGTATGTAAATCATTATTAAATATTATAGATGAGATGTATGAGGCAGACGGTATTACACCGATAATGCCTGCTCCAGATCCTAGAGAAGCATGTCATAGCAAAACACATGACTGTGCAACTAAAGTCATTCACCCAACATGGGGCGAAGGCAAGCCAATGTATGAAAGTCATGCTGTACCAACAGACGAAGGTTATGTTGCATGGTATGATGTTGAATTTGATCATGGCATAGAAAAAGAAGTACCTGCAGAAGATATGGAAATTATCACACTTGCAGAACACGGTGCCGTAAATGCTAGTGAATTCAAACCGCACATGATGTTTCATCCAGAAACAGGTGAAGGCGTAGAAGTTAAAAAGAAAGCAGACCACGACAAGTATGCTAAGAAAGGTTATGTACATGACAAAAAAGATGTGAAACCTAAAAAAGTTGACGAAGCAATGAGTGATGCTTATGGTGTGGTTAATGCAGAACCTGAGCAAATAGAAGGTTCAGTTGAATTCAAACAGCACAAGAACACTGACAAAGGTTCAGTAAGCATAGAAGCAAGTGCAGACGATATGCAAGAACTTGCAAAAGTTTTAAAACTTGCAGGACTAACACTACCAAAAGAAATGAATGCAGAGCCAGACAACGACCCAGAGCAAGAAGATGTGTTGATGTCTCCACCAGAAGCAGATGATTGTTGTGATGACGAAAATTGTGATGACGATTGCGGTGATGAAGTAAAAGTATCAGTTCCTGGGAACGAAGTACCGTCAGATGCAAAGCAGACTTTGGTTAATATTATTAAAGATAAACTCCAACAACGTCTCAAGTAAATTCCTATTCGATATAAATACTAGCATGGAGCAATTACATGCCTAGAGGAACCGCGGATACTAGTTTAGTCAAACCTGCTAATCAGATTTTTGACTATGATGCAAAAACTATACTAGAATTTAAACAATGTGCCGACGAAGTAGACGGTCCGCTATACTTCATGACAAATTTTATGGCGATACAACACCCTACTAAGGGTAATATGTCGTTTGAACCGTTTGATTATCAGTTAGACCTCATAGCAAATTACAATCATTACAGATACAGTATCAACATGTTGGGTAGACAGATGGGTAAAACCACTGTAGCCGCAGGATACTTGCTATGGTATGCAATGTTTAAGCCAGACAGTACAATACTTGTTGCGGCTCACAAAGCCGTTGGTGCAAGTGAAATTATGCAACGTATACGATATGCATATGAAAGTTGTCCTGATCATATCAGAGCAGGTGTAATGGAATACAATAAAGGTAGTATTACTTTTGATAATGGTTCACGTATTGTTAGTAGTACAACCACTGAAACTACTGGACGTGGTATGTCCTTAACACTTGTATACTTAGATGAGTTTGCATTCGTTAGAAATACTATTGCAAAAGAGTTTTGGACCTCACTATCACCGACATTAGCAACAGGTGGTAAGTGTATTGTTACTAGTACACCAAACAGTGATGATGATACTTTTGCAACTATTTGGGCAAATGCAATAAACACTTTTGATGAATACGGTAATGAATCAGAAGATGGCACAGGAAGAAATGGATTTAAAGGATACAAAGCAATTTGGGACCAACACCCAGACAGAGACAGCACATGGGCGGCACAAGAACGTAACAGTATAGGCGAAGAACGTTTTAGACGTGAGCATGAATGTGAATTTGTTATTTACGATGAAACACTGATTAGTTCTTTAAAATTAGTAGACATGAAAGGCACAGATCCAATTAGAACAATGGGACAAGTGCGTTGGTATAAGCATCCACACCCAACATGCACTTATGTAATTGGACTAGATCCGAGTACAGGAACAGGCGGTGACGCCGCAGGTATACAAGTTATAGAATTGCCTACTATGGTACAAGTTGCAGAATGGCAACATAACCTAACTCCGATCGAAGGGCAAATGAAAGTAATGATGGAAATAATGCAGTACTTACAAGAACTGCAAGTAGCACAGATATATTGGAGTGTTGAGAACAACAGTATAGGCGAGGCGGCACTTGTTGTGATCAGAGACACTGGAGAAGAAAGTTTTCCAGGAGACTTTTTGCATGAGCCTAAAAAAGTTGCAGGTAGACGTGCAAGAAAAGGTTTTCATACAGCACATAGAACAAAAGTAGAAGCCTGTCTAAGTGCTAAACGTTTAATAGAGCAAGATAAAATTACACTTAATAGTAAACCTTTACTGTCAGAGTTAAAAAACTTTGTTGCTAAAGGTAACAGTTTTAGTGCTAAACCAGGAGAACATGATGACTTAGTTATGTCTCTGATGCTAACAATTCGAATGATCAATTTTATTGCTACATTCGAAGATGATGTGTTTACAGCAGTTAATAGCACACTTGCAAATCCAAACGACTATGGAGATTACGATCAAGATTGGGACGACAACGACGATGACGGTCCTATGCCACTTGGTATACTTTGATAAAACTTTGATAAATAGTATTATAAGGAGTAATCTAAATGGCAGTAAACATTGACGTAGTTGCAGAAAAAGTATTTAATCTACTTGCAGGTAGTGGCTACGAAATCTCAAGCCTAAATTCAGAAGGCGAAAAAGTAATTGATCCAGTTGAGGCATCAAGATTTGTTGTTAATCAGCCTAATATATTAGTTAGACTAGACAAAGCAACAGAAACATTATCAATGGGTGTAAGAGAAGATTACGATAATGACACTCTTAGAGACGGGTTAAAACATTTAGCAAACGATTACTTAATGAATTTCGATTTTAGAATATTTGGTAAAGCACTAAGACCTAAATCCGAAACTATAGATATTGCAAAAAGATCGGAGAAGAAGATGGGCGATGTATTAGAAGCATTAAACGAATTAAGAAAAAGAGCAGGTTTAGAAATACACGAAGGTGAAGTTGGATCAGGATTCCAAGATCCAGAGAAGTCAGGTAAGAAACTAAACGAATTTCAGTTTGACCCAGGCACTATTAAATATGTTGACAGTTTTATGTCAGATGAACTTCAGCAGTTCAAAAGAAACCGTAATGTAGGCGAAATTATTTTGCCAAACAATATGGATAGGTTCATAGATAATGTCATTAGAAAAGACAGCCGCCTAAGCAGACAAGAAGCATACCAATTGGTATTAGCATGGATTAAAAACCGTGTTAGAGAATCAGTAGGCGAGAATACTAAGGACGCCTGCCCAAAGTGTAACGGACTTGGTTGGATACCAGATAGACCAGAAGAGGACTGTCCTGAATGTGGCGGCGAAGATGAAGATGACGGATACTTTGGTGGTACTAAGGAATACGAAAGTATGGAAGAGGCCGCAACAAAAACAGTAAACGGTTGTACAGTTTATAGCGACGGTAGTCCACTAAGTTTTGCAGATTGGAGAAAAGAGGTAGAAATGGAAACAGGTCATCCAATGAGACGTTCAGCAGAAGATCAAAAAATGGATTACAGATCTTACCTTAACAGATGTAACGAAAGTGTATGGGAGAACATATCCGAAGGATTCAGTTCTATGTCTGGTAGTAGCAAAACAAGTTACCAAGGCTTAGATAATGTCAAACTTATTGTTAGACATAAGAAAGAAGTTAACGAAGAAGTTAGAGGTTCAAGAAGCAGAAACATCCACAGTATCTTTATACAACGTGGAGACGAAAGATTTAAAATGGCGGAAAACAATTTAAAAGCCGCTCGTGCAATGGCAAGACATGTTAAAAATGGTGGAGAACCGTTTGACACAGTTGGTAATGCTATTAATGAGATGGCTACAGAGCAGAAGAAACTCAGAGAGTTTGTTCGTTATGTTAAAAAGTCTGGATTAGTCAACGAAGAAAATGAGACTTATGTAAATATTGCAGTTGAAAATATCAACTCTATTACAAGTGCATTTACAAAATTAGCAGGTGTTAAGTCATATGCTAATGCAGTTGAACATGTATCAGACAGAGCAACATCTGAAATTATTCAAGATGATATAGATTTAGAAAGTCAATTCACTGAAACACACTTTGATGATAGAGTCGCTAGTGTGCAAGATTCTATTAAGTCTGCAATGTTTAGAAAAACTCAATTTGAGAGTTCAATAGATAGAGCAGTAAGTAAAGAATCATTTGCATCACTTAAAAACATGCTTTCAGAAGATGATGGTATGGAATTTGCTACACCTCATGCTAAATTGGGATACCAAGTTGGCCAGATGAGTAATAGTGTTGCAGATTCGAGATTAGGTTCTTATCTAACAGGTATTAGTAAGAAGCTCTATAGCGGGGACAGGATGTCACAGCACGAATACACAACTATTAAGAGTTGTTTGTTAGGTGCCCATGCAGGACACGAAGTACCTACTAGTGTAGCAGAGAGCGTAGAAGATCAGTACGAAAAATTCATAGAGCAATTTGACATTCTATAACTAATCCACATCGTGCAATGCACGATAGCAACACAATTGATGTTGCTTTTAGAGTAGACAAATAAGCAATTTACCCACTTTATAGTGGGTTTTTTGTGGCTGGAAAGATAAATAAAAGTGTTAAGAAAAAATGTGTCAATATTTTTTAAGATTTATTTTAAAAAAACGGTTGACTTTTCTTATCTAGGCATTTATAATAAACCCGTTATCCACATGTTGTAGATAACAAACATGGCAAACATGGCAAACATATTAGGAGAAATATCATGGCCTCATTAGCAGAAATCCGAGCAAAGCTCGCCTCAATGGAAACCAAACCCGGTTCCCAGAAAACACAATCCGATAACGCAATCTTCCCTCATTGGAACATTGACGAAGGTACATCAGCAACACTTAGGTTCTTACCTGACAGTAATACTGACAATACTTTCTTTTGGGTTGAACGTCAAATGATTCGTCTAACCTTCCCAGGTGTATTAGGCGGAGAAAACAAACCAGTTACAGTACAAGTACCTTGTGGTGAAATGTATGGTGACACTTGTCCAGTATTAACTGAGGTTCGTCCTTGGTTTAAAGACGCAAGTCTTGAAGATATGGGCAGAAAATATTGGAAGAAACGTTCTTATATTTTCCAAGGTTTTGTTGTTGACAGCCCTCTATCAGAGGAAGCACCTGAAAACCCAATTAGACGATTTGTAATATCGCCTCAAATCTTTAACATTATTAAGTCCGCTTTGATGGACCCAGATATGGAAAACATTCCAACTGATTATGTTAATGGATGTGACTTTAGAGTTACTAAAACTACTAAAGGGCAATATGCAGATTACAGTACATCAAACTGGGCTCGTAAAGATAGTGCATTAGATGAAAATCAACTAGCGGCAATTGACACTAACGGTTTATTTGCATTAAGTGACTACTTGCCAGCACAACCATCCGCTGAACATTACAGAGTAATATCAGAAATGTTTGCGGCATCAGTTGACGGTGAATTATATGATCCGAATAAATGGGGTAACTTCTACAAGCCATATGGCGTTGAAGTTCCTGCAACAGCGGTTCAAGATACAAGTGCATCAGCTCAAACAACACCAGTTGCTACAGCACCTGCACCTGCACCAGTAACAGCACCTGCACCAGCAGTAGCGGAAACAACAGCACCTGTTGTTGAAACTGCACCTGCTCCGGCACCAGTGGCTGAACCAGTAGCAACTGCACCAGCGGCTGATGAAGATAAAGGCAAAAAATCAGCAGATGACATTCTGAATTTGATCCGTAACAGATCAGCATCGTAAGGAGTTATCATGCAGAAACCATTTGACTTAACAAAGTTCAGAACGGGTATCACAAAAAGCATCAGTGGTATCAGTGCAGGATTCCATGACCCTAAAGATTGGATCAGTACTGGTAACCACACACTCGACTATTTGATTAGTGGAGACTTTGCCGGGGGTGTTCCTCTCGGTAAAGTAACGGTGTTTGCAGGTGAGTCCGGCTCTGGTAAATCATTTATTTGTTCTGGTAACATTGTAAGGAACGCACAAAAGCAAGGATGTCAAGTTGTATTATTTGACTCAGAAAATGCGTTAGACGAGCAATGGCTACAAGCATTAGATGTAGAAACAACACCAGATAAACTATTGAAAATTAGTGTAAGCATGATTGATGACGTTGCAAAAGCAATATCAGAGTTCATGAAAGACTATAAAGCAAACTACGGTGATTTAGAGTATGATGACATGCCTAAGTTATTGTTTGTTATTGATAGTTTGGGTATGTTGTTAACACCTACTGATGTTACACAATTTGAAAAAGGTGATATGAAAGGTGATATGGGTAGAAAGCCAAAGGCATTAGCGTCTTTAGTTAGAAACACCGTAAACCAAATAGCACCATATCCAATTGGAATAGTAGCAACAAACCACACATACGCATCGCAAGACATGTTTGACCCTGATGATAAAATCAGTGGAGGACAAGGTTTTATATATGCGTCAAGTATTGTAGTAGCAATTAAAAAACTTAAACTCAAAGAAGATGAGGACGGTAATAAAGTTAGTACAGTACAAGGTATAAGAGCCGCTTGTAAAGTAGTGAAATCGAGATACAGCAAACCTTTTGAAGGTGTGCAGATTAAGATTCCATACGAGACAGGAATGGACCCTTATAGTGGTATGTTGGAAATGCTAGAAACTAAAGGCATTGTTACTAAAGTAGGAAATAAACTTTCTTATGTATCGCCTGTTACTGGAGAAGAAATCAAAGAGTTCAGGAAACAGTGGACTAATGAGCGACTTCAGGTAATTATAGATGAGTGGGAACAAAATCCTATTGCACAGAAAGAAGCAATAGAAGATATGGACCCAGATGATCTTGAACCAAACGTAGAGGAATACGCAGATGAATCCTGAAGTAGCATTGTTACTAGAAACATGGGACAGCATTAAAGCATATATACCCAAGAAAGAAAGACTCAACATTGCAGAAATATTGGTTAGAACATTTGATGATAACATAGATGTTTCTGAAGTGGAAGAACACATCATGGAGTTTGATGCAGTAATGAAGGCGGCTATTGTTAGTCACTTTGACTTACTTGAAGATAACGACGAAGATGATGAAGATGAGGAATGGGGATAAATGGCAACTTGGTATAATGAAGTAGTTTCTGATTTAAGCAAAATGGTTGAAGCCATTGCTTATTATGAAAACGAACTTAATGATGCCAAATACGAATGCAGAATAAAGGGAAGCCTGGAAAAAGCCAGTGCTTCTCTGCCCGGCACAACCGAGTTCCGCTTTAATCAACTACAAGAGATTGAAGCGATACTCGAACATTTAAATATAGAA